>Ga0209345_10002421_pt1 | contig 20624 bp, 15 predicted proteins | sample Cruoilmetagenom7_FD_187294 | JGI IMG/M metagenome (GOLD analysis project Ga0209345, IMG submission 187294) | Oil polluted marine microbial communities from Coal Oil Point, Santa Barbara, California, USA - Sample 7 (SPAdes) (version 2) | ecosystem: Environmental > Aquatic > Marine > Oil seeps ... | reverse complement strand
TATCGCAAACCGGAAAACACGACCAAGGATAATGAATTGATCGTATGAACAGCTTCAGCGGCGAGAGCAGACAGCGAAGAGACGCGCAAAGCTTGCGATAGCGGCGCGACACATAACGAGAAATTATGTCAAATCGGGAAGCTTCGGGGGCTGTTGTCTAGGCAATTTCGCCAGTTGAATTGGCGTTAGTCACAACAGGACACCGTTACCTGTTGCGCACCCCCAAATGGCTATTTTGTTGCGCTCAATTTAAACTTCCCTCGCAACGCAATCTCAACAGTTTTGATCAGTATTATCTTGCACTCATGATCGTGTGTTGCGTTTCTATGCCGGATTAATCGACTAAAGCACAATATCCTTATCGTAGATGCATGACTCAACAAAATCCTCATTAGTGGAAATATGAGCTTGCATTACATCCTTGATTCTGAGAAGTTTACCAAAGGCCGCGATGGGCCTTTGGTTGCCAATCACACGTCCGCGTGGGCAAACGAACCATCGCAAATGCTTCTCGTCTTTGAGTGCATCCAGATTTTTTTCCAGTATTAATCACGCAAGCGGACGTGCGTTGCCCACGCTGGAGAATAATTATGTCCAAAGACAAAACGCACAAAATTGAAAAGTCCCTCCCTTTTGACCGTTACCACGTTGCTCCGATCGGTGACATCACTCCCGAAGCCTTGAAGCAAAGCGCCAAACTTGCGCGCACTAAATTTCGGGATGATGAGAAACGTTTCTCCCATAACACGGCCCTGAACTACATTGCGAAGTCACTAGGCTTTGGTGGTGGTTTTGGCGGTTATTCCAGCGAGTTCACTAAGAACCTTTCCGTGTTCATGCAGAGCCACGGATTAATCACACGACGTGACGTACTCAGCGTCCCCAGTTTTGATGCAGTCCTTCGCCTATCATATCGCAAGATTGCAGATCGCCTTTTTGAATCAGGCTTGCCTGTCCCAAAGCGAATATTTACCGGAAATGGCGTCGACTACGGATCATTAGTCGCCGCAGCCACCACACGAGAAGATATGAAGATAGGGATGCTTTGGCAGCACCCGCCTGCTAACACATCATTCGAGGATATCCGCTCAGCACAGTTCAATACATCAACTCCACCCCATAATTACACCCTCATCACCCGTGAAGGTGAACTCCGGTTCGGTGAGATCAGCTATTTCCAAAACTTGATTGGAAACCAGCTATGCGACACGGAATCCTGTCCTGAGAATAATGAGATCATTTCAAAAATGTACTGGCAGGGCGAAGCCATTCCAGTTGATGAAAGCCGGCGCTTGGTGGAAGCGGGCAAAATTTTATGGTCGGTGCTGTCATCCTCAAAAACCGGATGGGTAGAAGTCATTCCCTACAATGAAAGACTTGTTTTCCTGAAGGGCGACAACGGTAGTTACGAATTTGTCTTTAAGGGAATGCGTGACCAAGCTATCAAACGCAATATCTACGCCCCTTACTTACGGAGCAAGGATATCTCCACATCAGATGCTGCCAGTCATTTTCAACAGTGGCTGTATTTCAATTATAGCGGCTGGTTGGAGACGGACCGACACATTGCCGAACAGGATTTTTATAAAGCTGGTGGGGCCATACTCGCTTACCCGGGGCAAGAGGCTATCCTCATGAATCGCTTTATTAGAACTGGTCTGTACACTCCAGAAGAAAGAAAAGCGCCTCTTCGAGACGGATTCAAAATTGTCGATGGAGGCGAACTAAAACTCTGTGTCTCAGAATTGGTGACCAACCGTCAATTTGCTGGTTTTATAAGGTTCAATCCCGACTATGCAGAGCATAAACGCGGGCTTCCAGACGTTGACCCTTGGCTAAGCATTGATGCTGATATGGATTTACCTGCAGCCGTCACTTGGTACGACGCAATGGCTTACACTCGATGGATAAAACGCACTAAAAAGCTCCCCGTCCGCCTACTGAACGAGAAAGAATATCTCGCGCTTGGCAGGGGACTGGGCAACGAAAGTAACACTCAAGAAGATGTTGAGACCGCTCTGAATGAGCCCCTTTGTAGTGCCCCCCAGGACATGGTTGTCAACGGCCAGGCTCCCTTGAAGTCCACAGAAGAATTTGACCGATTGGGACTTCGCTACAATCAGGAGGCAATCCGTTGGGGAGAAGCTAAAGCTGGCTTGAAAATTCTCCAGTCTGCCTGGTTCGGAGAATGGCTCCAACCTGAAGGTGCAGCCATAAACGGTCTGTTTTTCTGCTCCCAATATGATGTCTTTTCTGCAGCCCATAATCATATCTCTGCAGAAAGAGGTCGGTTTGCGCCGACGAGTAACGGAAAGTACAAGTCGATGAAGATTGGCTTTAGGTTAGCTTATGAAGCCGACATGGACGACTGTAGGTTTAACTGACGCAAAACCTGCCCCAAAAGTTTAAGCCCTTCCTGCGAAGTGAATGAAGAGGTCCCTCACAGGACTTCTTCATTCGGGAGGAAGGGTTGATTTGCAATCCATAAACTTCCCGCATAAGTAGACTTCTAGAAAGCGTAAGGTATCATGGCAAGAGCCCAGTAATGGAGACTCATTGAGCCTAACCCAAAGCCACAACTCATATAGAGAACACAAAATGACGACAGGTATCGGAAAGTCTAAGTTCTGCGGACGTGAATTGGAGATGGATGCTCTACGCAACGCGTACGAGAAGATAGAGGGTCCAAATCCTGAACCGCAAGTGGTGGTCTTATTGGCGGAATCTGGACTCGGAAAGACTCGGGTCCTTCAGGAGTTTTACAACTGGCTATCGACGAATAAGGATGCCGTTGGCGGAGACGGCTACTGGCCGGATATCCTCGACCAGGATGGCAACAATCTCAAGATTAATCCGAATCTCGAGGACTTCAATAATGAGGCAGATATCCCCTTTTTATGGTGGGGGATGCGCCTGCATGATCCTACTGGCCATAACCAAGCGGCCGCGGCGGCCATAACCGACGGACTGGCCGCACTCATGCCACACCTCGAGCCTCTCTATATGGCCCGTGATCAAAATAAGCACTTGCACGATATCAGCATGGATACCGGTGAAGCGTTCATCGGTTTAATACCACTTGTCAGCTCAGTAATCAGCTTAGGAAAAGTTTCCAAAAAAGTCATAAGCAACCGAGCCAAGATGACCGAAATTGGCAACCGGTCTCTTTCTGAACTTGAACGCGAGAATCGAAAATCCGTTGCTGATGCACTGGTAGAAGACTTCTCCGTTTTGCTCGGAGGCAAGAGCAAGGGACGTCTCGTCCCAGCCATTCTAGTCATCGACGATGGACAGTTCTCAGCTCAAGATCCCGATGTTGCAGACATCCTTGACCGATTGATTGATGCGGCTCTTGAAGGAACGTGGCCATTAATGGTTCTGGTAACACATTGGGAAAAGGAGTGGCACACCCAGTCGAAACGGAACAAGTCACCTACGGTCGCACGCGCAATTTCAAAACATCGCCATCGCTATGACCGCGACTGGCAGCCGCTTTATATTGATCGCGTTGAAGACCTAGAGCCAATGCTCGTTGCGGCTCTTCCGGGGCTGGATCCAACTCAGCGGGTGGCGTTGCTTGCCCGTGCTGATGGAAATCCACGCTTCCTCGACGAGATCGTGCGGTTTGCCGCAAGTCGACAACGTTATTTTACAGGTAAAAAGGTCACTCATTCACTGACGCCAGCTGGTCTCACTAAACTTCTCAGTGAGTCCGTCGATCTGCACAGCCTGATCATGAAGCGTCTTGTTGACGCACCTGATGCAGTCCAGAAAGCCGTTGCACTGGGTAGCGTTCAAGGCAATGATTTCATTCGAGCACTTGTTATAGAGATTGGAGAAAAACTTGATGCTGGTGATGCTGAGAATGCAATTGCAGAAGCCGAAACCCCGTACGCCTTCTTGCGTGGCGCCAAGCGCGAGCTAGTCAGTTTTTCTCAAGGCATATATCGCGAGGTCGCCCATGAGCGTCTTGAAGACCTATTTGATCCGGATGATGTGGTCGAAGTTCTTGCTGCCGCTATCAGTAGAAGGATTGAGGATGACGAACTCTGGGAAACGTTACACTCGACTGAGCGACGACAGACTTTAATGCTTGCCAATGCGTTTGCGGACCGCGTGACAGTGCCCCCCCTCAAGCATTTCTTCCAGATCGGCAAGGAGATTTGGCAACTTTCTAGTGAGGGGGCCATTCGCACTGCATCAGATTTTGCACGTTTCGCTATAGAGATCGAATTACCGAGCGGAAATAACACTGATCGGACCGAGAAGTTAGAGCATTTTCCTATCGCCCTGTTGCTCATCTCACATGCTTTGGCAGACTTGGCGCTACATGAAGATGTTCGAATGTTGATCGAGAAATCGATCAGGTTTCAGGAAACCCTTAAAACGCAGCTTGGGGATGCCTGGACACCACGCTATGAAAATGGCCTGGCCTCTGCGTATATGAATCGTAGCAATGCGCTTGCATCACTTGGAAACGAAAACAGCGCGGTCGAGGATTTAAACACCGTCATTGATCTCCGAGAATCCCTCAAGACGCGACTCGGAGACGCTTGGACACCAGGTTATAGACATGACCTCGCCATCGCTTATATGAATCGCGGCGTTACTCACAAATCTCTTGGAAACGGAGTCCGCGCAACTGAAGATCTTGGCACTGCCATCGATCTCCAGGAAACCCTCAAGGCACAACTCGGAGACGACTGGACACTGAACTTTGAAAACGATCTTGCCAGCGCCTATATGAACCGCGGTGTTGCTCACGAATTACTTGGGAATGGAGCCAAAGCGGTCGAGGATTTCAGCACTGCCATTAACTTACGGGAATCCCTCAAGACACGGCTCGATAACGCTTGGTCACCAGACTTTGAAAATGGTCTCGCTAGTTCCTATTTGAACCGCGGAGTTGGAAACAAATCTCTTGGGAAAAGATCCAACGCGGTCGAAGACCTCCGCACTGCCGTCGATCTCATGGAAGCCCTCAAGACGCGACTCGGAGACGCTTGGACACCGGACTTTGAAAACGATCTAGCAAGCGCCTACATGAATAGCGGCGTTGTGCTCAAATCCTTTGGGGACGCCACCACAGCTGCCGAACATTTCGGATCGGCTATAGTCCTCCGTGAAAACCTCAAGATACGGCTTGGAGACGCCTGGACGCCGGCCTATGAAAACGATCTTGCCGGCACATATATTAATCGAGGTAATGTACGCGTCCCCCTTGGGGAAGCGGCTAGCGCAGTCGAAGATTGCGACATTGCTATTGACCTCCGTGAAGCCCTCAAAGCACAGCTCGGGGACGCATGGACGCCGAGCTTTGAAAACGGTCTCGCTAACGCCTATATCATCCGCGGTGTTGCACACGCATCCCTTGGAAATGTAAGTGGAACGATCGACGATTACGGCACCGCCATCGATCTCATGGGAGCCCTCAAAGCACGCCTTGGAGACGCCTGGACACCCGACTTTGAAAACGGTCTAGCAAGTGCTTATACGAACCGTGGCAATGTGCGCGTACCCATTGACGCCTCCAGCGCGGTTGAGGATTTCAGTATCGCCATTAATCTACAACAATCCCTCAAAACGCAGCTCGGTGATGACTGGACAGCGGGTTTTGAAAATGATCTCGCTAAAACATATATGAATCTCGGCGCCGCCTGTAGAATCCTTGGAAACGCCACCAACGCGTTCGAGAATCTCAGTACCGCCATCGATCTCAGAGAGGGCCTCAAGACACGGCTCGGAGAAGACTGGACGCCGGACTTCGAAAACGAGCTCGCAGGCACCTATATGAACCGAGGCAATGCGCTCATGTCCTTTGGAGAAACTGCAAGCGCCGTCGAGGATTATGAAATTGCTATCGATCTCCGTGAATACCTGAAGAAACGGCTTGAAGGCGCCTGGACACCAGCCTTTGAAAACGATCTCGCTAGAACATATATGAACTGTGCGACTTCACGCGCATCTCTTGGTGATGCGAATGGCACTGTCGAGGATTACGGCAATGCTATCGACCTCTGGGAGGCCCTTAAAACAAAACTCGGAGACGCCTGGACGCCTAGCTTGGAAAACGGTCTAGCTATAGCCTATTTCAATCGTAGCGTTTCTTGCAAATCCACTAGGGACATGGCCAGTACGATTGAGGACCTAGGTACCGCTATCGATCTCTGGCTAGCCATCAAGACGCACCGGGGGGACGCTTGGACACCAAGCTTGGAAAAAAGCCTCATTGGCGCTTATATGATTCGCGGCGATACTCGCTCCTCCCGTGAGGATGCTGAGGGTGCGGCCACGGATTACGGCTATGCCATCAATCTCTGGGAAGCCATCAAAACACGACCTGAATACACCTGGGAGCCGAACTTTGAACTCGACCTCTCCAACGCCTATATGAACCGCGGTTGTGAGCTGGCGTACCTTGGTAAGACGACCAGTTCGGCTGAGGATTTCGGCACTGTTATTGACCTACTGAAAGACATCAAGGCACGGCTCGGAAATGAGTGGACGCCAAACTTCGAGCACAAGCTCGCCAGCGCCTATATGAATCGAGGATTGTCTCGTAATCAGCTTGGTAACCAGATCGGCATGATTAAGGATTTTGGTGCTGCCGCCGCACTATGGGAAGCCCTAAAGGCGCATCTCGGTGCCGCTTGGCCTGCGCAGTTTGAAACCAGTTTGCAGAATATCAATGCTGCCATCAAGCAACTGAGCTAAATCACAAATGCCGAGTCCAACTGAGAGATTTGATTTACCTGTAGCCGTCACCTAGCACGACGCAATGGCGTACACCCGGTGGGTAAGGCACTGTAAAGAGCATCCGATACGCCTACTTAATGGATCCATGTTTCCTGTGGGCTGAGCACCTTACTTGTAGGTTGCAGTTTTTGTTGCGGTTAGTCGCTATAGTCCTATTCGTAATTTTGACGGAATTGAGGGCGGAGAGTGAATATGGATGACGTTAATTCAGTGAGCGCAATCGTGAGCGACAATTCAGTGAGCGCAATCATGAACGACCAAGTTATATGGGGAGTTCTTATTGGTGTGGCCCTTACCCACATTTCACAATGGATTCTTAGCCGTCAGCATCAGAAGACAGAGCAAAAGATAACATCAATGCAGATCGCAACACTCGTACGGAGTTGGCTTACCGACTGTGCCGCCGCTGTCCTTGACCACGAAAACTGGGAGAGTAGCGATGGTAATATGGGGAGGCGCATAAGCAACGTTCCAACACTGAGTCTCGAGCAATCACTTGATCAAATTGTTCGCCTGAAACCTAGCTATGCCAAAGCTGTCTTCGAATTTATCCAAGAGGCCAAAGATGCAGAAAGATCTGCTGCATTTATGGTTGATGCCGTGGGTGGAGAAGAGGCGACCGATTTGCTTCATGAGTCATGCGGTGCTCTTTTCATAACCGCACTAGATATTCACAAAAAGTTGGCCAAGAGCGTGAAATGGGAAGAGGCACCCTTTGCGGCTCGTACAATCGAAAAAATGACCATATTGGCAGAACGCTCTAACCGAGATGGTGATGAGCCATAAGAAGGAAGCTTGCAAATGACGTGGGAAATATTTTCGGGGCTATTATCACAGATCGCTGTTGGCGGAATTACTGCAGTTCTTGCCTCAATTATCACAGTGAGGCTTTCACTGGGGCGTTTTGTTTCTGAAAAGTGGTGGGAGAAAAAAGCCGCGACTTACGGCGTTATCCTGGAGGCATTGCATCACATGAAGAGAGCCTATGATGAAGACTGCGAGGCTTACGAAAGCGGGCGAGAGATTCCAAAGGAACTGCAAGAAAAACTCACTCTGAAGTACCACGAGGCCAAAGAAGAATTGTACCGTCGGGTTGAGGTCGAACAATTCTTTTTGCCAGCCAACCTTTTGGCAGAAATTAAGAACCTCCACCACGACCTAGACCAGGCTGGGAACGACAGCCCCCATGACTACTACTTACATATTGATGAATCTTGGAAAGCCATCAATGTTGCACAAGAAAAAGTTCGGGCTATCGCTAAGTCCGATCTTGAGGTTATCGGACTGTTCGAAAAACTGAAACTTTATGTGCTTGAACACAAGTGGTTTAGGAAAACGCAATCTTGCAAAGAGGGCTGATTCAGTGCGCGAATGTCTTTGCATTTAAGGCAGAGTAGGGGGTTCATTGGTTAGGTCACCCTAGGCCAATCCTTCACGACTGCGCCGGCGCCCCAGCCCCTCAGGGCCCTGACGAGATGTAAGACGTTAAGGATGTGAGGTTCCTCATCGTTTGATCGATCCTCGAGCACATAGTGCGAGCCAGACTTAGTAATTAGAGCAGAGCAGTCTGGAGCAATTGCCACGACTGTGCTTGTAACATATGGATCACGATGGGCTTTATCGTTGCCAATAAGGATAGGATGGTTACTGCGACCTTGGCTCATAACAACGATGTGCCAACGAAGGATCGTCTCCTTTGCAGGAAGCTGTGAATACCTTGATTGCCATTCATCATGGGAGACAGCCAGGTCGTTAATACCACCTCCGTCAAGGATGCTGAATGTAACACCGTGTTCGTTGTCGTTGAGCTTTTGAAAGCTAAGTTCTGAAAGGCGATCAACTGAAAACTCTTCACTCATATAACCGTCCTTTACCTGCAAGTTCCTCAACTTGATGAGCAAGTCGATGAAAGAGAGCAACGGTCATTTTGGGGCCAACAACGCTGATGCCAAGTTCAGCTGTCATTTCTCCCAAAGCTGATAAAACAATGATCATTTCATCCTCTCGATCATTCTTCAAAAGGCCCAGTGCCAAGTCTTTAAAATCTTCCTTATATTGGGCTGTAAGACTGCGTCCGCTTTCGAGGTCTATCATCTGATGGGTTCCCACTTCTTCTTCGTTGCTCAATGTTCATCGCCAACGACCAACATTCACCACTCCCCATTATTATATTCGGAAATCGAATAATTCGTAAATCGAATTATCCCTAAATGCTGAAGAAGGGGATTCGGTTATGAAAAAGACATCGCGGAAAACGCTTAGATCACCAAATCACAAGATCCTATGCCAGGTGCTCATTGACCAACGAAACCATGCAGGTATGACTCAGGCACAAGTAGCAGAAACGCTAAGTTGGCCACAGTCAGACATTTCAAAAATTGAAACGGGAGATCGACGCCTTGATGTCATTGAGTTTGTACAACTCTGTGATGCCATCGATATAGACCCATGTGCGGTGATCGAAAAACTCCTTTGATGGACCCTTGAACGAGATGCGTTTTTAGTTATTCAATTTCTGAATAACCTTGAGTTGATTTAGTTGATGTTTGCAAACACATCACCACATGTAGTGGCGCGTGCCAAAATGTTGATTTTAAACCCGATTACTTTGAATAAATCATTTGTTTCCTATTAGTTACACCATATAACAGAAAATATAATTACAAGCATAGGTCTGGGGAAAATTGGTGGTTGCTTATGATAGCGCGTTAAAGTTGATGCCTAAGCCCAAGCCCGTAACCTATACGGAATGGCTTGAGGGGCGCTGTCCTGAGCATTTGTCCACAAACGCCGGCACACACCAAGCTCCGTTTCAAGGGTGGCGCAATTTCAAGGAAGCTTACGCCCCTGAATTGATCGGACAGGCTTTTGAAGAGACATCCGTCCAACTAGGTCGCCCAGTAAAGTCCTGCATCGATCCATTTGGAGGATCCGGCACAACTGCGCTTGCCTGCCAGTTTCTTGGTGTTCGTCCCACCACTATCGAGGTGAACCCATATCTTGCAGACCTTATCGAAGCAAAACTTTCAAGATATGACCTCGAAGAACTGATAGCTGATTTCAAAACAGTCACGGAAGCACCACGACTCAGGGCAGCTGACCCATTTCCTGGCGCACCATCAACATTTGTTGAACCCGGAGTTAAAGAGCGCTTTCTTTTTCCATTGGATGTAGCGCAACGCTTAGCTTCGTTACGTCACCATATATCGAAAGTTAAAAACCCGATTAACCAGCGATTGATGAGGGTGATGCTTGGCGCCGTAGCGTTGCCAGTCAGCAATGTGGTGGTAAGTGGTAAGGGGCGTAGATACAAACCTAACTGGATGGCACGCCTCGCATCACCTGATCAGGTTGATGAGTTGTTCATAGATTCTGTTGTGCGTGCAATTTATGAAATACGGCGCTTTCAGGACAGGAAGATCAAAACGTTCAACTTGGTTCGTGGTGATAGCCGAGAGAACTATCCATCAAGACGCCGCTTTGATATGGCAGTTTTTTCGCCGCCATATCCGAATTCATTCGATTATACGGATGTTTACAACGTTGAACTTTGGGTTTGCGAATACCTTACGAATGCGGAAGGAAATCGCAACTTGCGCAGTTCCACTCTTAGAAGCCATGTCCAAGTGGCACGTTCATATAAAACACAAGATTTGGAATCAGCAACTCTAACGAAGGTTGCTGAGGACTTAGCCGATGTCAGGAGCAGCCTTTGGAATAAGAATATTCCCGATATGGTAGGCGCCTACTTTGGAGATATGGCAACAATTCTTTCAAAGCTCTCAAAGTCGGTCAATGAGGGTGGTCGGATTTACATGGTTGTCGGAGATAGCCAGTACGCCGGAGTCCAGGTGCCCGTCGCCAAGGTGCTGTGCGAAATTGCTCAAAATATGGGGCTGGAACTTGCCGCCGAAGAACCATTCAGGTCAATGCGCGCATCGCCGCAGCAGGGAGGGCGCTTGGAGCTTTTGGAAACCCTCATCACTTTGAACAAGAACTAACGTAATTTTTGGCTTTTCTTGACGCAGAGGTGCTCCGATATAAATACCAGCGCCAAAGTTCTACATTGAGTTCGCTTGCTTCTTGTTCAATGTGCTTAAAGCATGCCTTGTCCCCATCATCAGTTTTCCGCATGTCGTAGCAACACAACGCAGCCTTTTCCCCACTGAGCTGATGTCTGTACGCCACGGCTTGTTCTAGCCCTCCACTTATGGCCGTCGCAATGGCACTTGCAACAGAGCCAGCAGACCCTATTGAATTCCCTTTGCTGGTCATGTCGCACAAAGCTTTAAGTTCTAAAACCCATTCCGTAATGATGCCGGTCCTGCCTTCAGGTGTCTGAGTTTTCGAATGAACGGTAATGTCGGCACGGCCATCATCATTTGGCATCTCAGCACGCATATCGCGGCCAGAAAACCTTGCTTTAAGGGCATCGAGCAGTCGGCCTTGGATAGCTATTTCTGGATGAAACACAGGGGTACCCTTTGAGGAATCTCCCCAAACGGCCCTACCTTCCCTAACTTTGCTGGGGGTCCTTAGCGACTTTTGATAGAAATTTTCTAGTGCATCTTTCATTTCATCCGTAGTAATCGGAGAATCATCGAAACAAATAGGCTCTGACTTCTCTGGTTCATTTAAGCCATGCGGATAAAATCGGCCAACAGGTTTCGTTCCGCGCCAGTCAACTAACAGTGCAGGGGTATCCCCAAAGTCACTTTCCCGAACAGCCTTAAAAAGGCTAGCGTGGTCGTCCCAATCAAGGTCAACCTTAAAAGCGGTTCCTAAATTAAATGGAGAGAGCCAAACGCAACCAGATACATGGTCTTCACCATGTGCAATGAGAGGTACTTCAATCAATTTGCTATTTTGAGAAGGGTCAATATGCGTTTCGCTCAACAGGAAAACGCTGTACTCCCCTGTTTCGCCCTTTGGTATTCGCGCAGAAACCAACTTAGAAACATTCCGAGCAAAACGCGTTTCAAACGAGGCTCCGGCTTCGGTAGGCGGGGTGCCTTCATCCTCAGCAAATTCTTTGATCTCTTTTTCAGAGATCCCTCCATATTCATTTGAACTAACCATGAGCCCTCCGCTTCAGAAGGCGCATATACATGACAAGCTTTTCCGCACGATTGAGCATCATTCCGGCCGGCATGTAGGACTGGAAGCTTTGAGCTGTGTTCCATGATGCATTTTTAATTGTTGGTTCTACCCATTCTGCAAAATCTACTATCCGACCTCCAGATACGGATGGGTCAGAATATGCAGCATCCACCAGAGCAGCGTCATCACGTTTATCTGGCAGAATTTCAACAAATGCAGAAGCAAGCTCGGTAAGGAACTGTTCTGTGTCGCTTTCATCGGGGAGACAGGTGATTAGCTCCAGAACGGGGCGGGCTCTTTCCATAGCCAGACGAAAATACGCTGTGAGTTCAGTCTTCTTTCCACTCACAAGGATCTGTTCAAGAGAGTCCACGGTCACCAAACCGTTTCCGACCAGTATATCTAACTCCCGCTGCAGGGCAGGGTAATAAGGGCCTTGTTCATCCTTTAGGATTGAGCCATCAATGGGGTCAAGATCCCATAAAGGACTTAGCACGTTTGCAAAAAAGGCGAACGCATGCAGGGAGCGGGTATCGATAGGTGTTCCGCCTGTGCGTTCGAGAGCTGCCATCATTTGTAGAAGGCGCCCTCTAATAACTTCTGGTGCTGCCGTATGGTGAGTTAGCATCTTCTCACCTTGCCTTTGTTTTCAGGATAGTGACCACTTTTTGATCGTATTCGGCGTGGAGTTCAATTAGGGCAGCAGTAGGTGTGCCAAGCTCAATAAGATTGATTACACGCTTTTTCTTATCAGCATACTTAGGGAAATCACGAAGACAATTTGGAATAAATCCGCCTTCAACAACGTTACATGCAAGCAGTGCTGTATTCCCGGAATTTTGGCGCGAGAAATTCGAGAACAAATCACCTGCGCGCTCCGCAAAAACAGCATCAATAGAGCCTTCAGGCCCATCAACCACCATGGAACATCCTGCGGAGCCAAATGTCTCTATAAGGCTCATGCGAAAAATCACATCAAGGTATTCACGCTGTGACAACGAGACTTGATCAGCTTTTCGGCGCACGAAGTGCCCTTCTGTAGCACTGCTGGTCATCTCCACTTCAAAGGCCGGGAAATCAAACTTACGTCCCTCTTGACCAATCCGGGATACCCTGGGGGCATAAACAAGGCGCACATCTTCTGCGAAAAATGCTTTGGCACGCTTTCTGAAATTAGCGACGAGCTGTTCACTGATATCTTCTGTTGCGGTCTTTAGAAACGAGAGAAGGTTTTGAATTTTTTCTTCTGCTTCGTCACGATCACTTTGAAAACTCAGCAGGTCTTCGCGCAAGCCTTCAATACGGCTCGTTCTTGCTTCAAGTTCAACTTTGTCACCATCAGGTAGATTGGCCATAAGTTTACGTATGTTACTCTTGGCTAAATCGGCCTTTTCACGAGCAATTTCTAACTCAGCTGCGGTAGATGAAACACCATCACAAGATTCTAAGAATTTCGTATGAGTATCATCTCGCGTTTGTCTCGCATCCTGCAACGCAAGGAATGCATTCTTTGCTTTCTTCTGAATTTTGGCTGAAGTCGTGGTGATATTTGAAGTATCAACTCGTTGCGAACCACAAACCAGACATTCATTTCTCTCTTGTCTTTTTTCAATTCTCTGTGCTGCTTCTTCAGCTTCAGTTCCACAAGATTGGCAGACTCTGTCGGAAATGAGTTTTAAGAAAACATATTGCTCATTCGGAGACACGCCAGCGAATGCATGCCGTAAGGCATTAAACTTTATTTGCTCATATGTTTGTGCAGCTTTGTCAGCTGCCAGGTCAGCGCGTTTAAGTTCTATACGATCATCAGAACGCCGTTGGGACCATTGATCTACCTCATCTATCAAGTCAATTACACGTCGCTCTTCGACATCATATTCAGCTGTCGCCTTGGCCAAATGTGCCTTCGTAGTTGCAGATTTCTCATTTTTTAAAAGCTCATGATCTCGTTTTTTGGTCAATTTCCCTAGCGTTGCTCTCAAGTTACGAAACGAACTGTCGCTTGAAACAATTTCTGATTCAAGTTGGCGAAGATCATGAGAAATCTCTCGGGTTAGAATTGCACGAAACAATTCAAACTGCGCCGCAACATCCCAAATTAGAGAATCTTTGTTCTCTAGATAAAAAGTAACGCGATTCAAAATTCTGAGAGCATCTTCAAAATCAGCAACCCCCATGGCAGAGGCAAGAAGATCCTGATAATCCTTCTCATTGGTTACTTTGTCACATTGGCTCTTGGTTTCTAAAGATGCCTCAACCAAAGCAAGGTCGCTTAACTGTCTAGAAACATGAAGCGTCGAGGTTCCAAACTTAACTTGAATTTTAGCCTTTGCGGCTTTTGCCTGATCACTAACGCGATCAGCAAAAAAATTCTTGTCTAATTTGACGACATCCGAACGTTCACCTGTGAATCCTGCATCGCGAAGTCGAACAGCTCCAGTAAGCAAGTGTTTCATAAGAAGCAGTAGAGTGCTCTTCCCTAAACCGTTGACCCCAAGGACAATCAGCGGCCCTGCGGTCAGTGGTATCTCTAGTGGGTTTTCGCTATTTTCACCCGGGTAGAGGCGATAGTTTTCAATGGAGAGATGCTCGAAAAATGGAAGTCTCATATAAATGCTACCGATATTAATGGCGCATCGTTTCCCACAATGAGAAGCATCTGCGCCGAAAGAGATGTCTACCTTTCGTTGAGTTTACAGATTAGTGCTTTCTTATCAATTGTTAAAACGGTGAAGCTAATCTCGAATTTTTTTAATTTCAGCACTCGGCATCGCTCCAATTTCGCGTAGCTGGTCCTGAACTTGTTGCCAGTGCGGGAAAAACTTTTGCCACCCGGCCATTCCACCAAACTCCCCAATGGCAAGAACCATGGCTTTATGACTAACTGTCAGAAGATCGAGGCGGCGCTCCAACTCAGCGATCCGAAGGTCTTTGTCAGCCAAACATTCAGCATCTCTATCTCTGGATTGCTTTGCCTGTCTATTGCGCCAAGCACGTAGCCCATCTTGTTTTGATTTTGCCTCACCAATCATCCCTTTTCTAATGGAGTCACGAGTGATGGAGGAGGGGGCAACATTGACCCTGCGTGCCACTTCTCGAGCCGTCACCGTCTGATCTGAGTCGATTAAGTTCTGGCAAACATCCTGAATTTCTTGATCAAGATCGCGGCTAACTTGGCGTTTTCGAGTGGAGTTACCTTGCTGATTCATCGAACGGTCCTGTACGTCTCGTTTTGAAAGGATCTAATTGGTCCACACCTTCTGGAAATACGGTATCGCCTGGGGCTGTAGCCAAGATACGTTCAATGGCTTCCAACCTCTGCTCAGCGTGGACTCGCATGTTCTGCTTGGCTCCATCGGATGCAGGGTGAGCGTCAATGCTGTCCAGAAGCGTCTTGTAGCGCTCCAGGAGGTCTTGAAGGTTTCGGGTGTGCTCAGGCATTCCAGAGGCCGTCAAATGACGGCAGCCGTTAAAACACTCTAGAGCTTTAGGGCAGGGCTCTACTGTGAAGGAATTGATGCAATGGCCATATGGCGTCGTGTGTAAACCATCCGCCTCAGTTGCAAGAAATACAAATGCAGCCTCATCGCCTTCATCGACTTGGATCCGCTTGAACTCATCAATGATTGGGCCGTGTACTTTTCCGCCGGCAATCATCTTGAATACTTCTCTTGCCTTGCCTGTCAGCAATGGTTCTGCAAGTTTGGGGATATCAATGGCATCGAGCTCCTCAGCGAGAGTACGATGATCGTACTCATGGCTTTGAGCAACACTACGTCGATTAAATCGTTTCGTAATGATGGTGTCTGCTACGCCTAAGCGAAACAGCTCGGTGTTCTGTAGGTGACGAAATTCATGGCTACTGATGCCTAGGTTGCGTGCCTCATCTGTATTTCCATATTTTTTAAAAATGGATGGGTGCGAGCCGCTCGAACTTAATGAATAAGTGAGATCTTCCAGAGTCACACGGCCGATGAAGGCGTAGCGTGTGACATCACAAATTCCATCATTTCTTTCCTCTGACAGGGCGCGCTTAGGTGCCAGAAAGAGCATATCTGCAGCACTCATCAAAGAGCCATCAGATAAACGAAATGGCTCAACATCTGACAACTTTGTGACAATTGCTTTTTGGAGGAATTCCTCCAGCTCCCCGATCAAAAATGTGTCGGAATTATAATCAATACTCTTGCGTTGCATCTCACTACGTCTGGTACCCTTGTGATCGCGAAATGGTGCCTGTTGGCCGATGCCTTTACCCAGTCTATTCCCTAAGTAAACTCTGACGCCATTAACCAGCGGGGCACCCTGGCGCATGAGACCTTCTTGACGATGATTAATTTTGGTCAGGATGGATGTATCTAGCCCCTCACGATATCGCATTATCAGGTCATCCCGTTGCTCATCCTTGTAGACGAAAGGATCACCCGTCAGCGGCGTGTAGAGTTCAGTAATGGGAACCAATTGATCAGGCCGAAATTCGGGAAAAATCCGTTCAGTTTCAATTTGCATTTGTAGGCGTTTACGTAGAGGGGCCGTTTTATCCGCGACCTCTTCAAGGCTTTCGATAAGAGGGGACTCGAACTTCTCTGGTATGTGCTGAACTGTCTCGAACAAGGCAACACTATCACTGCCTTTAATGCGCTGTTTTTCTGCAAAATGGCGCAGCATGAGCGAGCGGCTAATACCACCTACCTCTCCAGCGTTTTGCCCATGTATGTCCGTGTATTCCCGCCAACGTTTCCAGTCGAGTGGAATACGAGATGCTTCATTGCCACGAAACCCACACATCATGAGAACTCGTATCATGATAAATTTCTGTAAATCAAAGAAACTGTGAGGGGACTCAGTCCAGGCAATTCGCACGGCTTCCCAGAAAGCCTTTTCCGTTGGTAGTTTCTGTGGTTCTTGGCGCTCCTCAAGGCGACTCCGGATGGTTTTGGTATTACGCGGATGTTCCCGTTTCTGTTTTTGTTTAGATGAGAGGGGGCACCGATCAGCCAAAAAATTTGCATCAAAAAGGATACGAACTACGCCAAGAATATCATCCGCAAGCTTTCCAGATTTTTGCATTTTGCCGGCAACAAGATGTGCCAACGCCATGTGATCCTTAGTCAACTCCCATGGCTCAGCCCCGTCGGAACACGTTGCCAGGGATTTAAGAGGGCGAACAATTGCATTTGCAATAGAACTAGGCTGATTTTTGGAGATATAGACTCGTTCAATTACTGCCGCTTTAATCAGTTCCTGCCAACCAAATGTTAAGGCTTTCGGTTGAATAGGGGATCCACCAACGGCAGTAATTTTTCTATTTAGTTCTTTAAGGGTCTTGGTATCCGTACCCAAGTGTTGCAACCAAATGACGGGGGGCGGTGTGGCGCCAGTCATCTGCGTAAGGTTCCAGGCATGCAATTTCTCAACTGAACCATCTAAATTGACGGTGAGTTCCCATGGAATGCCTTTGTCATGCGCAATCCTCTGAGCAGTTTCCACATATGAGTTAAACCTGTCATTCATTGGATGCGCCCTTTAGCTCTGAGATCAACAGCTCCATAGAATCAAGAGTTCTGCGTAACTGCATGAATGCAGGGCTACTTGCATCATCTCGCCCAGCCTGGACAAACAGGTGAACAACCGGGCGCAAGTCATCACGCACACTCTCGTGCACTGTGGCATCAGAAAGCGGCATGAATTTCGAACAGGTGTAGCAGGAGAGGGCAGGGTTCATTGTACAAAGCGGTTGGCCGACATCACATCCACCAATTCCAGCAATTGAAATGCCATGAGGGGCAGCGCCAATATGCTGCGCATCAGGAAGCCCAAGAAGAGCTTCAACATCAATACTCTTGGTTCGCGCAACCTCTGCAACTGCGTTATAAATCGGTGACAACCCAAGGGCTTTGTTTACTCGGTCCGCTTGTGTTGGCGAGGTGTCATAGTAGACCAACCCGGTATCTACAGATTTATGCCCAAGAAATTCTGCTAATTCGACCTGACTCGCACCAGCGTCCACAAGTCGTTGAGCAGCTGTATGGCGAAAAGCAGTGGGAGTGCGATATATTCCCGTGAGCTTGTAATAAAGGGTTCGTATTGCAGCCCTAACCCCGTCAGGTGGCAACCCAAAGAATGAATGGGGCCGATCTTCTTCTGTTAAAAACACGTCAGGGGTGTCTATGCGACGTTTGTAGTAAAGTGCCATCATCCAGGACCAGTCACGCTTTACTGAACGTCTCATAGGCTCCTGGGCCTGAGATTCTTTTTGCTTTGCCCAGTGGAGAGTCGCATGCAAAACCGGCGGTTCATTCGACATAGCCCGAAGTTGAACATCTGGCAGGTTTAGACTGGCTACTTGAATGGGGCGAAATGCATGCTGATAGACCCAATAGAGAAGGCATGCTGCACGTAATTCCTTATTGCTTATCGCGTATTCAGATTTTTTTATTCGCGCATTCACACCATCATAATAATCAATGAGAATAGCTTCTTCTGCAGAAGACAAAAATGCTTCTCCAGAACGCACTGCGGCAAGATTATCATTTCCCCCAGCAGCCCCATAAGACCACTGGCTTACAAAGTTTCGATGAGAGGGGGTCCACTTACCCACTTTTGTGTCGCACATGAAGAACACGAATGACTTCAGCAGTGAAAGGGTATGAATTGCTGGAGACCAACTCAACACACTCGTAAGCCAATACTCCCTTGCTTTCTCAGGTGATTGGCAAAGCCCGTTTAGGGCGTAAGGTAATTCGTCACGGAATTGTTGAGCCAATTCAGCACGTCGTATAGATGTAGTAGCGTCATATATTTGTAGGTGCCATACGAGCCAGCTCTGAACAAGTAAGAGAGATGTCTTCGGAAACGTGGCCCAATTGATTGTTGCAACCCGTCCATCAGCCTTTATTACCCAGGAGCTTTTGCTGTTCTGGATTACAATAGACCGTACAATTCCAGCATAATCATCGTCATATCGAACAATCGAAGGTAACGGAGGAAGATGACAAATGGCATCAGCTAGCGCTGCTTCAGGTATTAATTTACCTGCATCTTTAAGTGGGGGTCCCTGAGTCACAGCTCGCTGTCCTCATTATTTGAGAGAGAGCTGTCAAGTTGTCTTAGCGCTTCAACATGGGCATCAAAGCTGTCCTTCCAGACGTCAGTGAGCAAGTCATTTTCGAAATATGCGCGGGTATAATAACGGGGCATTTGAGACACAAGCCCCCAGCCAAAAAACGCTCGTAGGCGTTCTATAGTTTCGTCCATTTGCATCCCACTATCCAAGCAGTGGGTAAGTCGGACCACAGCACATGTATGCCTCAAATCATGAGACTTGATCTTAGGCTCCCGCATAATATTGATAAGAGCTTGCCGTGATTTTGGTGATAGCTGTTGGGAATATTTCTCAAAAATAACCCCTACATATCTGAGTGATAAAGGTTTTCCTTGAGCGTTTGAGAATAGAAATGGGTGAGGTTGCTTGCCTCGCCAATTTGATGAAAATGAATTAATTAACCTAGCTAGTTCCTCTGCCACTGGTATCTGTCGAATTGAAGCCATGGTCTTAATGGATGGTTTATCGGATCTATCATCTGTGACTGTGTCAGGAGGCGAAACTACGTTGAGCCAATACTGAATTTTCCCGTTATCTGGATTACGACCTTCCTTTATAGAGTCCGATGGAAGTAATAGCGCTTCACCCCTACGAAGCCCTTGATGGAGCATCAAGATCAGTAAAATATAATTTCGCCATTTGCCTCTTTTCGTTCGAAACGGGTTTCTTGGAGAATTAGGCTCACTAATGTCGTAAAGGTCCGCAACAACCGTAGCCGGCAATGCCCGGAGGGTAGGGCGACGATTATTCTTCAGTGTCCTTAGGGATGAGTACAGGCGCTCTAAACGTAAAAGGGCGGCATGCATGCTCTCTAATTGATGTACCTCAGATGAGGTCTGTACATAACGATCCAACGTACTTTTTATAAAGCCAAATGCAGTACTCCACCGTGGGGAAGCATCAAACCCAAATTGAACTGATTCATTTGATAACTGCGAAAAAAATCCCGCAATGCAGTATTCTATTTGCTCAAAATTAAGTCTGAATATGAGCTGATCCAGTTTGTCATCACCAAGTTGCCTTTCCACACTCAGGTACAAGGCATCAATCGCATTAAGTTTTTTTTGTAACGTTGATGGCGTATAGCTTGCGCCATCAACAGACATCCACACAGTCGACCAATACCTAGGTATTCCCGTTACTGGGTTAACTAATACTGGCCCACGCAAGGCAGCAGGGACCAATTCAGTATGTGAATTGCAAATAGCCATACTGTCATCGTACTGAAAAATCAGTTATCGGTCAAAAAATGTTCCGCATATGTTCTTTTTGTGGCGAACTTATCTTTATATTTACAAATAAAGATTGAGTACTTTTTTTTCAAAAAAGTAGGCCGCCTATTGGCGGCCCGGCACACACTTGCGCTTGCGTTATGGGCGCCTCGCAGCGTGTGCCGGGAGTCTAGATCTAATTCTCTGCCCAACGAGATATCTCGTATTAACGCAACAGGAAAGATTCCAAACAAACAACTGACTGTTGCGCAAAGAGAAGGGCTGCTTCTTACCCATACACAACAGATATGAAAGTTCCTTGATATCGCATAATGTATATTATGGAAAATATGATATGTTACTTATATACAATGCATTAATGATTATAGCGCGCGTAATGCAGAAACTTTCGCTTGCATCAATTGGGACAAATTAAAACGCGAGCAGAACCC
>Ga0209345_10002419_pt1 | contig 20627 bp, 27 predicted proteins | sample Cruoilmetagenom7_FD_187294 | JGI IMG/M metagenome (GOLD analysis project Ga0209345, IMG submission 187294) | Oil polluted marine microbial communities from Coal Oil Point, Santa Barbara, California, USA - Sample 7 (SPAdes) (version 2) | ecosystem: Environmental > Aquatic > Marine > Oil seeps ... | reverse complement strand
ACATTTTCCCCAAAGCTTCACACACCATCATTACTAACGATGCATGTTTAGGTAGCCATTATCGGTCATCTCGATACCAGTTTTTGAAAATCACCTTTATGCTTCTTTCTTTTCAAGTCCTGTATTCGGACATAAGACTTTCTTGTCGCACATTTTTCTTTATAAACATTGAATTTAAAACTAATTAAGCAAAATTTATTCCGACAAAATTATATTAAAAAATATTGCAAGGTGATGTTTGATGGAATTTGATGATTTTGAAATATAACCCGCTCTATTAGACAATAGAATTCCTGCCGAAGAATTTTATAGGCATTATGATCCACATCAACACTTATCTATAGACAGAGAACTTCTATCCCAAATTATTCTCTTAGATTTCAATCAGATTATGGAAGAGGTGCAAGTTTTTTTGAGTAAAAATAGAGATTGGGCATATACTTTCGATTATTTAATTAAGGAGATGCAAAAAGATATACCAGAAAGGTTAAGGCTACAACATATCGCAATTTTCCGATGGATGGTATCAGAAAGATATATTAATGGAAATTATATCCAGGGGAAGTTCTATAATTTTTTTCGAAGAAATAAAATTTAATTTTCATGGTTTCTTTTAATCACAATTACAGTGAATTAATTTAAGGCAAATAAGAAGCATTGAGTCCAAGTTTTCTTTTTTCTTCTGAGAGCTTAGAGTAATCAATTCTGAGAACTTTTTCTTTTACTATCTCTCTTATGAATCTTTTATGCAAGAGAAGTTCCCACTCTTTTCCTTTTTTATTTTTATCGGATTTGTCAGAAATACCTAATTCAATTAGCAGGCTATATAAAGCAAATGTTGGCGATTTAGAATCATATGGTTTTGATTCTCTAATTTTAATGTATACCCTCCGTTAGCAACAAAGAAAATATCTTATTCTTTTTCAATTTAGCGTATATCTCTCTAAAGACCTGAATTATCACGGAATTTCATAGGACACGATTCTCAGGTTTTGTTTGTTAACGAAAGACGCGTCTTCCATCCCATCTTTTTCGTACACGCATGACTTTGTTTCAAGCTTATTAATGCTCAAGATGGCTTCTTTATCAATCCAAGTCATCTTTCCATCGTTCAGGAAGCAAATAAAGTTCCCCTCTCCCGTGTGAAACGCCTCTATCTTGCTCTCGTCTATCTCCCCGTAAAGAACCCTCCTCATCCCGTTGCGCTCGTATTCTATCCGAATCATAACTTTTGAATTTTCAAACATGAATACTTAAAAAACTAGACTTATTTAAAGAAAAAGGAACCATCATTCCAAACTTCCTTTCCGTCTGAGATAATGGAAAACAATGCAACTAAAGGAATTCTAAATTTATTTTCAGTTATCAAATAATTTCTGAGAAATTATTTAGCTTTTCTAATTTTATAAATTACTCTTGAGTTTCTGAACCTATTTATAATGATTTCATAACATAATCAATTGCTAAATTAACTATTCTAACTTTTTTTTTTCTTTCTATATATCTCATTGGCAACACTCGCTAATTTTTTACCTTCCTCAATAGAATCCAGAAATTGTTGAGGATTTAATTTTTTGAAGCCCCCTCTCTTTTTAATCTCAGCATAAATCATAATCATTTCAAGCTTTTCTCTTATTTCTGATTCTTTTTTTCTTTTGACAAAAAAATATTGTACAATTAAAATTGGTACACCTATCCAATTAATAGAAACTAATAGATATCCTAAAACAATGATAAAAAAATTTAAAATTATATTTATACTCCCCGTAGTTATGACAAATGGGCTCTCAATACCAAAAAAGAAATTAAAAGTATATTTAGCTGCTGTAGCAAAATCATTTCCAATAAGTGATATTAAAAAAATCTCGATAATAAAAAGAGGAATAATAAACAAAATAAACAAAATGATTGTGATATGTAAAGGATCGAGATTTTTAATTCTGCCAAAAAACATTTTCTTTTATATTACTTTAAATAAATTTTTATTAGCTTCATCTAGCTTATCTTTTGTAGAGATAGCACATAATATATAGTCTATTGAATACGGTTGAATATTTTTAAATTCAGTATGTTCTTCGAACTCACATAAACTTTTTGATTTTTCATCCCATAATTTTACCTTAGTTTCATTAAATCTTGAAATGGGGATATCAATTATTACTTCAGTTTCATCTAATCCAATTTTATTAGCTAATTTTCTTTCCCATTTTCGCACAAAATCAAACTCAAATGGTACATTCCATTCAATTAATTTTGTTTTTTCTTGATTATTCAGTTGAGAATAATTTTTTTTAAAAGCGATATTATATAAATCTCTATTATAATATCTTTCAACCAATTTTTTAGATTCTTCATTTTCCTTTAATTTTATTAATAACTCTTCATCCCCTAATAAATGTAAGTCATCGGAAGTTATTAATTTATTTTCTAAACTTATTTCTATTGCTTTTCCAATCATATTTTCAGCGATCTTTCCTCTTTCATGATGATATATCTGTTTATACATAAAATATCTTGAAATCAGTAAAAACTCCAATGAATGAATTGCTGATAAATCATAACATAATCTAAAAAATACTTTATTTTCCTTTTCCTCATTTTCAATAATGTGTATATATGGAAAGATTCTAATGCTTGCCATTATAAAATTATAAGGAATTTTTAAATTTATTATACCACTATAATAACAATCACGATTCATATAATCTAATCGATCTAAATCAACACTTGAGTTTAATAACTCGCTTAAAAAATATAATTCTGGAATTGAATGAATTCCTTTTGTAATTATATTGGTTATGTTTTCACGATTTACCTCCTTATTTTTCTCTTTTAGAAGATTTTTATTAAAAGTATTAAAAATTTTATCTAAGATCACATTTTCCTTAATTAATTTCTCAGAATAGTTTTTATCATTTTGTATATTAAATTCTGGATTTCTCCTCCCCACATTATCTATTAAATGACTAAATGCACTTTGGCCTATATCATGATATAATGCAGCTATTAATAATTCAAATATAATATCAATGCTTATTAGCTCATTTAGTTTTTCTCTTTTTTTTTCAATTAAATTTATTGATTCATTGTCATCATAGAAGGCTGGTACAACTATACGATTTTCAATTTCTGAAAGAAAACGTCTGAGGAAAATTGACATTAAGTGAAACACCCCTAATGAATGTTCAAATCTTGTGTTATTTAGAGATGGATAAATTAAATGTGCACATGCTAATTGCCTTTTATAACGCAACTTCTGAAAAATAGGATTATTAATAAAACTTAATAAATTTCCAGGAATATGAATTGAATCATAAATTGGATCAGGAATGGGTTTGAATCGTTTATACCATAAGCTCATTTTTTATCCTAATTAAATAACAGTATTTTATTATATAATTGTTCTCTCTCAAAAGGGCTTTTTTTATAGAATTCATCCATGTCTTTTAAGACAATCTTATCATATTGCTCGCGAAATACATAGTATGTAATATTACTTTTTAAGAGTTTTTCACCTTTAGTTAGAATTGCAACCTTAGGTGTGCTTGATATTTTAATTTCTATTAATTTGTTTTGATCTAAAAGATATAAATCTCTCTCCATATCTTCGCTATGAAAAATTAGTTGTCCGTTGTTGAGATCAAGATGATTTTTGAAAGTGTATTTGTCTAAACCAATATTTTCTTTTTTTAATAAGAAAGCATTCAACATAACTAAGTCTCTTTCTTTATATTCATCACTGTGTTCACATGTGGCTAAAATATCTAATAATATTTCTTCTTTAGATGTTAAATCCCAAGTATCATTGTCTTTAAACTTTTTGATAGCATCTATAACTTCATTTTGTTTCAGAGTTCTTAAATGTTTAAAGAAATTAATATATGCGATTGCTACAGTAGATATAATTTCATTAGATAATTTTGGATGTTTTAATTCAATCCATTTGTTATATTCTTCAATAAATTTAGACTCAATTTTTTCATCTTCTAAATTTTCCATTATTATGGCCTCCTATTCTTTTTTTTCTTTATTTTTTTTTCCAATTCTTCAAGATTTTCTGCTTGGTTTTCAATACCATTATCCAACATATCAATTAATTGATTTTTTCCTTCTTCATTAAGATGTTCTAACACATTAATTACCATCATGTAAATATGTTCATCAAGACTTTTTACCATAGTTTGACCATTTAAGCAAATTCTTGAATAATGTCGTAATATATAATTGGAATTCTTTCCTATTTATTATTTTTTTTATATAGATTAAATCTATTTAACATAGTATAGAGTAAATAATTTATAATTTTCTAATATTCCAACGAAAAGTGTTACTCCTCTTTTAATTCTATTTATACAATAACACCTATGTAAATATTCTTCAATTTCTTATTTAAACTTTATGTAAACTGTCTTTATTTTGAATAAATTGGCTGAACTAAGATTTTATATTATTAGATTTAGTCTTTAATAAAATCTTAATAAAAAATTAGAGATATAATTATAATATCGACAAAATTACAATATTCCTCAAAAAGTGGAATATTTAAATATTGTAAATTGGTTTAATATTTATGTCAAAAATTGGCCTTGAAAAAGATACTCCTGTTAAATTTTTCTTAAATTCCAAAACTATAATATTACTCCAGATTTTAAGTATGAATTCTCACATTTTTTCAAACTTTTTTTTGAAAAAAATTTCTGAGAATAATCTATTGATTGTAAAAAGTCAGTTTTACAAATATATAGATACTTTAAAAGAATATCATTTAATACAAGTAGGAAGTTGGAAAAAGACTTCAAATGGAACTGGTTATACTTACAATATTACTGAAAAAGGTGTAAATGTTTTAAATTTTTTAACTAATAACTTTGATTAGAAATTAGATGGTCTTAATATTTCCTCTTTTTTTATTTATTAAAGACATAATGTATACTCTCAGATGGATTGAACTCATAGGTTTTATAATCTTTTTCTTTGAATTTGATGCTTTCTTAAATAATTATATAATTTTACTTACTTCTCTAGAAATAAGATTTAAAAAAGGAGGAGCCACTTAGGAAATGAAATTAAAACATACACAAAATACGAGGTCATCGTAGATATTGCTAGTGATCCAGAAAAAAAGAATATTATCGTTTGAAGCGTCGAAATCCAAGCCCACTCAAAAACGAACAGCATTAAATCGAATAGTATATACGGTTTAGGATTTGATATAAATTGTTCCATACATCTTTAGTTATCTTCAAAATTTAAAAACAAAGATCGTTTATAAAAATGTTATAAAAATAAAGGATTTATCAGCAAAAATCAAATCTGTCAAAAATCTCCGCAATTTCATAAGTTTTATTAAGCGAAACATTTTTATGAAACCACTCTCCATCAATAAAAGTTCCTATAATGGATTCTTCTTCTTTTTTTTCTACCTCTATACTCTTTTCCTTAATGATTTTCTTACATTGTGGGCATTGAAAAATCCCTGTAATTAGGGGTTCCATTTCAACATTACATGCAGAACATTTCATATTTAGTCATCAATACTGGTTATAATATACCTCTCATAATCTAAATTTAATAATTTTAATTCTTTCTTTGTAAATCTTGTAATCTTACTATTAATTTCTACTAAATATTCTCTAAAATCGATTAAAGCATTTTGAATATTATTTACAATGTTATCTTCGTTAAAAGACACTTTCTCGATGAATTCAAGATAATTATACCTTTTGCCTTTTCCTGAATAATGTCGCTTAATTTCTAATAATTTTGTTTCAATTTGTTTTATCTGAAATCTATAATTTAATAAAGATAATAAATTAGAATTCCAATTTTTAAAGATAGGATTTTCTTTATCAATTTCATCGTAATTAAATTTATCTGGAAGCTCTACTTTTTCATCTTTAAGAAATTGGATAATATCTTTTTTTTCTTCAATAGCTTTATTTATTTTTTTTAAAACGATTTTATTTTTCAATTTAGGTTCAAAAATTTCAATAAATTCTTCAATTTTATCCTTTATCACTAAAAATCTTTGGTAAAATCCTTCGATTGTAATCTCAATTTTAATAGCTTGAAAAATATTTCCATACTGATCTAGAATATAATAAAGATCGTCTGATATTCTATAATCATGGTCTCCTATTTCAAAAACAAATGGGTGGATGATGTTCCCTGTTTCGCATCTAACTCCTTTTAATTTATTTAAAGCCAGATTAAAATTCCGCCTGGTTAGAAACTTAAATTTTTTATTTATTAGTAGAAATAATGTATGATCTGGTACTGAAATTGTATTATTTTCTATCGTTACCGTCTCCTCTCCTAACCGGATTATAAAATCACCGTCTTTTTGTTCAAATTCTCTTATACTTCGAATATTTTTAATTAAACCTAAATCAATAGCAATTTCAATAAACTCTTTATTCCAAAAGGTTAAAAGATTATCTTTATATATCTCATCTAATATTAGGACCTTCTCATATGATTTTATGAGTTCTTGATTACTTAAATCCTTGAATAAATCATTTCTGAAGATATATAAAAACAAAATGATATATCTCATATCGATGTCGTCAAGAACGGTCTCTATCAAGTTCTTATCGTAATCCATCGACAAATCCGTATGTTCCATGCCTAAAATCCTCTTACTTTATTTAAAATGAATAATTTATTTCAGTTAAAAAGAGTAATTGAATTAATTAATCATTCCTAAAAAATCTTTCGGTTTCCTCTATTCTACAATTAAAAAAGCGAAAATTTTTTAGTTTTGATTTCTAATTACATATTGACTAAGAAATTTGTCAAATAATACACAATTATTTTGAGTTTGAACTTCGATGGGAAGAAGAAAAAGAAAGCAACAATCTTATAAAAGAGTCAAAACAGTCCCCAAAATTTTTACTTGCCCAAATAGGTAATTATGGTTTTCCCATTTACCTTGGATTGTGGGGAAAAATCAATAAAAGTAGAAAATTTACGAAAAAGTGTAATAGCTACAGTGAAATGTGGTCATTGTGGTTTAAAAAAGGAAGTTCTGGTTAATTCCATATCAGAACCTGTTGATGCTTTTGGAGATTTTATCGATATTCATTATGCTGATCAAGAACTTCAGAGATTAGAAAAAAGTATTGAAAAATTAATAAAAAAAAACGAATGGGGAGAACTTGCATTATCCTACTCAATTTTATCGGATATTTGTAAACTTAAAATTGCTCAAGCTTTAGAAGACGAAGATAATGTAGATCTTGATGAGATAAATAAATGGAAATTTAAAGCTGAAGAATATAAAAGGCGTGAAAAAAATGCTCTACTTCAATTAGACACGCTTGAATTGGAAAAAGGAATTAGAACAGACGAAGAATCTTTATTTTCAGAGCATGATGAAAGTGATATAAAAAAAGAAAAGAAAATTGAAGATATCTTTGACGATCCTGGTTTTCTTGAATTTTAAATAAATTGATTTTTTTTACATAGGATATGGGATTTAACTTCAAGGGGAATATGTTTCCAAATAGGAAGATTTAAGATTAAATTGAAAAAGCGAGTTCGATTCAATTTTTTTTTTAAAATAAAGTAACTCCAGTTGTAAAATGCTAATTTATTGAAGAGATTCATTAAGTTCACACCAAATAGATTATATCTTGAAGTTAGAAAACTTGCTAAATATGCACCTAATCGCTTATTTCGTGGGATTGATTCGGGATATACTGATTCTGATAGAGGTCTATTGAAAATTTCATAAATTGAAAAAATGGGTATAAGATTATCTAAATATTCATTTACAATTCTATTATAATTTGAGCTCTCTAACGATAAAGCAGAAAGCTCGTTTAACTTTTTTAAGGCAAGATTAAAATGTTGTTCCTTAAAATAAAGCCACATAGTTCCCATAATATCTCTTAATTTCACCAACTCATTGATAATTTCCTTTTCTTTAAATGAAAATGAGTTTTTTTTCTCGAAATGTGTTATATAAAGTAAAAATATCGAATAAATAGAGGTATTATCAAATTTAGTTAAATTTTTATTTTCCTTGGTCTCTTGGAGATCAATGTTATTATTTGATATGTTATGAAAAGTATGAGAATATAATGGTGTTGTCCATAACATTTTCATTATTTTTTCCATCAATCGAATATGGAGCGCATATTCTTCAATTTTTGAGAATTTTTTAGATCGTTTCAAATTAGGAACTGAAAAGGTTTTAGATTGATCGATTCTGAATTTAAATCTATTAATTCTGTTTAATTTATTAATCAATTCTTTTCTTTGTTTTCTATTTATTAGAATCTTTTCAATTAGCAACTTCTTTATTGATATTAACTTCTTTATGTAGATATAGAAATTTACATTGTATTTTTTTACAATATAATCGTGGGTTATTAAAGGAATGCTTATCGTTTTTTTTTTAGTTTTAGACTCAATACTCATTGCGTGATCACCTATAGTATATGAAAATGTAATTGTTTCAAGAGCTTTTTCTAAACTAGAATATACACCTAACTTTTTTGGATCATGTGTGAAATAACCATGCAAGAGAGTATCGATTCCTTTAAACATATTATTTTCATATTCTGAAATTATAACAGATTCAAATTCACCAGGATGATGCCTTTTAAAACCATACCGTTTACCTATAAGAAAAATTGCTTGATTTGCTCTATGACATACAGTATGAGACCACCTAAACAATGGTTCTAATATTTTTCCAATTGTTAGTAAATATCCATAAAATTCTGGTCCAAAATAGATAGGGAATCCAAAACCTCGAGATGTTGAAAATGTGAATTGGAAAACATTCCTTGTTTTCTCACTTTTTAGAAATCCTGGAAATTTATAGTGTAAAGCTAATCTGGGATAAAGTGCTCCCAAACCCAAATTCATCCACATCTCAAATAGAATTATGCTGTCAGGAAATTTAAATGAATCTTTTTTGATTAAGAAATCGTCTCTCGATGTGTTTAACGCAGTCGGAATAACATAGAGCCAAGCTTTATTGCTTTCTAAAGGTTTTAACCGGTTTTTAAACCTTTTTACCAACAATCGTTTTTTCTGGTTTTGTGCTATAGCTTTTTTATAATAATAATTATTCAGAACTCTAAAAAGCGAAGTAATTTCTAGTATTTGTCTTTGAAGATTATGAGTTACTTTTACTTTATTAACGCCTGAATTCTTATTTGAGGATTGCTGCACTGAATTAACCGAATTAAAAACAATTAATTTCTTACTTTGATATATTTATTTATCAATTTTAATTTTAATTGATTTTGACTATTCTTTTATTTAATTATTAAAAAGTGAAAGTGAGATGATTTTTTTAATCCCAATTTCCAAGTAAATTAAATGGATTTAAAGTTAAAATTGATTTTCACTGTGTATTTCTCTTGGCAAACAAGGATTTTAACTCACCCATAATAGCCCCTCTTAAACTTACCGGACTGGCTGGACGAGAACCTCCAGGACCTCCGGGTGGACCAGCAGGGGGGGGTGGCGGACCTCCAGGTGGGCCTCCAGGTGGGCCTCCAGGTGGACCAGCAGGGGGGGGCGGTACACTATTTGGAGCTGCAGGTGCAGCAATGACTGGAGCCGCCCCAGTTCCTCTCGTTCTAAGTGCTGAAACATCATTATTTATAGAATTGATTCGCGATTCTAATGTTGAAATTCTTTGACCAACAACCGCTAAAGTTTGATCTACTAAATCTGGTATCCTTAGAATCATTGACATCATTTTTTCAACAATATCGCCAAATGTATTTAATTTTTCTTCAAGAGGGGCTTTTTTTGTTTCTTGCATGAAATTTGCGAATTCTTCGGCCATTTTACTCTCTCTAATTTTATTAATAACAAACTTTCTTGTTAATTTTCTATTAATTATATATTTGAAATATTTAATAAATTTAAGCTCATACAAATTACAACTTAATTAAAAAAAAATTTTAAAAAAATATAAAGTTTTTACTTAACTAGCCTTATTGACGGAATTTTTTAAATTAACCCAGAGATCATCAACTTCATTCCTAACTTGTAAAAATTGGTTAATTTTTTTTAATAGTACATCCCTTGCGCGATCAAAATCTCTTTGGGAGTCATTCAATTCAGATTCTAATATTTTTATCTTTTCTCCTTCGATTAAATCGTTTTTCTTTTTTTCGACAGATAACGCTTTTTTAATAACAACGCTTCTTTTGCTGGCTACTTCGCCTAACGCTGTAGCGAATTCATTTTTTTTTTCTACTAAATAATCTTTTTTTACTGCGAGATCTTTAATCGAATCTATGTACTTGTTATTTGTTTCGATATATTCATCATTTTTATGGATGATGTCCTGAAAATAATTTACCTCCTCGTCTTTGATATTTGATCTTCTCTCTCTTACTAGAGTTTGCATTTGCTTTAATACATCTCTAAACATCCTATTAACCATATCTCGTGTAAGATTTACTTTTCTCAAGTTATCAGCGTATTTTTTTTGAGAATCGATTAAAGTAGTCTGATTTTTCGCTAATTTTTTTATTTGGCCTACTAATTCTTTTTCCATGCTTGCTAATTCAAGCTCATCTTCATGTGTTATAATTGGACTCATTTCAATCAAATCAAAATAGTAATGATTTATAATAAATTACAATATAATTCTTATGTAAATTCATTATTTTAATTTTTAGTCTTTTTATTTGATTAATATCTATAAGGAAAAAAAGCAGTAAGAATATTATTCTTATAATTTGCTTTTAATACTTTAACCTCAATATATTTTCCTATCAGTGCTTCGGAGAAAACGAGTGGTTTTTTTAATAATATTTTAATTCCGAGAGAATCGTTGATTTTCCCTATGCACTCGTTTTTCCATCTTCCCCCAGAAACGATTTTTAATTTAATAAGGTCATCCTTCTTAAATTCTAACATGGAAGTTTTAGTTCTTTTATGAATACCAAAGTCTCTAGGCCCAAGTTTTAGTTTTATACCGTACTTTTTTTCTAATTTGGATAATTGTAAATAAAAATAATCCCATGATTTCGGTCGAATTTTTTTTAATTTTCTACCTGTTTTGTAAATTAAATATTTTTGTATACCGATTTGAATTTGTTTCTCAGAATAACCTTCACTTCTTAAATTAACGATCAACTTAATAATATCTTCTATATCTTTGTCATTTTCTCCTGGAAACCAAACTGGTGCAATTAAAACATGAATTTTAGAATCCAAGAGGGTATAAATATTATTTAAAAATTTACCAACATCAAATTTAGCACAATTGCATAAATAACAAACGGTTTCCTCCTTTAAGCTATTTAAGCTTATGTTAATTCGCGTTAGGTTGCTTTTTTTCAATTTATCAATAATTTTTTTCGAGAGTAATACTCCATTACTTTGCATTGAAATAGTTGTTACTCCTTCGATACTTGAGAGGTTTTTTACCAAATTAAATAGTTCCCCGTATAATAATATTTCACCGTAGGGCGCTATATGAATCTCGATGTTATAATTTCCTTTTATCGCAATGGCTTCTTTAACTTTATCTATTAAATAATTTGAATTAATCACGAAATTAGTGTCGTAATCGCCAGAACTGACGAAACAATACTTACAATGTAAATTACACTGTGTTAAGGGTTTAAGTTCAAGAATGTTAGTCCCTCTATCAATTATCCCTAGAAAATCAACGCCTGCTAATGGAATTTCCGAAGTTCTATCGATATATTTTATGTTTTCATTCATGATCGAAATTTTTCTTATTTACATTTTATACCTTAGAATAGCAATCAGAGATCCTAAATCAATAATCTGTTTTCCTGTTGGGTGTTCACTACTTAAAATATGAACTTTCCCACCGATTTTTTCAACCCCATTAATGATATGTTCGATTTTTAATTTTTGTTCTTTTGATGCACCTCTAATCAAAATATCGGCACAAAATAATTCCTTTACAGCACCTTTTTCTATAGCATTAGAAATCTCGTTAAAACCAATGGCAATAATATCTGAGTTTGTACTAAACAAATGTAATATTTCTTCAATTTTCTCGGTTTCTTGTAATATTTTTACATTTTTTTTTATAATTTTTAATTCTTTTGATTTTAAAGTCTCTAATATGGCACTTTCAGTTCCAGAGCTGGCTTGAATGCTATAGATTTTTGGTAGATATGTAGATTGTGTTCTTTCTTTAAAAAATTGATTGAAATGATCCTTTGTACTTCCAGGACCACATATAACGATTGTATTTATTTTTATATTCTTAATATTTTCTTCGACGAGTCTAAGAATATCACTATAAAATTCTCCATATGCTTTATTTCTATAAGATTGTTCGTATCTTTTACCAGGAATATTTTTTTTTATAGTGGCTAATCTTTTATGGCTGAAATTTGTTATTATAGCTACAGTAGCTAGCCCTGTCTCAATTGCAATTATTAACATTATAAAATCAGTTTCGAATTTTGACGATTCTTTAAGGCGTTTTATTTCGCTCTTTAACCATTTTTCTTTATTTATTGTTAGTTTTTGGTTTGGTTCAATATTAAAAGTGTGATATTTTCCATAAGTGACAAAATCCTCCGGACCCTCTAAGATAGTACCTTTTACTCTTAATCTATTTGAAAATTCATGAAAAGCTACAGATTCAACTTTTAATTTCAAGTACATTGGTTTTCTTTCTCCTTTAGAACCTTCCTTTAAAACAATTTTTCTATTTGTTCGTGCTGAAATTTTATCATTTTTTGCTATTATGTTATAGAGAGTCCATAGATCGTTTAAGTCCTCTGTTTTAACAGTAATTATTTCTTTCTTTTTATCTATTTCCAGAATTTTCAAATAGATTATCAAACTCCAAATTTTAAATTTAAATAATTAATGTATACATAATTAAGTATAGTATAAATCAAAAGACTAACTATCTAAGGTTCTAATATTCAAGACAAAATAAAGAAAAAAATAATAAAATAGGACAAAAATAAAAAATTTATTATTTTGCTCCTAAGGCTTCTTTGACCTTTTCTAATTCTTCCATTCGTTTCTTTTTCTCTTCTTCACGTTTTCTGAGGTCTTCTTCGTCAACCTTTTGGAGCGAAACACCTTTTTTGATTTCTTCTTTTAATTCTTTATCTACAGGCGTCATTGATACTCAACCTTTTTTATTTTATTCCCTTTTTTGGGCAGAATTACAATACTTTTTATACACAAATTATAATAGAATTTATTTATAAGTCTTGGTTTTTAGAAAAATAATGAATATTCAATTTCATTAAGTAAGCACTTCTATTTTGCCGGTAATAATTCTCTATTTTTTGAACAATTTGGAAGTTAAATTTTTGATATAATCTTATAGCAGCTTTATTTTTGGAGTTCACATTTAAAACTAATACTTTAATATTGTCCATTTGTTTTATTTTGTTTAAAGTATATTTTAATAGATGTGTTCCATAACCTTTATTCTGACATTGTTTTCTAATAAGTAAATTAATTAAATTTATTCTATCTTCTCGATCTTGAATAACAATAATGAATCCAACAATTATTTTTGAAATATCATCATCTATCAACTTTAAAAAGAAAGTGTTTTTTAAAATAAGATTGAGAATTGAATTTTTAGAAAAAGCATCTTTCTTAAAAGTATTACTTTCCAATCTGAATATTTCATCTAAATCCTTAATATTAACAGAGTTAATTCTCATTTAACCCCAACTCTTCTTTAAATACCTTGATTGGTGTTTTTTCCGTTATTTGTTGGTATTGCTCTTCTCGAAATGGTGTTATTTCTACGATATATCCTTTTAAATTATTTTGATCAATTAGATTTACCAAATCTACCTCAATCGCGAATGATAAAGGCAATTTTATATTTAACCCATCATAAGATAGAAACTTATGAGGTACTTTTAATTGTTTTAATAAAATATTCTTAAACTCTTTTATTTTTGTTTTATCACCTTCAATTTGAGCGAATACTAACAAACCATCGTCATTTATTTCCTCATAAGGTAATTTTATAGTTTTTGCACGCCTTAAGTACCTTTCCTTCAATTGCCAATAATCCTTGGCTATAATCGTACAAAAATGAATTTTTATCTTAACTTTTGGAGCGATTTTTTTTATTAAAGTAATTGCAGTTTCATTACTACGCTCTACAGAAGCTATTGTGCCTTCTTTCAATTTAAAACCGCGCTCTTTTAAGTTTTGGCTATTTGGTGAACAACACTCAAATTCATTCAAATTAATAAATTCTGCACCTATTTCATCTAAATAAAATATCAATTCTTCAAGATTTTCAACATATTCCTTTTCTGGAATTACGGGAACCTCAGCACCTACAGACATACCCTTATCCAAGGCATATTTTATAACATTCCAATTTTCTTTTGGTGGGTTGAATCTAATTTCGTCTAATCCTGCTCGAGCAAGACTAATTGCTTTTGATTCGTTAAAATTAAGACCATTTGTATAAAGATGAACATGAAATTTTTTGCCTTTTTTTGCCTTAACAAATTTAATAAATTCTAAAGTTTTTTCGAAGTTAGGTTCAAATAAGGGATCTCCTCCCGTGATACTCATACCTTTTGCTTTAATTTTTTTAAGCTCGTCTAATAACTCCTCTTTAGAATTAATTTGAATTTCGTTAGCATAAGTTAATTTTTTATTTTTTCTCTTTTTAGATATTGGACAATACCAACAACAATGTTTTGGATTCTGACAGATTCCATTTAGGAACAACACTGCTTTAGTGCCATTTAAACAGTGCTGACACCCTTTGGAAATTCCCCTACTTTTAATGAAAAATGTTTGTGATTTAGATTCTACTATATCATTCTCGCTCATTTTTGAAATAACTTCTTTCTTACAATGGATTTTTTGTTTGCAAGTTTTTTTAGTACCAATTCAGTAGATTCGTTAAGATCCAGTAATCTTTTTAGAAAAACACCAGTTTTACCGTGTTTTTCTCTTTTCAAAAGAACTCTTTTGCGTTCATTAATTAAATCAATACTTACATTAACTTGTTTTGCTGCCAAATGTTCGTTTCCAATTATTGAATATTCTTCATGACCTTCTAAGGTAGGTTTAATTAATACTAATCTCTTGTTAATTCCAGGGACTCTGAGATTATCTTCTAATTGGTTTAGATTGATCTTTCCTCCAAAATCATAAAATTCCTCTGATTTTTTATCAAACTTAGATAATGGAATGGTAATACTCTCTAACTCGTTTAAATATATATACAATTTTAATGTATCCGTTGGCGTTGCCATTATAATTTCTCTAAAGTAATTGTTGATATCAAATTTCTCAAGAATAATTTCTATTTGATAAGGTGGTATTAATTGTAAAAAGATAATATCAATATCACTATCCCTATGAACATCTCCACGAGCAACACTTCCATAGATAAACGGGCTTAAACCTTCTTTAGCAAACATCTCCAGTAATTCTCTAGAACGTTGCCTCTTATGGTTTAAGAGATTCAAATGCGCTCTAGTGTATGCTACGGTATTATAATAATCTCTTAAAATTGTATCTTTTTTCATCAGAAATTATTCTTTTTTATTTAATTTTATTATCTATCTTTTTTATTATTATGCTTAAAAGTACCGTTTCGTAATATTTGAATGTGCTTTTTGCTTTTTGAACGATATGATAATTGAATTTATTTGAATTTTTCAAGGTTTTATCGCTTAAAATCTTCTTTTTTGAATTCTTATTTTTAAAAAATGGATTTAAACGCTCACTAAAAATAATAAATAACTGAAACTGTGGATTTGAAACTGTTTCTAAAGTTTGCATAATTTTAAGATTGGTCAAATTTAACAGTGGATTAATTGAAATTAGTTTAACACTGTTTGAAGTTTTTGTAACAAAATTATAGGGAATAATTTTTTTATCAAAACTCACGACAACATAACTCCGACTCAATAAATGAAGATCTTGGTTATAGACCGAGAGAAATGAGGGTATAATTTGTTGAATTTCTCTTTCAATATCTCTAATTGTTTTACTTTTTCCTTTATCAACTTTATTTTTAAGCCAGATGTTAACTACATTAAAACCATAAGTGCTTAAACCTTCCGTCAATATTTTCAATAACATTTGTTTTTTATGCGTTCTTATTATAAAAATTGAAGGTTTAGATGAGATTTCTTCTTGAATTACTTTAGATTTAGTCAAATTCCATTTTTTTATGTAAATTAAGGGGCGATCTAAGCTAAAACTTAGAGCCTTAGCCGTTGCTCGCGTCAAAAACTCGTTTGACAAAGAAAACCTCCATCTATACGCTTCTTTAAATATTTTTACGCCGATTAGAAGTAAAACTAGTAAAACTATTATAATAGTATCAACTAAAAACCAATCTACTCGAAAGATATCGAAGGTCATAATAATTATTCAACTTTTTTAAATTAATCTACAACTTTATTAATCCAATTTAAATACGTTTCAGAACCCTTTTTAATCTTCAAACCAATGCATTCCGGTTCAGAATAGGAATGGAGCTCTTTAACTTTCTGAATTATTAGTTCTCCTTTGCTTTCCTTTGTTTTAATTATTAATAGATGTTCGTTGTCCTCTTCAATGTTTCCTTTCCACGAATAAATGGAGTATATATTTTGAATTATGTTTACGCATGCGGCTAGTTTGCTTTCAACTAAAACTCTTGCTATTTTTTTACCTTCTTTAATATTTGGAACAGTAACTAAAAAAACATAAAATTCCATTTTAATCCCTTAGTGGTTATATCTAATAATTTATAATGTACATCTTAATTTCAATTTATTTGAGAAATTAACGACATTAGAAAATTGATTTATTCTATAGTATTTAAATACATTATTTGAAATACATTATAAAATGATAACCTCTCTTTTTTTAATTACAATTAATCAATTTATAAATCTTTTTGAAGAATGGCTAAAATTGATTTATAATTCCTTTATTACATTTAAGATCTTTGTAGAATTGTTATTTGGGTTTTTTTAAATACTTATTTTCTGGATTTTTGTTGATTATTGGAATTTTAACTTTATAGTAAGGAAGAAAAGTTAGAAGATAGTCCTATGACTAAACCACGATTAATCTTAGGCACATGTTATATTGCGATGTCTTTTGGAATTCTTTTCGATTGGTTCACATGCTTTTTGATAGTTGATTTAGATCCCTTGCTAGATCGTCTAATTTTCTATTATATCCAATTACCTGATACCATTAACCTGTTTGATCTTAACAATATTTCTGATATTAATCAAGTAATTTAGAGGAACAAAGGAAGGCAAGTTGTAAATCCCGCAATTAATCCAGTTACGATGCCAGTAATTAAATTGATTATTGATTTTTTTGTAATCGTTCCTTCTTTATTAATTATCTGCCATAGACTTATTGTAATCGTCAATATACCCATAAAGGATACGATAGCCACTCCGTAATATAAAGTTTTCTCGTAAGGATACACTGCCTTACTTATATCTGAAATGTTATTCGAAGCAAATGGATCGATTATACCTGAAAGAGAGAGATAATTAAAAATGAGTCGATCTGGTAGAGGATTTAAAACGGCAAGTAAGAAATATGTGAACCAATCGAGAAGAATTCCAAACGCAAAGACAATGTATAATGTCCCCAGAATCATACGAGGTTTTGCCATGGGATTATCCGCCAACTTTTGTTCCTTGCTATATCTTATCCGCTCTAAAAAGTATTTCCCTCTCAAGCTTAACAAGGTTAAGATTCCGATAATGAGAAGTATACCAAAAAAAATGTATTTCATATACCCAAAAAACAATTCTATAAATGAATTAATCTCGATAAACAGGACCGTCAAGGTTGGGTAAAAATTGATCAATTATACTTAGATATTTTATACAGGTACTCATCTATATTTTATTTAAAATCACCTTTTTAAATTCTACAGATTAATTTACCTAAGTAATTTCTAGAGCTTTTCTTGAGCGCCTATTATCCTTTATTTCTATACATTCGCATATTATAGAAGATAAACCATTAGATTTTCTTTGAAGCGTTCCTAAGATCAAATTTGAGGAGCCAATTTTACAAATGAAACAACAACTTGGCTTTCGGGTTCCCATCTCTTACGCTAGGAACAGTAAAAAGCTTTTCCTCTTGAAATCTTAATTTTAAATCATTTTTTTTAATTTTTTTCAATTCTTTTTTTTTTATTGAGAGGACAGTCATCTTTTTCCTTTTATATATAACGAATTTATAATTTTAGTAGAAAAAATAACTAATTAAAGGTAATAAAAAAAATGGATATTGATATGTATATTTCAGCTGTGATAGATGGTTTTGAGTTTCTAATAGCTTTAGGCTCACTTATCGATGTATTTGGATTAGTAGTGGGAGTTTTTTGTTGTTTTTTGGAGGAAGGCTTTACAAAAGCAAATGATTAAAAATTCTGCTTATTAGCATATTATATCCACTTAGCTAAATGTGCGATTTATGACGAAACTTCAAGAGAAATTCTAAATGAAAAATCTATGGAATCAATTGGAACTATTAAAACAAAGAAAGAACAGTTAAATCGATCAACAAAAAGATTTAAAGAAGTAATAAAAAAATAACCTCGAAAAGAAAATCTTTTTTTTCCTTAAATGAAATTTTAAATAGTAGAACTTATATTATTATTAAAAAAGGATGTAATTATATTGGGTCTTACTCCCGATATTATAAAATTATTATTTTATAATATGTTATCTTTAAGGGAATAAACCAATTCATAAAATAGAGAAAGGAGGTATGGGAAATGCTTCATAATGTATATCTAATCCATCAACTTACGGGAAAGTTTCAACAGATTAACCAATTTACTGAGACCCTGAATATGTTTGATGCATAGGAAATATGGGAGCATTGAATTCAACCAAGACTTAGTATCCGGATTTTTAACAGCCCTTAAGGACTTCAGCGTTGAGTTTTCCAAGGGAAGTGGGGAACTTAAGGTTATAGATCGTGGTTAGATTCAAATCACGAGTAGAGACATGCAGATTTTTTATCTGTTACTAGTCTTTAAGGAGGGGGTACTATGTACAGCTGCGGCTGACAAGAATGACGATGCTAAAATTACACACAAAGCTTTAAGTGACATCATTGATAAGTTTACAGATAAATTTGGTGAAATATTGAAAAACTGGTCAGGGGATGTTAGAATGTTTAAGGATTTTAACCAAGTGATTGACAATATTTTAGAGAATGGCAAGATTGCGGAAGTTCCCTTAAAGATTCCCATCCTGAAGATATTTGAAAAAGATTTTGCAAAATCACGAAAGCAGATCACTAAAAAAGGACTAGTATTATCAGAAGAGGATTTAAGGAGCGCTCAGAACCAGAAACCGATGTGGACTTCAAAGCGACTTCCCCCCCAAGTAATTACACAAGGATTCTTGAATAAGGACCAATATAAAATTGCTCATTTAGCAGATGGCTTTCACACTATTTCGGATATCGCGGAGGAAGCTGGGGTGCCACGATCAGAGATAGATGTAATGATCGATGATCTGGACGACTTAGGGCTTTTAAAGTTTATCGATATTAAATAAGATTTAGTGTTTTTTTTTTAATCTAATTTCAGTAAATAAGAAATTGGGTTTAATTTTAAATTCCTCATCATATTTAAAAAAAAAATCTTCGATAAGAATTTTTAAATTATATCTTGTTTTTAAAAGTCGTAAACATTAAATTTATGAAAATAATTTCACTTTTATGGTTAGTATGAATGTAATTAAGATTGATGAGAATATTTACGAAATACCTCCAAAAACATTAATGGCGCGTGTAGAAGGCAAAATAGCGAAATTTCAAATGAAAGTGCCGGTACATATTTATGCGAACGAGTACATATTGGAAAAGATCAAGAACGACAGAACACTTGATCAGATTAGCAATGTTGCTTGTCTTCCAGGAATACAGAAGCATGCAATTGCGCTCTCCGATGCCCATCAAGGATATGGATTTTGTATAGGAGGAGTTGCTGGAACTGACGCCGAATCGGGTATGATTTCGCCTGGGGGAGTAGGGTACGACATAAATTGCGGCGTAAATTTGTTGAAAACATCATTAACCCTTAAAGACATCAATAGTTCAATTCCCAGTTTATTAAATGTTATTTTTAAGAACATACCATCAGGTTTAGGGAGTAAAGGTAAATTAAATATAAGTTATTCAGATTTAGATAATGTATTAGATAATGGTTTGAATTGGGCCTTAGACAATGGTTATGCGATCGAAGAGGATATAATGCACTGTGAAGAAAACGGTTTTTTAAAGGATGCTAATTCAAAAATGGTTTCCCAGAAAGCTAAGCAGAGGGGGTTAAAGCAACTTGGTTCTTTAGGAAGTGGCAATCATTTTATAGAAATCCAGAAGGTTGATAAAATCTACGACGATTCAATCGCAAAAAAATTAGGAATTTTTAATAAGGACCAAATAACAGTTATGGTTCATACAGGGTCGCGAGCTCTTGGTCATCAAGTATGCACCGACTCTTTACGAAATGTCGAACAGGCAATGAAAAAATACAATATCAAAGTTCCTGATCGAGAATTAGCTTGTGTACCAGCTGATACTCCCGAAGCAAAAAATTATTTAAGTAGCATGGCGTGTGCTGCAAATTTTGGGTTCAACAACCGTCAATTAATTACCCATTG
>Ga0209345_10002418_pt1 | contig 20632 bp, 44 predicted proteins | sample Cruoilmetagenom7_FD_187294 | JGI IMG/M metagenome (GOLD analysis project Ga0209345, IMG submission 187294) | Oil polluted marine microbial communities from Coal Oil Point, Santa Barbara, California, USA - Sample 7 (SPAdes) (version 2) | ecosystem: Environmental > Aquatic > Marine > Oil seeps ... | reverse complement strand
TAGGTGGGGCTAACTTGGCTAGGTATGTCTAACTTGGTTAGGTGTGTCTAACTATATATCAATCTATATAAAGATATTAATAAAACTATCTAGAAATATCTAGATTTATCCCAACCTATCCTGATATTAGCCCATACCTAGGCCTAGGTTAGGTGGAGAACGTCCAACCTCGTGGCTCTATGCGATCGAAAGATCGCTGTAGTGATTTGATAAATCACATATGGAGCTCTTATATAATGGTATACTTTACTCTATCTGGTATACTAGAGATTGTAAGCACTAGATATGGGATAATACGAGATTATGTGGGGATAGAGATGGTTCTAGGCGTGGATAGAGGGATGGTAGGATAACCTTTCTGCCCAAACCTGTCCTAATCCAAACCCTAACCTCTCTTATATAATGGTATAGATCATCCTAAGCTGGCCCAATCCCTGATAAACCTTGATAAATGTCTCAATAAACTGTCTCAAGTGTCTCAAAAAGTGTCTCAAAGTGCCTCATTGATACATTGACAAAAATTGTCACTTTGTTACAATAATTGCTCCTGTTTTATAAGTCACTGTTATTCTTACCCTAACATCCACTTTTACCACCTAACATCCCACCTTTTACCACTTTGTGGTACATTTTACGTTACGACTTCACACTATCACCTTTCATAGTATAACACACCTTAATCAATCCTAACCTAGCATTATCAATCACTTATGAAATAGTTTGACCTTTTCACCTAGTTTGGCATGAGTCTCGCACTACTAGATGCCAACAAACGCAATTAACTTTAACTTAATCACAGGAGTCAATCATGAGAACATTTAACATACGATCAAAAGATCGTTATAGAAATGAAGAGTACGTTTCATTTCATAGTAAAACAATCAGAGTGACCACTAAAGAGTTGATCAAAATGTTTGAGGATTATATTGCCAAAGGTAATTGTATTAACTGTATCACTAATAAAATGAGGCAAGAGGTTATAGCTCAGGCAGTTTCATCTAGAGAAGATGGTCTGGCCGATGCCAGCTCAGTAAGAATTAACAATCAGCAGGCAACAATTGTAGTTTACTCTTAATCAGGTAAGTAGGGAGTAACCATGGATAACTTTAAGACAAAGATAATAGTAGGTGTAGCATCTGCCATCTTCCTAGGCTCATTGTGTGTCGGTTTTGGGTTAAGTGTTAAGAAAGGGTTAGATAAGTTAGAAGCAAAGATTACCAAGGCTAATGATGAAGTTCTTGATCACGTAGACATTCAAAGACTTCTTAACAGGAGATAATTATGATAACGCCAATATGCATCCTGGCACTAGCTTATATAATGTTAAGAGATTTAATGAGATCATAGGAGACCATAAAATGGATTATAGAGACCAAGGAATAGAAGACTTAAGACATGTTATCGAACTAAAGAATAAAGAAATAGAAAGACTATTGACAAAGGTTAAAGAATGGAAAGGTTATGCAACATATCTTACTGGCACAATAGACTATGAAGGGTAAAAGAAATGGATATAAAGAAAGCAACAATTAAAGCACTTATAAAGAAAAGCATAGCCTTTGATGATGATGGATTAATAGGTTTTTGCACAAAGGAAGGACTTGAGATTTATAGAGATATGGGTAATGGGAACTGTTTCAGAGAACTTAAAGCCGGATGGAGTAAACTTAGCCTGGACAATGTCCTTGCTATCTATCATATAAGAGGTTAACCATGGAAAAGATAAAACTAGATGTAAAGATAGTAGTCAATAAAAACAAGAAACCTAGTTTAATCTACACTGTAGGGCCTGTTGACCATAACAGGATTATAGACGATTTCCTGGAAAGATGCCCTAGTCATCCAATGCCCAACGGTCTTCTTAGGGAATCCTTCGCAGATTACATGATAAATGCCGGTTATTCTAGTGTTAAGAGTAAAAACGTTATAGTTGATATTGAAATGAGTACTGTTTCAGTCACATTAGACTTTAAAAGAGGACCTCGGATAAATATAAAGAGAGCATCAAAAGCTCAAGTCTGCAAGATGGTGATTGACTTTATAGCCGACGAATCAAATAGGCAGAAATGCTTTGGTCTTATAAGCGAAGCATTTGCTAATAAGTTAAATAAGCAAGGATATGATAAAGTTAGAAGTTCACATATTATTGTCAATAATGACTTAAGCGCAAAGGCTATGCTGGTCTAATAGGGAGAATATCATGACAGAACTCAAGAATAGGTTAGTTAAGACCTTGGTTGAAAGAGAATTCGACTTACTAGATTGTGGAGCATCAATGATATTATACCGATATACAGAGGATAGTTTGAAGATAGCAATGGTCATGCCTGATACAGATAGAAAGTTTATCACGCAGCCATGGGACACTGTAGACACAACAACACTAATCAATCTTAAGTCTTTATAGGGAAAGGAACTAGTCATGGTAAAAGATACCCAATTCGATGAAATACTTGAATCAGTAAAACCTTTAATAGATAAATTGAAGATAACCAATAAAGTAAGGAAGGATAGGCAAGCGTTAAGAGATGCTCAAAAAAATCTAGACGAAGTTTTATCAGATTTAACTAAAACAAGACGGAAACTAGTAAGCGCCCTAAACAGAGTAAAAAGGGAGATTAGATGATTAAAAATAGAATAAGAAAGAATAGGGTATTTTTAGCGGCAACAACATTGATTCTATCGATACTATTATTTATATTTATCTTATTGCTTAATGAATGTATGACATCAAAGACGTACTATAAAGTTATATGGAAAATACCTTATAAAGTATGCGTTATGGAGAAAAGATAATGCCAAACGAAAAATCTATAACAAAGGCAGAATGTGAAAAGATCTTTGCGTTTAATTATGGAAAGTTAGAGTGGAAAAATAAAACAAGGTACAGTATGAGCTTAGATGACATTGAAGTATTTGACATTAATGGTGCTGAGTATAAAAAGGAACATATACAATCAGCGTTTCACCTTGACCGCTTTCCAGTATGGCCTATTAGGTAAAATATGTATAATTTCGAAAATAGTGTTTACCCTGAAATGCATAAGCCGTCAATAACAATGGTGTATAGCCATTTAACAAACGTAGTATTTGCAAGAGATAAGTATAATAATACCGCTATTTTTAATGAAGACACCAGGCTTTTCGAGCTGTTATATTCTTGCCCTGTATGCGGTAAAAGTGGACGGCTTGAACAACTTAAAGAGGTGACTAATCCATTACCTAGAGCATGTTGCCTTAAATATTTAAAGGAGATAGGAGAAAATCATGAAAAAACATTTAACCGCAGAAAGATGTAGAAGGCTTTTTATGTATGATAAGCATGAGATGGAACTTTATTGGAAGACGAATACAGCTAATAGAGACACTACAATTAACCTAATGAAGGTAGACAAGGTTAAGGTATTAGGAAGGATGTACGATGTCCTAGATATAGTTAGGTCATATCATTATAATAGCTTCCCAGTAATGACTTGTGGGTAAAGGAAAGTAGTCTATGAAAGGATTAACACAAGAAAGACTCAAAGAATTATTGACATATAATAAATATACTAAGTCTTTTACATGGAATGTAAGTCAAGGCAACAGGAGCATAGGTAGTACCGCTGGGAACTATCGGCTAGATAGAGGATATAGAAGGATAGCAATTGACAAGAAACTTTATTATGTCAAAGACTTAATTAAACTTTACCTTAGTTAGGGAGAATAACATGCTAGCGAATCATAAAGACCTTTTACGGGAAATGATAGAAGAAAAAGAATATAGAAAGGCAAAGATAAAGATGAAACAGGAAGATATGATAAAGGCGTTAATCAAGAAAGGTTGCTTTACGGTTAATGAAGCCCGTTACTTTGCACATAGATCCGGTCTTGATGTATCCGTAGATGTGCAAATGCCTGAAGGATACACTGAGTATTCTAACTGTTTTAGCACATGGGAACAGGTAGGAATTGAACAAGTGGATTATCTTTACAGAAAGGTTATAGGTGACTAATGGAAAACTTAATGGAAGGGATAGACCATTTAACAAGAGAAGAATGCCTCGAGCTATTCACCTATGAAAGGGAATTGAGATGGTCGAATGGTCGTGATGTAGGAGATACGCAGATATTTACAATTAATGGCGCTGATTACAATGTACGAGCTATTAAGCAAGCCCTTTATTATGATTCATTCCCGGTATGGTCTAATGAAAGATATACAAGAGGTACAGTTAAAGCATATAGGTGCTCTGAATGTGGTAATGTTGGATACCTAGAAGACTTTCAAAGAGTTACCAGTGAATTGCCAAGGGCATGTTGTCTTAAACTTTTAGAGGAAATAGAAAATGGAAACAAATAGATATGGTGAAGTTTTGAAACCATTAAGTAAACCAATTAAACAAATAATCAGTAATAGGTATAACAAAATATTAACTAAAATACCTAGGAGGATATAACAATGATAACTCAAAATGAAAGTGAAGTGATTGAGAACATGATAAGGGATTTAACGGGTTGCGGTAAGGATGTTGACATAACAGCAATCCACAAGGAAGTAGTTGAATCTATGGAGCGTCAAGCATCTTCACGACCTAATCTTGTAGATATGATTAATTATATGTGTATGATTGGAGAATATGACTTAATAGAGAAATTAGATAAAGGACGGCCGTACAAAGCTATCTCAAACTTTAGCCCTTGGGTTGGTGAAGATCCAAATAAGCCAGCAAGGTATGTTGATTGCGTCATCCCTATGGCCAAATATAAAGAAACGCTAGAAAAACATAGGTCATGCGCTCTCCCTTCTTGGTATCTTAAATTAAATTATACATGGTAACGAGGTTGCAATGGACACTAGACAAGCCTTAAGAGATAAGGAAAAGGATAAACTTATAAAGAAAAGGAATGTAGGAATTAAACATAATTCATATAACGAATTTTATCTATGCACAAGTAGCGGTTTATCAAGGTTTATAGACGTTGAGCCTGAAGGTGATAGGGAAATAACACTTGACTTTCATAAGGAATGGGATGGTGTGCCTCTTGGCTTTATGGTGTATCTTAATAATGTAGAGGGTTGATATGGATAAATTAAAACTAAACGAGTTGTTAAGTCTTCCTGGCGACGGAAAGGTTAGAAAAGTCTACGGTGGATTCATCTACATTGAAGAAACAGGAGCTGTCTTTGTACCGCATAAGAAGGCAAGAGCAAAGAAAGCGACACTTAAATATAGTGAAGAATTAAGACAGGCTATGGAGCTCATTTGGAAGGCCTACCCATCCGGCAAAAGAGTATCTAAGCCTATGGTATTAAAGTCTTTATCGTCTCTTAGCTTAAATAAAAAAATGTTAAATGAAATACTAACAGATATAGGAGAAAGAAAACAAGACGATAGTTGGCTTAATGACAAGGGTAAATATATCCCAATGTTGACCACGTACATTAATAATAGAAGATGGGAAGATGCAGTAGGAGCTTTTCACACTAAACCAGATAAATGGGATACTTAAAAAGGATAAGCGGAGAATAATATGAATGGAGAAATTGGTAGAGCTATCATAAAAAGCACTGTATCTAAGGAGCTAATGTGTAAAGATAGTGTTATAATTCCGTACAATGTATGTACCGAAAAGTATACATTTAGTGAAAGAGGTTTACATCGATATGTCGATGAAGACAGATTTAATATAAGAACGGGCGAAATGTATAGCCCCATGACGGTGGATTTTGAGTACCAAGGGTTCACTGCCTGGCATAATGTACCTCTTGGATTTATGGTTTGGTTGAACGAGATAACTTAGGAGGACAATGTTATATAAAACAGAATATATACTTGAGCGTATTAAAGGAAAATGGTTTCATATAAACAACACAACTATGTGTTATGTTGAAGACCATCTACTAAGGTTTAAAATTGTTGTAACTAAAGACGATGGATTAAAGCATGTCATCAACTTAACCGAAAGTCCTTATTCAGTAACCGAAAAGATGGCTGATCTTTTATTACATGCGTTTTATAATGAGGTTAAGATATGAACACTTTTTATAAAGACCTTAGTATCTTATGTGACGCAGGGGTTCTAGAGATACCGCAGGAAACATATAAATACGTCTATGTAGCAAGTGGACATGGCTTAACCCGTCATACGGAGGACTTGGACGGCAATAAATATGGGCACATTGATACAGAATGGGACAATGTTAATTCATTTCTTATTGATTACCTTGTTTATATGGCAAAAACCAAGAAGAAATAGTAAGGAACAATTATGACAATCAAGGTCTATTCACATGACATAGAGCAAGCTATATTAGGAGGCATATTGCTGGCTGGAGACAAAGCCCTTGTGAAAGTTAAAGAGATTATTGAGCCAGAAGACTTTTACGCACCTGAGCATATAGAAATCTACAAGGCAATCCTTGAAGTTGGTAACGATATGCTATCTATTAAAGGATTTCTGGAAAAACATAATAAAGCACAGTTTATACCGATAGAAATGATCTCTTTAATTGTCGAGAATGTAGCAACTTCAGCAGGTATTAAACAGCATGCTCAATCATTAAGGGATATGTCAGTAAGGCGCAAGGTTTCTGATCTAGGCATGGAGATCCAGGCATGGATTAGCCAGACCAATAAAGAAACACCGGACATACTTACTTTAATCAAGAAACGGGTTCGGCTTCTGGATGCCAGGAAGGATAGAGTCCTTGAGTCTAATCTTACAGTAGCTCAAAATGTTTACTCAGAGATCCAAAGAAAGATGACAACTAAGAATCATACAATAGGATGCTTAACAGGGATAGAGACTATAGATGGTATGCTGTATGGCCTTGAGCCTAAAACTTTAATATTAATAGCGGCTAGACCATCAATAGGTAAGACAGCCTTAGCCTTGAATATGATTGAGCATATCTCAAGGAATTATGACGGTAAATGTATATTCTTTTCTTTAGAGATGAGCTCTGAGGCTGTAATGATGCGGAGACTTGCTTGTGCTGGATTAATAGGTCTAACCAGTCTAAAGAAAGCCAACTTAGACGATAGCGAAATGGATAAATTAAACCACGCCCTCAATATTGTAAGTGAGTCAAGCGCTGTTGTTATAGATAAGCCATTCTTTAAATCCCTTGAGAATATTGAATCTTTCATGGCATCATATACAATGAGCAATAAAGTATCAGCTATCTTTATAGATTATGTACAACTGATGCATGTTAAGGCAAAAACGGGCAATAGAAACCTTGAACTTGGAGTTATTAGTAGTGCCTTAAAGTCTATGGCTAAGGAATACAATGTCCCAGTTATAGCTCTTGCACAATTAAGCAGGAACAAAGATAATACGAAGCCAAAGTTAAGTAGTCTTAGAGATTCAGGTAGTTTGGAAGCTGATGCAGATATATGTTTTATGTTACACACTGAGGCTAGAGGTTCTATGGAACTTGAGATTGCATGTCTTAAAGCACGGGATGGTGAGTTATGGCATTCAACTTTGGCTTTTGAAGGTAGATACCAAAAGGTATATGATCAAGACCCTATTATTTATGGAGGATAAACATGATAAGAACAGTTAGTACCGTAATTCATATCAGTCATAAAGAAGTTAAAGAGTTAATCGTAACTTATTTAAATTCTAAAGGCGAGCAATCCAGTGTAGACGATATCGAGTTAGATTCCACGGGATATTTAATAACTGCTGACTCTTTAATAGAGAGGGTATAATGCCAGCGACAGAGTTTATATGCCCAGACGGAGGAAGGATACCTATCAAACAATGCCTAAGAGATAGAGGGTGTAGAGCAAGCCAACGATGCGCTAGTAGGTCTTACCTTAATATCGTAGCAGGGGTTAGGAAATATAGGGGAGTATCTCCATCTATGGCAGCAAATAGTGCTAGAGAGATCTATTTAAAAGCTACCACCGACTACGCTATCAATATTAACAGCAGCGTTTGGTCTACGTTCGGCACAATCCTTCACGCAGAGCTTGAGAAATATCCAATTGAAAAAGCGCTAACTGAAGTGAAACTTAAGGATGACTGGATAAGTGGTACAGCAGATCTAGTAGAGCCAGACGAAACCAAGAAGGGGTATCACATTCTAGTAGATCATAAGTTTTTTGGTTCATATCATGTGCAAAAGATCTTAGGTATCTCGGTTAATAAAGTAAGGATACCGGCGCTAGATAAAAATGGCAACGAAGTTTATTATAAGAGTGGTACAAAGACAGGTCAGCTTAAGACTAAGAACTATAACGAGAAAACTATCAATAGGGCTATGGCCAGGAAGGAGTTGCACGGGGTAAGTCTACAACAAAACTGTTATAGGATGGTGCTTGAAGCTAATAACTATAAGATTTCCAGGATGCAATTGCAAGTTTTCGTAAGAGATGGAGGGACGTTTTCGGCAAAGAATAATGGTATTGATAATAATATCATGATGATAGATATACCTAGGATAAGAAACGAGGAGGTGAAAACTTTTTATAATTACTTGGAGAGAGATGTTGACAAGGCTTTCGAAACAGGTTATAGTAATATCTGTACTTCGGAACAAAGTTGGGATGGCAGGAAGTGTGCGTTATGCGAAGTTGAAGAAGCTTGTAAAATGATGGATAGGAAAGCAGGTAAACTAATCGTAAGATGAATTTTAACAGGAGAAAACTATGAGTTTAATTGCAACGTCAGAAGCTGGAGAGCGTAGTATTTTAGATGCAGCAGTGTATAGAGCGGTATGTACCACTATTATAGATCTAGGTACTCACTTTTCCGAAAAGTATAATAAAGAATCCCGTCACATTAGGATTGTATGGGAATTACCAGACGAAACATACACCTATGAAGACGAAGAAACCGGTAAGGAAGTTACTAGGCCAGGGAGAATTTCTAAGAGGTATTACTCAATGTCTCTAGGTAAGAAAGCTAACCTAGCTAAAGACCTAGAAGGATGGAGGTCACGACCTTTTACTAAAGAAGAGAAAGATGGATTTGATTTGAAAAATATACTAGGTAAGAGTTGTATGTTGAATATTATCCATGATAGCTTTGAAGGTGGTGATACATATGCAAAAGTTGCAGGAATAACACCTCTTATGAAGGGTATGACAGCCGCTAAACCTAGCGAAGAGCCTAGGATTATCATGATAGATGACCCAGACCCAGAATGGATGAACGAATGGATGGTGAACGACAGAAATAGCAGCACCGAAAGGATGGCATCCGCTTATGGTCATGAAGATCCATCAAAAGACAAGCGGGAAGTAACTCCACCAACCCCAAAAGAAGACGAAGTACCATTCTAATAAACACTTGGCGGGTAACTCCGCCATAATAGGAGGTTATATGTTTACAGCAATATGTAGAGATATCCCGGATTCTTGGAACCAACTCCTAAGAGCTATAGCGACTGAAGGTAACATATATAGGATAGACAGGGGTTCCTTCGAAGGTTCTTGTCGTAAGCAGCTAGATATGGCAATGATTAAAATATGTTTTCCTTATGATAGTAATCACGATAATATGATTAATGCAATTCCAGAAGGAAGTACAGTTCCTAACCCTGTTGATAATGATTTTCTGGAAGGTTACATCTATGATTTACTATTTAATACTAAGAAAGATAACGAAGAATATTCTTATGGAGAGCGGTTATCAAACCAAATAGATACAGCCATAAAAATATTAAAGAGAGATCCATATACAAATCAAGTAGTATTTCAGGTTGCAAGACCATCCGATATAGAACTTAATCACCCACCATGCTTAAGAGAAATGGAGCTTAAAGTGGTTAATGGTAAACTTAACGGATATATAACCTTTAGATCTAACGACATTTTTAACGCTTACTTAGCCAATATAGCATCCCTGGCAGTCATTAAAGATATCGTAGCTTATGGAGCAGAACTTGATGATGGCTGTATGTATTACACTAGCTCAGGTGCACATATTTACGATCACCAGGCAGATGCTGTTGAACAGTTACTTAACTTACCAAAGGGGGCTATCTTCGGAATATGAAAACATCATCAGCTAAAGCAAAAGGACGTAAACTCCAACAGTTAGTAGCTAAGAAGATCTCTGAACTAACAGGGATACCTCATGGCAAAGACTGTTTAATAGAGTCAAGAGAGATGTCACAATCCGGCGTAGACGTTAAGCTAATAGGTGAAGCTAGAGATAAGTTCCCGTTCAGCATTGAGTGTAAGAACTGTGAGAAATGGACTATGCCATCCTTTATAGATCAGGCTAAGAGCAACATAATGCCTGACACTATGTGGTTACTGGTCATGGGAAAGAACAGAACTAAACCAGTTGTATGCATGGATCTGGATGATTTCTTTGAAATTATGTCTAACAACTTATATTAAGAAGCGTTAAGTTTAAATAGATAGGGGTATGTATGAGCATTGTAAGTGATATAGTACAGAGCGAGTTAAATCGATACCACGAATACGAGACTGATGAACTATCTTTGTTTATCATAGCCGTAGAAGCTGCGGTCAAGAATAAACTAACAGCCGAAATAAGCTTCGGTTCAATCGATGGTTATCTATGTTTAGCGTTTAAAAGAGGTGAAGTCGTAGACACATTGTCTATACCAATGACTACTTCGGATATAGATCAAATTAAATACAGTTAAGGTGTATAATATGAAAAGCTTTGATGAAACAATTGACGATATTTTACAGGAGACAAGAGATACAATATCGGCTAAGGGTATAGAATATATGATAGGGTTAGATCCTTTCCACACCTTTAAAGAGATGGGTAGACTTAAAAATAGAACTCTACAACAAGGTGCGTGGGATGCTGCGATCAAACAGTTAGTAGGTGTCATGGATATTATAGAGTATGACAGAAAGGAAGATCTACTTTTAATTAAAGAGAAGTTCGGAGACTTACGTGTTTACCTAATATTAATCGAAGCTTCATGGAGACTGGAACATGACAAAGGTCGAAACGTTTAAATATATCAAGGATTACATGCTCTACCATGGAGAATATAGAACACCAAGTGTGGCTAATCTCTGTATATCCCTAGAGATAGCTATGAAAGATAGAATGTCTATTGATTGTATGTTAAAGCATGAAGATGGTGACATAAAGCTTATAGTTAAACGTGGAAAGGTTATCAAAGTATTAGCTAAACATACGTTTAAAGGGATGTATAAACTGGAAAGACTTAAGGAGGTTAATGATGGAGGTTATCTACAAGAGAATAGACTACAGCAAATTTAAGACTATCAGGCTGCGTCCTTTGTACGATTGTCATATAGGTAACGCCTTATGTGATGAACACGCACTCAAGACCTTTATTTCTTGTCGTGACGACAACCTGTTTTATATAGGTGGTGGTGATTTCTTGGATGCAGTAACAGTTAAGGATCCAAGATACAGTAAGAGCATTGACAAAACAATGTCTTCAGCTATTATAGATGAACAAATTGAAATGGGTTGTGACCTCTTAAGCCCTATTAAAGACAAGATTATAGGTTTTGGAACCGGTAATCACGAAGCAACTATACTAAAACACTCAGGTACTGATCCAATCAGGCGCATTTGTAAGGCTCTGAACATACTTTACGCTGGCTATTCTTGTTATTATAAGTTAGCCTTGAGTAAGGGTGGTGCAGCTGGTAGAACTATTCGTATACGAGCACACCACGGAGCAGGTGGAGGTAGAACTGGTGGTGCAAGTTTAACTAGATATGAGAAAGACCTCAAGTCTTACGATGCGGACATATTTCTTTTTGGTCATTCACACGGAAAGGTCTTTAGAGCTTATCCGCAATTTAGTATTTCTGGGAAGCGCAACTTCATAGCAAAGGAAAGATATATTATAGAGTGTGGAACATTTCTTAAGACAATGCAAGAAGGCGTGACTAGTTATTCAGAGCTAGCAAATTTTCCACCCACTACTTTAGGTGGCTTTGAGATTACAATAACTCCACAATCATCTGGTAGGTTTAAGATTAAAGTCATGGAGGTTTAGTGGAAAGATACAATGAGATCATGGCATTCCTGAAACAATCAAAAGTAAGCCCCAAGTCTGATAGAACCTTCTTCGATGAAATAACAAATATGATGTGGATTGAGATGACCGAAACAGGTGAGTCAGCTACAGAGCTTCTTTATGATAGGGTGCTTCACAGGAGAAAAAGGTTTTACTCTACAAAAGGTATAACCCGTAGAGAGATAACTACAAGCGATATTTTCAACGCAAGAGATGCTCACCTTAAGACACATCCACCATGTGCTGAAGATGATTTAGTAGCCTTACTCGATGAAGATACTAGAGTGAGGGATAATAGATGGAAACGAGTTGTTCCTTATCCAATGACACAGGAAGATTTTACTAAACATAAAAAAAGGAGGAGAAGATTAAGGAGGGAAAATAGGAAAAGAAAGATTGCCGGTATATAATTTATTCATCTTAAGTATGTATACTATACGATTGCGGAGATAAGTGTGTTAAAAAAAGGTCTCAGCTTGGACAAGTGTATAGGGAAGGAATACTTCTTTTTTTAAGGTTTTTACAGCGCTTACTTTTCCCTGAGTTCTCTCGAATAAAAAAGCGATATAGGATTTTAATATACTCTGCGTCATCCTTTTCATAACAGACAGGGTAAAGAAGGACACACCGAAAGGCTGTGCGTTTGGAATAGTAAAGCTTATATAGAACAAATCATACACCATGTCCATCTTTAATAGACGGATGTCAGTTGAGTGGAATTCAGCTTCACTCCCTGGATAAATAGTGGTTATATCGTGGTATTCAAGTGTTGAGTGAAGATGGCCTCAGCTACCTTCGGTTCTTTACCTTCCCGAAATTAATTAAGGTCATCGATAAAGACATGGTTGAACAATATTGCTGAGTGTAAAGTGTAGGAGTGATAACCTATAAGTTATTAAGTGTATTTACTTAATGTTTAAATATATCCAAGTCTGTAGTGGCTGCCCTGTAGGGGTACCACGTATAGTCTATATGACCGAGTTGCGTCCAAATTTTATATAAGGAGATATAATGGAATCCGTAACAACAGATTCTTTAAAAGATATTCCAGTATGTAGAAAGCTTGAGATGGAGAAGTTAACAAATTACTGTGTTAGAAATAAATTAGATAATATCTATTATAGAAAATCGTTTTGGTTGGTCTATGCTATAAATAATGGAGAAGTGTTCCATTACAATACTCACTACCGAAGGGTTGAGAAATGGTCTACTCAAGTTATGTTAAGTCAGCAGGTTTTTTGATTACGATTATGCAGAGATTACTATGTATAATAATGGTGGAGCAGGGTTATCCCTATATAAAGAGCATGAAAGGAGATACAATGCTTAGGGAATATATATTATATGATACAATGGTTTTTAGTAAGCAAGAAGTTAAAGAGATGGTAGCGGCTTGTAAAATCACTAGCCATATTTTTACTAGACGGAAGACGAAGCAATACAGGGCTATAAGATATATGGTTTGTACTAATGGTTACTTTGATTATGATTATGTAGAGATCATGGTACATAATAATGGTGAGGCAGAACTACTACTGTATAGAGATAATCCTAAATCAGGAAAATACAATGAAAAGAATAGTAATACACAAAGACAGAGACCAAGATTCGCCAGACTGGATAGTTCAAACATCTAATATAAACCCAGAAGATAATGTTATTATAGGTAGATATGATGACCTATACGATGCCCTGGACGCTAAAGCTTTCGCTGGTGGTGGAAGAGATTCAATATAATGAGGTGTAATATGAAAGACGATAAGATAAAAACGGTATCACTTGAAGATAATGATGATTACAGAGCTATGACATTAAATGAGGTTATAGATACATTTTTTAAAGATGTCTTTGATATTGGAGTTAATAACGAGGAGGAAGACTTTTGGAAAAAATTAGAGAAGACGCCAGACAGATAGTTGTGGATATGGGTTATATGCTTTATGATCCAGATACTTTCCTTAAGAAGAGATGTTACCTTATCAAATGTAAATCATGTGGACACGTGAAGATGGTATCTAAAGAGAACTTCGAGGAACAAGAGTTCGCTGACAGTGAGGAATAATAATGTTTAATATCTTTAAATTCTTTAGGAAAGAAAAGCTTTCAGATGCAGCTATGGAAACTGATAGGAGGTCTAAGGAAATAATACAAAAAGCAGTAATGTCATTTTACTCAGATGCAATGAGGGAAGCAGATAGAGAAAACAGTGAAGAGGAGTAGCTGCTAATGTTAAAGATTAGTTTTAAAGACGAAGAAGTCTTAAAGGGATTTGCAGTTGAGACTCACCCAATACTGATGGAAGTCATCCAGTTCATGTTAGACTCTGGTATAGAGGTGACTATGACTGAGTCATCAAGAAAGAAGATGCATGCGGATGACCTACATGGGGTAGTACCTTTACGTGCGGTTGATGTAAGAAGCTGGATATTCGATGACCCAGAACGTGTGGCTACTCTTATTAATGAAGCTTTTATTTATGACCCAAGAAGGAAGTATATACAGGTATGTATTTATCATGATGTTGGTTTAGGTAAGCATTTCCATATACAAGTACACCCAGACACCATTCGTAAACAAAAACATAGAGCTAGGGTCTATGCTTTTAAAAAGGAAGACAAATGAGCCTGACACGATTAACACAGGAAGAATTAAAAGAAATTCTGAGGTACGATCCCGATACTGGTAACTTTTATTGGTTAAAGGATGTAGCAAAAAATGTAAAAACTGGTGCGCTTGCTGGGAGTTTGAATAAGGTGTCTGGTTATCGACAAATCAGAGCTAACGGTAAATCTTACCTTACACATAGACTTGCATGGTTTTATACTCAAGGATATTTTCCAGAAAATGAAATCCATCATATCAATCATGTTCGGGATGATAATCGAATTGATAACTTAATGGAAATAGGACACCACTGTAATTCTCAGGAAAAAAGTGATAACACATCCGGAAAATCAGGTGTTACTTTTAATAAATCCAAAGGAATGTGGGATGTTCAGCATACAAGTTATGGAGGTAAACAAAAATATCACGGCAGTTATAAAGCTTTTGAAGGAGCTTGTAGAGTTAAAGATGCTCTAATAGAAGCTGATAAGAGACCTCATTGCGTTTTGGATGATATAAAATCTTTTAATTGAAATAAGTCTTGACAAATTTATCTAAATACTATTCGATTAATTAAAAAAAAATAGGAAATATTCTAAATTGAAAAAACAAGGACTAACAGATAACGCAGAAAAACTACTACAGTCAAGGTACTACCAAGAAGGTGAGGATTTCGATGGCCTTGTCGGTAGACTTGTCTCTATAGTGGACGATGACTTTAAGGATGAGACCAGACAAGCCATTGCTAACCTTGACTTCCTACCATCGTCTCCGGTCTTAATGAACATAGGTACTGATACGCCGTATCTTGCAGCATGTCATGTCTTACCTATAAAGGATGACTTGGTAGATATATTTGAAACAATAAAGCAATGTGCCATAGTATTTAAATATGGTGGTGGAATAGGTATAGACTTCTCACCATTAAGAGGTAACAATTCAAAGGTACTTGGGACTAACGGAGTGGCATCTGGGCCAGTATCTTTTATGCATGTATTCGATGAGGCATCTAACCAGATTAAGGCGGGAGGTAGAAGACGTGCGGCTAGTATGGGTATCCTTAATGTTGGACATCCAGATATTGAAGACTTTATCCATTGTAAATCTGACGGCAAGAAACTTCAAAACTTTAATATATCCGTTTCAGTTACCAATGATTTTATGGAGAGAGTTCTTTTAGGATATGAATCAGAAAACAAGTTATTTGATGCGATAGCCACACAGGCACATAAGACTGGTGACCCTGGGATAATCTTCATAGATACTATTAATGAGGGTAGAGAAGAAAAAGGGTTAAAGTTATTTGCAGCAACTAATGCATGTGGAGAACAACCACTACTGCCATATGAGTCATGTGTGTTAGGTTCTATCAACCTTGCTCACTGCGTTGCTAATGGTAAGCTTGATGAGGCTAAACTTATAAACTTAATTTTTGTAGGAACTAACTATCTCAAAGAAGTATTGAATCATACAAGATTCCCATTACCTGAAATCAAAGAAGCTACATTGGAGAGTAAGCGGATTGGGTTAGGGGTTATGGGGTTCGCTGATATGTTGATCCAGATGAAAGTCTCTTATGATTCATATGAGGCCGTTGCTATTGCTGGAGACATTGCAAATATGTTAAGTATGAATAGTATTCATGCTAGTGGAGATACAGTTCTTGAATCAAAAACCACAGTAGCACCAACAGGATCCATTAGTATGATAGCTGATTGCTCGAGTGGTATTGAACCTATATTTGCAATTAACTATACTAAGAAGACTGCTGATGGTAAGGATGTTTATACTTACCAGAATAAATATTACGACCCAGATATACCTTCAGACGTATTCAAAACAGCTCACGAGATCCCATGGGAAAGACATATAGAAATACAAGCAGCATTCCAAAAGTATGTAGATAGTTCAATATCCAAGACAATTAACATGCCCAATAGTGCTACTGTAGACGATGTAAAAGCTGCGTACAGAAAAGCATGGGAGTTAGACTGTAAAGGTATTACAATATATAGGGATGGTTGTAGAGATGTACAGGCGTTAGATACGGTAAAGCCAGAACCGAGCGTAAATATAAGAACGGGCGGTAGACCAGATTGGTTAGAGGGTAAGACCTATAAGATTAAATTAAATCAGGGAACTCTATATGTAACAGTAACTGAATATAATAACTCACTATATGATGTCTTCGTGACTGTTGGAAAGTCTGGTGATAGTATTAGAGCATTCAGTGAGACTACAGGTAGATTAATTAGCTTATGCTTAAAAAGCGGCGTTCCTGTTGAAAGGATTATTGACCAACTAAGTGGTATAGCTAGTGGTGACCCAACCCTAACTCCAAATGGGTTAATTAAATCAATACCTGATGCTATAGGAAATATCTTAGCTAAACATGCTACGGTTAAACCTATTGGAGATTGCCCGGAATGCGGTGGAACGCTAGATCATTCAGAGGGCTGTAAGCATTGTATCGCTTGCGGGTTTTCACTATGTGGGTAGGAGGATGTAATGCCAGCAATTAAGTTTGCATCATTAACTAAACACTGTTCCACATGCCAGTACTACACTTTTAAAGAAAGAGAGGAAGATGATGATGCACCAGGATGTGTATACTGTTTAGCCCATCAACGCTGGCTGGATTACCATAAATTCAAACCTGGTGCTGGATTGTCCTGTAACAAATGGGAGCAGAAGAAATACAGTAATGAAAGGGTACACTATGACCAATGAAGAATTAGTAGCTAGAAGCATGGCTATTATAGATTACGACGATTTTAACAGAGCGGTAGATAGGGCTGAGATGAGAGGTGTTTTTTATTATGGTAAGATTTCACCTGAAGAGAAAGCAGAGAGAATAGCTATAGAAAGAGCTGATATCGTATTCATGCAATATCATCAACATAAGCTTCTATCAGAGGTAACAACTTCAATGACTTATCTCTTGGATAACGGAGCAACGCTGGAAGACCTTGACGACTGGACAGAGGATACTATATACAACGCTGTAGCATATAATAATAGATCTACATTATGTAAGATTAAGGATTTTATTGTCGATCTTCTATTTCCATTTAAGGAGTAATTATGAATACCGAATACAATTACCTATATACTCCAGATATATACGGTGACCAACCATGCAGCTACGCTCATGCAACGAAGCAACAGATTGTAGATGTTATAGGTAAGGGGGGCTGTGGCCCAGGTAAGCTAGGTGATATATTTGTTCCTGACCGTTTCATGGGTCTATGTATGCGTGAATCATGCGCGATACATGATTGGATGTACGCCTTCGGAAAAACCAGTGAAGATAAAAAATACTCCGATAGTATATTTTATAATAACATGTTAACAACCATTAAAAAAAACCCTTCTAAATTTCAATTGATCAACTGGATAAGAAAACAGATGGCCCATAAATTCTACCTAGCAGTGAAGTATGGTGGCAGGAGGTCTTTCTGGAAAGGAAAAGACAATGGCCCTTCGACCACTCAATCATGAACAGCAAGCAATTGCCAGGCATATAGCTAAGACACCTAACTGGCTGACGCATAAAGAAGTTGGGAAACGTTTCAAGAAGCACCATAATACTATAGGTCACCTGCGTAAACGGGAAGACTTCAATGAGTTGGTTGAGAAATACAGGGAAGAGTTTAACCCAAAGGTCGAGGAAGAGGAAGAAGAAAAGCCTCAGCTTAAGCCACTTGATGGAGCACAGAAGGCTATAGCTCGATATATGGTAACTACAACGGAGAACACATCTAATCGTCAACTAGGTATCAAGTTTAAGAGATCAAGGACATACATAGCTAATCTGCTCAAGAGAGAAGACTTTCAAGAGTACAAGGCTACCCTAGATCAGATGGTAGACGCAAGTGTTATAGATATTAAACAGGCTATAGTTAACTCATGTGCTGAAGCTTTCGATTTGTTACTCAACACTATGAGGACAACAGAGGATGAGAAGTCAAGTACTAAGATAGCCTTAGAGATATTAGATAGAGGTGGTTATTCAAAACAGAACACTGAAGAACCTAAGAAATTCTTACACTTACACGCCCATAAGCAAGTAGAGGAAATGTCTAATAATGAGTTGATAGAAAATGTTATGGGAATGATTAACGCAGATGAAGAATAGGAGGTAGTGTGGATATAAAATATTTAAAAGATCCCAGAGAAAACCTCCTGTGGCGTAACAAGATGTTGAAGAAAGCCATGGAAGATCCTATCTATAAGGAATCATTAAAAAGACTATTTCATGAAGATGTCATATTCGCTTTCAACGCATTCTTTTTCACGTATGATCCAAGACCTACTGCTTCTATGGCACACCTTCCATTTGCAACATATCCTTTCCAAGATAACGCTATACTTAATCTAGTAGAGAGTATAAGAAATGGTAAAGACGTTGTATGGGAAAAATCGAGAGATATGGGCGCCACTTGGATAATCTGTCTCACACTGCTATGGTTCTGGCTGAGCCCAGAGCCAGGTAATGATTTCCTTTTAGGATCAAGGAAAGAGGTCTTCGTTGATAGTAGAGGTGATCTATCCACATTATTTCCTAAGCTTAGATATGTAATCCAAAAGCTACCTAAATGGATTGCTCCTGAAGGGTATAATACAAGGTTACATGATAGTAAACTTAAACTAATTAACCCTCAAACCGGGTCAGTTCTATCAGGTGAATCCAATAATGCACAATTCTCTACTGGTGGTAGGTATAAAGGTGTCTTCTATGATGAGTTTTCTAAATGGAAAGATACTGATATCGCAGCATGGACATCAGGTGCTGGTGCTACATTATGTAGGATAGCGATAGGAACACCATGTGGTGTAGATAATAAATATTATGATGTTGTAACTAATGGTAAGACAGACAGGACTACTTTGTTGTGGGTTTTACATCCTGTAAAATCTAAGGGTTTATATTGTGTTTGGCCTCCACCTAATGAAGCGTCTAAAGGTGTGCTTGGTGATAAATGGAAACCAGAAGAAAAACTTAAGTCACCGTGGTATGAAAAAGAAGAGCTTAGATATAGTAAAGAAGAGATGGAACAAGAAGTTAATATTGGTTATCTTGGTTCAGGAAGTTCAGTATTCGATGGTGTAGCTTTTGACTATATCATGACCTTAAGACAATTAGAAGACAAACCGGTAACTTATTACATCTTATCATGTAGCGACTTCTCATACGAAGAGGTTGGAGAGAGACCGGAAAATGAAAACCTCTTGGTAGTATATATGAAGCCAAACGTTGATCATGACTATGTCATATCCGCTGATATAGTTGAAGGTGTTGAGGGTGGTGATTTTGCTTGTGTAATAGTATACGATAGACAACTTAAGTCTGTTGCAGCAACTTACTACTCTAGGTTAGACGAAATACTAATGGCATCAATAATCAAGGTGATATATAATATCTATTCACATGGAGACGATGAAACATATGAAGCTCCATGGGTAGCAATCGAAACTACAGGGCCAGGGCTATCAACGTTTGATAAGATAGTTGATTACGATATAGGCAATCTATTCATGGCTCCAAAGTATGATGTAGTTAATGGTGGAGTGACTTACAAGAAAGGATGGAGAACTAATACTTCATCAAAGAATGCGTTAATATCTGGCATTAAGGAATGGTTGATAGACCAAGCAGGTGCAATTAATAGCCAAAGATTAGTCGGTGAACTCCTTACATTTGTAAGATCATCATCAGGTAATAGAGTTGGTGCTAAAAGAGGCTGTCATGATGACATGGTAATAGCGTTTGGTATAGCTATACAGGTTGACATGATTGCTCCATCAGAAAGGATAGAGATCTTAGCCGAAGGAAAGTCTTGGCATCAACAACATATCCCCAAAGGAGATAGTAGTGAAAAAACAGAAACAAGAACAGTTACAGAAAAATGTACAGAGCAAGCTAAAACACAAAGCATCTTCAACCGTTATGACAACGAAGGATTCTGATCACATGAAAATGGCATTCGATCTATTAAATAAACAGACAGACCTCTTAGCTAAACAGACAGGTAA
>Ga0209345_10002417_pt1 | contig 20647 bp, 22 predicted proteins | sample Cruoilmetagenom7_FD_187294 | JGI IMG/M metagenome (GOLD analysis project Ga0209345, IMG submission 187294) | Oil polluted marine microbial communities from Coal Oil Point, Santa Barbara, California, USA - Sample 7 (SPAdes) (version 2) | ecosystem: Environmental > Aquatic > Marine > Oil seeps ... | reverse complement strand
TCGGCTCTGCCATGTTCCACCTCTAGTTCCGGTCGGAAATCAGCTTTCCCACCAGTTGTGCCGTGTAATTCACGATCGGCACGATACGTCCATAATTTAAGCGTGTCGGGCCAATGACACCCACGGCTCCGATCACCTTACGATCAGCGTTCATATAAGGGGAAACGACCAGAGAGGAACCCGAAAGTGAGAAAAGTTTGTTTTCTGAGCCGATAAAAATGCGCACACCGTCGCCATCTTCGGCCAATTCGAGGAATTCGGCGATGTCCCGCTTGCGCTCGAGATCGTCAAACAGACTGCGGATGCGCTCCAGATCTTCCGCCTCACCGTCACCGCCCAGCAGATTCGAGCGACCGCGCACGATCAGACGTTCGGAATGCTCCCCCTCGCCGTCCCAAAGCACCGCGCCGCTTTCGACGAGTTGTTGGGCGAGCACGTCGATCTCCTGACGACGTTTGGCGATCTCCTGTTTGATGCTGCGCTGCAATTCGCTGATGGTTTTGCCCTCAACAAAGGCGTTAAGGAAATTCGCCGCCTCGCGCATCGAGCTTGGGGTCTGGCCGGGTGGCGGCGTGAAGAGCCGGTTTTCGACGTGACCATCGGAGAACACCAGCACCACCAGCGCACGGTCCGGCGATAGAGAGACAAATTCAATGTGTTTGATCGGTGCTTCGTGCTTTGGCGTCAGCACCAAAGACGCGCCATGTGTCACACCTGACAAGGCCGATCCAATCCGGTCCAGCAATCCGCCGACATCCGCAGAATTATTGCCAAGCGTCGCATCGATCTTCTCGCGATCCAATTCCGTCGGGTCACCAATCTCGATCATGCCATCGACGAACATGCGCAGCCCCATCTGCGTCGGAATACGCCCGGCAGAGACATGCGGGCTGTCGAGCAGACCCATATACTCCAAGTCCTGCATCACGTTGCGGATCGTCGCTGCCGAGACTTTCTCGCTAAAGTCACGCGTCAATGTGCGCGATCCCACCGGGTCGCCGCTTTCCAGATAGCCTTCGACCACCCGGCGAAAGACTTCGCGGGATCGATCGTTCATGTCTTTTAGCAATTCAGGCGTGTTTTTCATCGGTGCTCGCTCTCTTCCCCAATAAAGGTACAAGGCGGGCAAACGTCAATCGGGGTTGCATCAAAGCCTTTGGGGGCGGTATCCCCGGGCAACATTAAAAAGGATATGTCATGCGTCCCTCTGGCCGGAAACTCGATGAAATGCGCGCCGTCTCGGTAGAGACAGGTTTCACCAAACACGCCGAGGGGTCGGCCCTGATCAAGATGGGCGACACCCATGTGCTTTGCACCGCGACCATCGAAGACCGTGTGCCGCCGTTTATCAAAGGCTCCGGCCTGGGCTGGGTGACGGCAGAATACGGCATGCTGCCCCGCGCCACTAATACGCGGATGCGCCGTGAAGCGGCTTCGGGGAAGCAAGGCGGGCGCACTGTGGAAATCCAGCGGCTGATTGGTCGCGCCCTGCGGGCTGGCGTGGACCGCTCTGCCCTTGGCGAGCGTCAGATCACCGTCGACTGTGACGTACTACAAGCCGACGGCGGTACACGTTGCGCCTCGATCACCGGAGGTTGGATCGCCCTGCGTCTGGCGGTGAACAAGCTCATGAAAGCGGGTGATGTGAACTCTGATCCGTTGGTCGATCCCGTTGCCGCCATCAGTTGCGGCATCTATGCGGGTCAACCGGTGCTTGATCTCGATTACCCTGAGGATTCCGAGGCCGGCGTCGACGGCAATTTCATCATGACCGGCTCCGGCAAACTGATCGAAGTGCAGATGAGCGCCGAGGGCTCTACCTATACCCGCGACCAGATGAACCAACTGATGGACTTGGCCGAAAAAGGCGTTGGCGAACTCGCGCAGCTTCAAAAATCAGTCACCGCATGACCCGCAAGTTCACAGAAAGCCGTATCCTGATTGCCACGCATAACGCGGGCAAGCTTGAGGAAATGGGCCAACTCTTTGCGCCGCATGGGGTCTCCGTTGTTGGCGCGGCAGAGATGGACCTGCCCGAGCCGGAAGAGACAGAGACCACCTTTGTCGGCAACGCTCGGATCAAGGCCCATGCTGCCGCGAAAGCCACCGGACTCCCCGCGTTGGCCGACGATTCCGGTATTGAGGTCGAAGCGCTCGACAACGCGCCCGGTGTCTATACAGCTGATTGGGCCGAAACGGAGAATGGTCGCGATTTTATCATGGCGATGACCAAGACCCACACGCTGCTGGAAGAGCAAAACGCCCCCCACCCCCGCCGCGCGCGGTTCTGCGCCACGCTTGTGCTGGCATGGCCCGACGGGCATGACGAAGTTTTCGTGGGCAAGGTTAATGGAACCTTGATCTGGCCCATGCGTGGCGCGCAGGGTCACGGCTATGATCCGATGTTCCAGCCCGATGGGCATGAAGTTACCTTTGCGGAAATGGCGCCTGAAACGAAAAATGGCATCAGCCACCGTGCCGACGCCTTTGCAAAACTGATTGCAGGTTGCTTTGGCTGAGGATTGGCAAGAAGGCGGCTTTGGCCTCTATATTCACTGGCCGTTTTGCGAGGCTAAATGTCCCTATTGTGACTTTAACTCTCATGTCAGCCGCCAGATTGATCAGACCGCTTGGCGTGATGCCTATCTTGTAGAATTGCAACGGGCAGCGAGTGAAACCCAAGGGCGCGTTCTGAACGCTGTCTTTTTCGGCGGCGGCACCCCGAGCCTGATGGACCCCGCTGTCGTTGCAGACATCATTGGCGCAATCCACCGTCACTGGCCAGCCCCAAATGATCTCGAAATCACCCTCGAAGCCAACCCCGGCTCGGTCGAAGCCGGACGGTTTGCCGCCTATCGGCAAGCCGGCGTTTCGCGCGTGTCGATGGGCATCCAGGCTCTGAATGACGATGACTTAAAACGTCTTGGTCGCCTGCACTCCGCAGACGAGGCAATGCGGGCCTTCGACATCGCACGCAATAGTTTTGAACGCGTGAGTTTCGACCTAATTTATGGCCGACAGGATCAGACAACCGCCCAATGGGAAGTCGAGTTAAAGCAGGCGCTATCGCTGGCGATAGACCATATCTCGCTCTACCAACTAACGATCGAGCAAGGCACGGCCTTTGGTGATCGCTATGCCCGAGGCAAACTTGCCGGACTACCGGACGAGGATCTTGGGGCAGATATGTTCACTTTGACCCAGCAGATTTGTGACGACATGGGCATGCCCGCCTATGAGGTTTCCAACCACGCCCGCGACGGCGCACAATCCCGACACAACCTGATTTACTGGCGTTATGGCGATTACATCGGCATCGGCCCCGGCGCCCACGGACGTTTAACTTTGAACGACCAAAAATTTGCGACAGTTGCCTATAGCAACCCGCAGCGTTGGCTTGATGGTGTTGCGAGTAATATGGCAGAGAAACCGCGAAGCCCATTGTCACGCGCCGAGCAAGCAACTGAATTTCTTCTGATGGGGCTGCGCCTAAAAGAGGGCGTGAGCCTTGCCCGCTATGCGGCCCTAGCTGGCCACGAAGTCGACCCGGAGGCGCTCGCACACCTCCAGGACTTAGGGATGGTCAGGGTGATAAACGAGAGATTAATCGTTTCAGATCAGGGTGTTATCGTTCTTAACGCCGTTATCGAAACCCTGTTGCCTTAAGTGCCGCCGAGCAAACGGCACACCTCATCAAGCTGCTCAAGCGTGTCGTAATGCAGCGTAACCTTGCCCGCTTCTTGGCCCGGCTTATGGTCCAAAACCACCTTCATTCCCAAGTTTGCGGACAAATCGTTCTCAAGCGCCTGAGTGTCAGCATCTTTCTCTGAGCGCGACGAGGAGCGCCCTTTATTTACCATATTATCCGACCCGCCGGACTGGTCTTTCTTGACCAATGCTTCCGTCGCACGAACCGATAGACCATTTTTGATCACTTGCTGCGCCAATTTCAGTGGATCTTTCGCAGGGATCAGTGCACGGGCGTGCCCCGCGCTCAACTCAGCTTTGCGGACCATCTCCTGCACAGGCTCAGGCAGGTTCAACAGCCTAAGCAAGTTCGCGATATGACTGCGGCTTTTGCCGAGCGCTTCTGCCATCTTCTCTTGCGTGTGGCCGAATTTGTCCATCAACTGGCGATAGCCGGCGGCCTCCTCGACAGAGTTCAGATCCGCACGCTGGATGTTTTCGATGATCGCAACTTCGAGCACTTCGACATCAGTGAATTCCCGAACGATTACTGGAAGGCTGTGAACCTTCGCGATTTGGGACGCACGCCAGCGCCGTTCACCTGCGACAATTTCGAAATTACCATTGTCCAAGGCTCGTACGATAAGCGGCTGGATCACGCCCTTTTCACGGATCGACGCGGCTAGATCGTCGAGATTCTCTTTCTCAAATCGTTTCCGAGGCTGGTCGGGGTTTGGTTTAATCCGCTCAATGGGAACGAACTGTTCCGCCGCCGCAGCACCCTGAGCCGCGACGGTTTCCGTTTCTGCAACATCCGCCATCAGAGCAGAAAGACCCCGGCCCAGACCCCGTCTGCGTTCTTGTTTTTCAGCCATTGTGCCACCTCGTTACCCATTATTTTTTCTAAGTTCCGTCGCAAGTTCGCGATATGCCATCGCGCCTTTCGACGTTGGATCATAATTCAATACCGGGACGGCAAAGCTAGGCGCCTCGCTCACCCGGACGTTCCGCGGGATGACCGTCTTAAAGACCAATTCCCCAAGATTACTGCGCGCGTCATTCTCAACCTGCTGTGACAGGTTGTTCCGCTTGTCGTACATCGTCAGCAAAACACCCTCGATCCGCAGATCCTTATTTCCCGCCTGCCGCACTTCTCTAATTGTAAGCATCAGTTGGGAGAGCCCTTCGAGCGCAAAAAACTCACTTTGAAGCGGCACAAGAACTGAGTGCGACGCGATCATTGCGTTAACGGTCAGCAGGTTTAACGAGGGTGGGCAATCGATTAGGACGTAATCGAAACCGAATTCATCCATCTGGGTCTGACGCAGCGCATCATGTAAAAGGAAACTACGTTTTTCATTTGAGAATAGCTCGATATCAGCCGAACTAAGGTCGACAGTCGCAGGTACGATATAAAGGCGGTCAGAGTCTGTTTTCTTGATTACATCCGCTAGATCAATTTCTTCAAGTAAAAGATCATAGGTCGTATATTCACGGTCCTCGACCTCAATCCCCAGACCTGTGGATGCATTCCCCTGCGGGTCTAGATCAACCAACAACACACGAAGGCCAATCTCAGCCAGCGCCGCGGCGAGATTGATCGTTGTCGTCGTTTTGCCGACCCCGCCTTTCTGGTTAGCGATAGCGATAATTTTCGGCCCAGCTGGACGAGTGGGGTCAGACACGCGCGATATCCTTGATCTTCAGTATGGCAGCTGCCGGATTTGTTTTACTTGTAATGTCTTTGCAATCGAATGACCACTGTTTGCGGGCGTCTGTCTGCTCTTCGCGCCACCGCTCTCCCTTAGGAAAAAGGGCGGTTCCCGCCGCGCTGAGATGTATATTCGCAAACTCGAGGAGCTGGGAAAGCCCGCTTAGCGCACGTGCGGACAGGATATCTGCTTGTTGCGGTTTCAATCTCTCAATTCGAACCGGCTTTACATCGGCAGAGAGGTCCAACTCGCGAATTACAGTTCGAAGAAATGCACATTTCCTCTGGTCGCTTTCCACCAGGGTAAGCCGAAACCGATTATCTTCCGCATTCATTATCGCTGCGACCAGCCCGGGAAAGCCGCCACCACTTCCGATATCGACCCAGTGACCGCCGCCCTGCGCGAGGTCAAACACCTGCGCGGAATCTACAATATGCCGCTCCCAAAGAAACGGGAGGCTTGCTTTCGAAACCAGATTGATCTTCGGGTTCCACTTTCGTATGAGATCCGCATAGGCTTCAAGCTTATCGGATGTTTCACGTGAAACATTCAGGTCTGAAGCCGTCATGCAGTGTGCTTCCCCTGCCCTCGACGCAGACGGGACAGGATCAACGTAAGCGCCGCTGGAGTAATCCCGTCAACTCGACTTGCTTGTCCAATCGTCTCCGGTCTCGCTTTTGAAAGCTTAGTTCTCAATTCGTTAGACAGACCGGCGAGAGCGGAAAAATCGAAATCCATTGGTATTCTGACACTTTCATCCTTGCGCAGGGCAGCGATCTCTTTTGACTGCCGTTCAATGTATGTGGCGTAAAGCGCATCGCGCTCCAACTGCGCGCGAATTTCTGCTGGATACTGCACCAGGGTAGGATCCAAAGCTGAAAGATCAGCTAAGCTGACATTAGGGAAAGAAAGAACCTGAAACGCCGTACGTTTACTCCCGTCTTGGTTTACGTAAACCCCAGCTGCACGAAGTTCACTTGGTGTGTAGCTGACATCGGTTAGCTTCCCCTTGGCTTCCGTTAGCAAGGCAACCTTCCTTTCAAACGTCCTTTTTCGCTTGCCGGAAACACATCCCAGTTGAATGGCGAGCGGCGTAAGCCTCTGATCAGCATTATCAGCTCTTAGCGAAAGTCGAAACTCAGCTCTGGAAGTAAACATACGGTAGGGCTCACTCACACCGCGGGTCGTGAGATCGTCGATCATCACACCGATATAGCTGTCTGCCCGACTAAAGTAGACAGGTTCAAGGCCCTCAGCAGACCGCGCGGCATTCAGACCAGCAACCAATCCCTGCGCGGCGGCTTCTTCATAACCAGTTGTTCCATTAATCTGACCGGCAAGGTACAGTCCGTCGACGTCTTTCACTTTTAGGTCGGATGAGAGTGCGCGAGGGTCGACATAGTCGTATTCAATAGCGTAACCGGGTTGGAGAATAACGGCATTTTCCAGCCCTACCATGCTTCGCACATATGCCTCCTGCACCTCTACCGGAAGCGAGGTGGAAATGCCGTTTGGATAGACGGTATAATCGTCTGCACCCTCAGGTTCTAAGAAAACTTGATGCGAATCCTTCTCGGCGAAACGAACCACTTTATCCTCAATGGACGGACAGTAACGCGGGCCAACGCCGTCAATATGCCCACCATACATCGCGGATCGCGAGAGGTTATCTCGGATGATCTTATGCGTCTTTTCGTTCGTATGGGTAATGCCGCAGGAAACCTGCTTGGCTTCAGTACCGTCAGATAGAAATGAAAAGAGGACCGGATCATCATCTCCTGGCTGTTCTTGAAGAATATCCCAGTTGATAGTGCGACCATCAAGCCTCGGCGGTGTTCCCGTCTTAAGGCGCCCCATCGGCAGATCAAAAGAATCAATCCGTTCGGCAAGCTTAACCGAAGCCTTATCGCCCATTCGGCCACCAGAGTGTGACGTATCGCCAATATGGATCGTACCGCGAAGGAACGTTCCGGTGGTCAAAACCGTCGATGCCGCGTTGAGTTTTTCCCCAGTCGCGAGGATCACCCCAGTCACCGAGTTTCCTGCCATTAAGAAATCAACGACTTCACCTTCGATAATTGTCAGATTATCCTGACTCTCCATCTCGGCGAGCATCTCTCGCTGGTATATCTTTCGGTCAGCCTGCGCGCGGGGCCCTTGCACAGCCGGACCTTTGCGGCGGTTTAATAAGCGGAATTGAATGCCCGCCTTGTCCGCAACCCGCCCCATCACGCCATCCATTGCGTCGATTTCGCGGACCAGGTGCCCTTTGCCCAGACCCCCAATTGCGGGATTGCAAGACATGATGCCGATCCCGTCTCGAGACATAGTGACAAGCGCGGTGTTCGCCCCTAACCGTGCGGAGGCATGCGCCGCCTCTGCTCCAGCATGGCCGCCACCGATTACAATCACATCAAAATGTTTCACGTGAAACACTCCATTATTTGCCAACGCAAAAACTCGAAAAAATCTCATCAAGGAGATTCTCGACATCAATCCGGCCAACCAATGCTTCAAGCGCGCGAATGCCAAACCTAAGCTCTTCAGCAGCCAAGTCATAATGGTCGGGGCCAGCGACAAGAATACCATCTACCGTCGTCAATGACGAGGCGGCTTTTTCCAAAGCGACACGATGCCGCTCATGAGTGGCAAGCCCAACATTCGCGCTGCGGCTCAACAAAACCTTCTGTATTTTTGCAATCAGCTCTGGAATGCCCTCACCGGTTTTGCCGGAAATGCCAGGAATGTCGCCGTCAATCAAATCAACTTTAGGGCGCAAAACGATATCGTCCGCTGCAATATCTACGCCCAGTTCCTCACCCTCATGGGCAAGGAAAACCCGTAGGTCAGCCAGCGCCGCGCGATCGCGTGCGCGGGAGATGCCTATTGATTCGACGTGATCAGCACTTTCGCGCAGGCCAGCCGTATCAAGTAGAGTGACTGGTAGTCCCCCCAAGTCCATCCGCACTTCGATGATATCACGGGTTGTTCCAGCGACCTCTGACGTGATCGCAGCGTCACGCCCGGCGAGAGCGTTTAATAAAGTGGACTTGCCCGCATTTGGTGCACCGATAATTGCGACCTCAAACCCTGAGCGGATACGTTCGGCAACATGTGTTCCAGCTATCTCCACCTCGACCTCAATCGCGACCTTGGCCAACAAAGATTTGACCTCCGGCGTCACATCGACTGGCACGTCTTCATCGGCGAAATCAATTGTCGCTTCGAGCAAGGCGGCGGCTCTGATCAGATCAGCACGCCAGCCTTCAACTTTGGCGCCCAAATGACCAGCAAGAACGCGAACCGCCTGTTTCCGTTGCGCCTCGGTCTCTGATTCGATGAGGTCGGCGAGGCCTTCAACCTGAGCGAGGTCGAGCTTTTCATTTTCCAATGCGCGGCGGGTGAATTCCCCCGCCTCGGCGATACGCGCTTCCGAGCAATTTGAAAGCTGCGAAAGCACGGCACGGACGACAGCGATTGAGCCATGCAGATGAAACTCGACCACATCTTCGCCAGTGAATGAATTAGGTGCGACAAAGCTTAACACCAGCGCTTGATCGAGAACCTCACCGTCCGGACCACGAAGATTGCGCAGGGCAGTTTCACGCCCTTTCGGTCGCGATCCCGTGAAGCTTTCCGCAATCGCAAAGGCGTCAGGGCCAGAGACACGGATAACCGCGACTCCGGCCCGGCCGGGCGCAGAGGCATGGGCGAAAATCGTGTCCATAATTATATAACCTATTGTTATTACTTAATAACTTAGGTGTTCATAGAGTCGAAGAAGTCAGAATTCGACTTGGTTTGCTTGAGTTTTCCCAACAGGAACTCGATGGCATCTGTTGTGCCCATCGGGTTGAGAATTCGACGCAGGACAAAGGTTTTCTGAAGGTCGACTTTATCGACCAAGAGGTCTTCCTTGCGGGTGCCAGACTTGAGAATGTCGATCGCCGGGAACACACGTTTGTCGGCAATCTTACGGTCGAGCACGATTTCCGAGTTACCTGTGCCTTTGAATTCCTCAAAGATCACCTCGTCCATCCGGCTGCCAGTATCGATCAGCGCGGTTGCGATGATGGTCAGCGAGCCGCCTTCTTCGATGTTTCGCGCCGCACCAAAGAAACGCTTGGGCCGCTGCAGCGCGTTGGCATCGACACCACCGGTCAAAACCTTACCCGAAGACGGTACCACGGTGTTGAATGCACGACCCAAACGGGTGATCGAATCCAACAGGATGACCACATCGCGCTTGTGCTCGACCAGACGTTTGGCTTTCTCAATAACCATCTCGGACACGGCCACGTGACGTGTTGCGGGCTCGTCAAAGGTGGAGGACACGACCTCACCCTTCACGGACCGCTGCATGTCGGTGACTTCCTCAGGGCGTTCGTCGATGAGCAAGACGATCAAGTAACACTCGGGGTGGTTTTTCTCGATGCTGTTGGCGATGTTCTGCAGTAGCACGGTCTTACCTGTGCGCGGCGGAGCGACGATCAGCGAACGCTGGCCTTTACCGATGGGCGACACCAAATCGATGATCCGTGCGGAGCGGTCCTTAACCGTGGGGTCATCAACCTCCATCGTCAGGCGCTCGTCGGGGTAAAGCGGCGTAAGGTTTTCAAAGGCAACCTTGTGGCGGGCCTTCTCAGGCGCCTCAAAGTTGATCTTGGTGACCTCGGTCAGCGCAAAGTAGCGCTCGGTGTCGTCAGGCGCCTTGATCAGCCCCTCAATGGTGTCCCCGGTACGCAGCGACCATTTGCGGATCATGTCAGGCGAGACATAGATGTCATCCGGGCCCGGCAGGTAGTTCGCTTCGGGCGAGCGCAGGAAGCCAAATCCGTCTTGCAACACTTCAAGCACGCCGTCGCCGGAGATTTCCCAGCCATCATCCGCGCGTTCGCGGAGAATCTGGAACATCATCTCGCCCTTGCGCATGGTCGAGGCGTTTTCGATCTCCAGCTCTTCGGCCATGGCGAGCAGGTTTTTCGGCGTCTGCGCCTTAAGATCAGCGAGGTTCAGCGTTTCGGTTGTCATGAAGCATCCTGTTCAGCCGCAGCAGAATGCGGGCTGGTCGATTATTTGAATGTGGCAGGCAGAAACCGCCCCGGACGGGACAGTGACGCAGATATAGGCGGCGGCGGGCTGCGAGTCAATCGGATCAGAATTTCACGACGACGGAGAAGACGATCACGATCATCAGCACCGTAGGCACTTCGTTCAACAGGCGGAACTGTCGCCCGGTTATGGTGCTTTCGCCGCGCTCCACGGCTGTCACCTGCTTTTTAAGCCAAACATGAAACACCGTTATTGCGATCACGCTTGCGCCCTTGGTCCATGGCCAGATCATCGTCCAATCCACGATTCCGGGCGTCAGGACCAGCGCGAGGCCAAAAACCCATGTCGCCATCATCGCGGGCCGCATGATGAACTGAGCGAGCTTAAATTCCATCATCGAGAAGGTCTCATGCATTTGCGCGGAAGACCCCGCCTGCTCGATATGATGTACGAACAGACGCGGCAGGTAAAACAGCGCGGCCATCCAGCTGATGACGGACACGATATGGAGCGCTTTGATCCAAGGATAGGCAAAACTGAGAAGGTCAAACATGGGGAAGGCTCCGGTGTGCGTGCTTCTTTCTTAATAAATAAGAAAAGAGAAAAGATGTAGTTGATTGTAGGGAAGCGAATTCCTGTGGATTATTGATTTATACGGCTGCTTATCAACAGGTGAACAACCTTTCTGCGGCCCTGTGGAAAAAACGGCTTCGATTCGGTGATATTTAAATTTTTCAATGGCTTCTAAGAGTATTTTCCGGGGGACAAATTGTATCAAAGCGGGGATAACCGGAGAACTAAAGTGGTTATACGCACAAGCGGGTTATCCCTATCCATCGGGGTGGGAATCGCGCATGAAACCCGCGACTCGGGGCGAGATTTGAGGCCTTGTGCTGTCAACGCTTATCTCGCAGAACAAATCCTCAAGATTTGCGCCAGTTCATCACAGGGTTATCCACATGCCGCAAAAATTCATCCTCGCCTCCGGCTCGGAGATCCGTGCGCAGCTCATGCGGCAGGCCGCGATAGCACATGAGGTGATCCCGGCGCGGATCGACGAAGAGATGATCACCGCCGCGCTGCGCAGTGAAGCAGCGAAACCGCGCGATATTGCCGATACATTGGCCGAGATGAAGGCGCGGAAGGTGAGCGAAAAGCACCCCGGCGCGCTGGTGTTGGGCTGTGATCAGGTTTTGGAGCATCGTGGGGAGATGTTGCACAAGCCTGCGGACCGAGAAGAAGCCATCGCCCAATTGCATCAGCTGCGCGGAGATCGCCATTCGCTGCTTTCGGCTGCTGTGCTCTATGAAGATGGCAAACCGCTCTGGCGGCATATCGGTCAGGTGCGCATGCGGATGCGCGAGGCAAGCGACGCCTATATCGCGGACTATGTTAAGCGGAACTGGGAGAGCATCCGTCACGCCGTGGGCTGCTATAAGCTAGAGGAAGAAGGCGTGCGGCTGTTTAGTCAGATCGAAGGGGATTACTTTCACGTGCTCGGTATGCCATTTCTTGAACTGCTGAACTATCTGACGCTGCGCGGAGACCTCGAGACATGAGCTTGTCGAAAATTCCCCTTGCCGGTGTGATCGGCTCGCCCATCGCCCATTCCAAATCCCCGCAGTTGCACGGCCATTGGCTTGAGACCTACGGCATCGCGGGCCACTACGTGCCGCTCGACGTTGACCCGGGCGATCTGGAAGAGGTGCTAAGAACGCTCCCAAAGATGGGTTTTGTCGGCGTGAACCTGACGATCCCGCATAAAGAAGCGGTGATGAAGATTGCGGACCTTATTACAGACCGCGCCACGCTGATCGGCGCGGCGAACACGTTGATCTTCCGCGTCGATGGGAAAATCCATGCGGATAACACCGATGGCTACGGGTTTATCGAAAACCTCAAGGCCGGCGCGCCGGATTGGAACCCAAAAGCCGGGCCAGCAGCGGTGCTTGGGGCCGGAGGCGCGGCGCGGGCGGTTGTGTCTTCATTGATCGACGCGGGCGTGCCAGAGATTTGCCTGTCGAACCGCACCCGTGTTCGGGCTGAGCAGTTGAAGCGGGATTTTGGCAACCGTGTCACCGTTGTCGATTGGGTGCAGGCGGGCAACATGCTGGATCACGCCAATTTGGTGGTGAACACTACTTCGCTTGGGATGATCGGCAAAGGCGCGCTACGCGTACCGCTGGACGGGTTGCGCCCCGGCACGGTGGTGACAGACCTCGTCTATGCCCCATTGCGCACGCATTTGCTGGAAACGGCCGATCAGATGGGCTGTGTGACAGTCGATGGGCTCGGCATGTTGTTGCACCAGGCGGTGCCTGCGTTCGAGCGTTGGTTCGGCACAAGGCCCGAAGTTGACCGGGCGACGCGCACGGCGGTGCTGCGCTGATGTTTCTTTTGGGGCTGACGGGGTCGATTGGCATGGGCAAATCGACCACGGCAAAGATGTTTGCCGAGGAAGGCTGCGCCGTTTGGGATGCGGATGCGGCGGTGCATCGGCTCTATGGCAAAGGCGGTGCGGCAGTGGCGCCGATGGCGGCGGAATTTCCTACCGCGATCAACGATGGTGCGGTTTCCCGTGCGGCGCTTAAAGAAACCATCGCCGCCGATGCAACCGCCCTGCCCCGGATCGAAGCGATTGTGCATCCGCTCGTGGCTGAAGACCGTGCAAGATTCCTTGCCGATGCTGAGAGTGACATCGCTGTGCTCGACATCCCGCTGCTGTTTGAAACTGGCGGCGCAGCTGCGATGGATGGTGTCGCCTGTGTCACCATACCCGACGACGTCCAACGCGACCGAGTGCTTGCCCGCGGCACCATGACCGAGACGCAGTTCAACGCCATCCGCGCCAAGCAAATGCCCGCCAAAGAGAAGTGCGCCCGTTCAGACTATGTGATAGAGACCGACACGCTCGACCATGCCCGTGCGCAGGTCCGGGCGGTGATCCGCGACATCAGGGAAAAAATGCGCCATGCGTGAAATCGTACTTGATACAGAAACCACCGGCTTTGACCCCGAGAGCGGCGACCGTATCGTCGAGATCGGTGCGGTCGAACTGATGGGGCATATGGCCACGGGCGAAACTTATCACCAATATATCAACCCCGAACGCTCCATGCCCGAAGAGGCGTTTCAGGTGCATGGGCTGGGCGATGACTTCCTGCGCGATAAGCCTAAGTTTGCCCAGATCGGCAAATCGTTCCTCGACTTTATCGGCACGTCAAAGCTGATCATTCACAACGCTGCATTTGACATTAAATTCCTGAATGCTGAACTGCGCTGGATGGGCCTGCCGCAGATCCCATGGGAGCAGGCGCTCGACACGTTGGAGATTGCACGCAAACGCTTCCCCGGCTCGCCCGCATCGCTTGATGCACTCTGCCGACGGTTCGGTATTGATAACACATCGCGCACCCTACACGGCGCTCTGCTCGACAGTGAAATTCTGGCGGAAGTCTATCTGGAATTGATCGGTGGGCGCCAGCCTGACTTTGCGCTGTCATCGGCGCCAGAACGCAAGGCGGGCGAACAGGACACGCGCTGGACCCCCAAACCGCGGCCCAATCCCCTACCCTCGCGTCTGACAGAGGCCGAAGCCGCCGCCCATGCCGAATTCATCGGCAAACTGGGCGACGACGTGCTGTGGAAACAGCTTGGCTGACGCTTAGGCGTCGGCTTTGGGTGGGTTTTCGGCCTGACGGCGCGCGATCTCGTTGCGATACAGCGCCAAAAAGTCGATGTTCTCGAGGTTCAGCGGCGGGAAACCACCATCGCGGGTCACGTCGCTGACGATGCGGCGCAGGAACGGGAAGATCATGCGCGGGCATTCAATTAGCAGATAGGGGTGCAACTGGTCTTCCGGTACGTTTTCGACCTGAAAAATACCAACGTAATCGATTTCCAGCAGGAACAGCGTTGCATCGCCGTCTTTCGCCTTGGAGGTGATGTTCAGCTTGATCGCGGTTTCATACTGGTTGTCGCCTGCGCGTTTCTTGCCATCGAGGTTCACCTGAACCTGAACATCGGGCTGCACATCTGCGGGCGCACCCTTTTGCGCCATGATGTTTTCAAACGACATATCGCGGATGAACTGACCCAGCACGCGCATCGAAGGCTGCTGAGCTTGGGGTGTTTCGTTTTCTGCCATTTCTTGCGTCCTGTTATGGGTAATTTTTAAATCCAGTCGGGCTTAACAGTTTGCCTGCGCCCGCTCAATCCTTTGTCCAGCCCGAGGGGCCTTTGGTCTGGCGGGGCTGTTCAGGGATCTCGTGAAAATCACCGTCGATCACATCACCGCGCGGATCGCGCCTGCCCTGCGGCCCGGGGCGCGGCCCCTGCCCGCCCGGTGTGCCGAAGCTCTGGATTTTCACGCGGTCTCGAATCGCGCGATAAGCTGCGGCCCGGAAGCGCGGGATCAGAAAGGCAAAGCCAACCGCATCGGTAAAGAACCCCGGCGTGAGCAACAAAGCGCCGGAGAAAAGGATCATCGCCCCGTGTACCAAAGGCTCCGTCGGATCGCGCAGGTCAGAAAAGGAACTGCGCAGTTGCCCCAATGCAATCGCGCCCTGAGAGCGCACCAGCCATGTGCCCAGAATGGCTGTCAGGACCACCACGGCAAGGGTCCAGCCAAGGCCGATGGCCCCGCCGACTTGGATGAAAAGCGTGATCTCGATCAGAGGCACGGCGATAAATGCGATCAATAGCCACATGCGGCAGGGTCCTTTCGCTGGGGGCAGAGTGGACTTGCCCGGGTCGAACACCTACATAAGAGCATAACTTGCATGTTTCCATGCCACCCCTGAACGAGGTTTCGATGAATTCTCCCCTAATACAGCTTCTGGTGCTTGCCGGTATCGCCGTATTCCTGATCCTGCGGCTGAAAAATGTCTTGGGCACGCGCGAAGGTTTTGAAAAACCGCCCGTGACCGATCAAACTCCAGCAACCCGCAGCAGCAATCACAGCTTCGAGGTTATCGAAGGCGGCCCTGACCTCGACATCACCGATCACGTGCCTGCCGACAGCACATCGGCCAAGGCATTGGCCGAGATGAAGCGGCTTGAGCCGTCCTTTGGCGTTAGCGATTTCCTGCAAGGGGCGCGCGGTGCCTATGAGATGATCGTCATGGGCTATGAGCGTGGCGATCTGGCTGACATCCAGCCCTTCCTTGCCGAAGATGTCTACGAAAGCTTTGTCGACGGCGTAGCTGCGCGCGAAGATCAGGGGCTGACGATCAATGCCAACTTTATTGGTGTCAGCGAGTTGGAACTGGTCGACGCCCGTCTTGATGACGCCACCAAAGAAGCCGAAATGACCATCCGTTTTGTGGGCGAATTGACCTCCGAAGTCCGCAACCGCGAGGGCGAGGTCATTGAGGGCAGCAGCAGCGAAATCAAACGCCAGAAAGACACGTGGGTCTTTGCTCGTGTCATGGGCTCGGATGATCCAAATTGGCTGTTGGTTTCTACAGACGGGTAACTGGTGCGCTTGGCGCACTGGCGTTGCTGGCGGGCGTGGGCATGACCCTGCCTGCCGCTGCTGAGATGCATTATGAGGTGCTGGACTTTGCCGATCTTGACGGCTGGGCCGAAGACGACCACGCCGCCGCCTTTGAGGTCTTCACCAGCACATGCCGGGATATGAAAGACGTCGATTGGCGTGCTCTGTGCAAGTTGGCCAAAGACGAGCCTGACCCCCGGCAGTTTTTCGAATTGTTCTTTCGCCCCGTGCTCATGGAGGATGGGAAAGACCCGCTTTTCACCGGATATTTTGAGCCGGAGCTTGACGGTGATCTCTACCCCTCTGCCCGTTTTCAATATCCCATCTACGCCATGCCGCCAGAAGCGGAAGAAGTCCGCCCTTGGTTGACACGGCGTGAGATTCTTGACGGCGACGTCATGCGCGACCGAGGGTTGGAGATTGCATGGGTCGATGACCCTGTGGAGTTGTTTTTCCTTCAAATCCAAGGTTCTGGCCGTATCCGTCTGCCCGATGGCAGCTATCTGCGCGTCGGCTACCGTGGGGCTAACGGTCATGACTATCGCTCCGTTGGCGTCGAACTGGTGCGCCGCGGTGTCTATGAACCGCACCAAGTGAGCGCCGATGTGATCAAGAACTGGGTGCGCCGCAATCCCGAGGATGGGCGCGAGTTGCTCTATCACAACCCGTCTTATGTGTTCTTCCGCGAGGTCAGCCGCGTACCTGCCGACAAGGGACCGCTCGGCGCGATGAACCGCTCGATCACTGCAATGCGCAGCGTGGCGGTGGACCCCTCTCATGTCCCGCTCGGCGCGCCGGTCTGGCTTGAGAAAGACGGCAAGGAGCCGCTGCGCCGTCTGATGATCGCGCAAGATACCGGCTCGGCCATCAAGGGCGCACAGCGCGCCGATGTATTTTTCGGCACCGGCGACAAGGCAGGCCGCGCTGCTGGTCGTCTGCGTGACCCTGGGCGAATGTTGGTGTTGATGCCGATCCAACGCGCCTATGCCTACCTGCCCGAAAGCGCGATATGAAGCGGCGGCGGTTGAACGACGATGATCTCGCGCTTTGGCGCAAGGTGACAGAGCGGACCGAAAAGCTCGATCTAAAGACGCTCTTCACGCCTGAGATCGACGCGCCGCCACCCGCACCGCCCCAAGTGCGCCGTGCCAAAATTGCATTGCAGGGCGACAAGCCGCAGCCACAGACCAAAAAACGCAGCAATGATCTGCGCCCATCACTGACCGAGCAGATGAAATCTGCCCCGGTTCAGATGGACCACAAGGCTTTCACCAAACTCAAACGCGGCAAGCTGCGCCCCGAAGGCCGCATCGACCTTCACGGCATGACGCTGGACCGCGCCCATCCCGCGCTTCAGGGCTTCATCATGGACGCACACCGCCGCGGCAAACGGTTGGTGCTGGTCATCACAGGCAAGGGCAAGCGTCGCGACGAAGGCGGGCCGATCCCGGTGCGCGACGGGGTGCTGCGCCATCAGGTGCCGCAATGGCTGTCGATGCCGCCGTTGAACGCGCTGGTGCTGCAAGTCGCACAGGCCCATGTGAGCCACGGCGGCGGCGGTGCTTACTACGTCTACCTGCGCCGCAACCGTTAAGCGCGTAGCGTCGGCTTATAGCGGTGGATCGCCCAGCCCGCCAAAGCTGCCGCTGCGAAATAGTAGAGCGCAATCGGCAGCATCTGCTGCGGGAAAACGATGCCGAGGTCGATGAACAGCCCCGTAATCCCCGGCCCGATGGCCGACCCAAAGACCATCAGCGCCGCGGCCACCGCCTTGATCGATCCAACGTGCCGGGTACCGTAATACTCCGCCCAGAACGCCGCTGGCGCGGTTGACTGCATCCCCTGCCCCGCGCCGAAAACCACCAGCCCGATCCCTGCCATCCAAAGCGTATCGGCATAGGACAGCACGAGAAAGGCCACGCCGAACGGCACCATCTGCACCGGCACCACGCGGCTCACCCCAAAGCGGTCAATCGCCCAGCCAGACAGGAAGGTGCAGGCCACCGCCGAGAGCGTGTAGATCGGCATGAGGGCGACGAATTCCACCAGCTCCCAGCCCTTCATCTCAACCAAATGGACCTGATGAAAGAACAGTGCAGTGCCCCAAGCCGCCGGACCGACAGCAAAGGGGATCATCATCCAGAACAGGCCAGAGCCGAACATCTCTTTACGCGTCCAGTGTCGCCCCTGCATCCCTGCCCGCTGCGCTTGTTCCGCCATCGACTGCGGTGTGCGCTCTTGGCGCAGCAGCATGAGGATCACCGGAATGGTCAGCAGCACCAGCACCGCGGCCAGCACCCAGAGGCTGCGCCAATGAAGGCTGGCAAATAACGCGACAAAGATAATCGGCAGAAACGCCTGCCCTGCCGCAAAGCCCATCGAAGACAGCGACAGTGCCTTGCCCCGCGACGCCTCAAACCAGCGCACCATCGCGACCTGCCCAAGCTGGGACATCATCCCCTGCCCGGTCAGGCGCAGCGCATAGATAACAAAGATCAGCGCGATCCAATTCGGCACTGCCGCCATCGCCAGACAAGCGCCCGCCAGCGTCACCATCACGCCAAATGCTAGCACCCGCACGCGAAACCGGTCTGTCAGAACCCCAGCCCAGACCATGGTCAGCGCCGACAGGGTCGTGCCAATGGTATAGATGCCACCCCATTGGCCATCGCTTAGGCCAAAGTCACCCTTTATCGCGCCCGCAAAGAGCGAGATGAAATAGGTCTGTCCATAGGACGATGTAAAGGTGAGCAGGAAACCGGCCAGCAGAAACAGCCAGTTACGCCGCAGAAACTTGAGGTAATCCATGCCCCTTCATCGCCGGGGCATGGAGAAATGGAAAGCCCTAAAGGACGTAGCGGCTCAGATCGGTCGAGCGAGTCAATTCGCCCAAGTTCGCCTCAACAAAATCCGCGTCCACGGTGATTTCCTGCCCAGACCGATCCGGCGCGTCAAAGGAGACTTCCTCGAACACCCGTTCCATAACGGTATAAAGCCGCCGCGCGCCGATGTTCTCCACGGAGGTGTTCACATCCGCCGCGATCTTAGCCAGCGCAGCAATGCCTTCATCGGTGAAGGTGACGGTCAGCTCTTCGGTGCCCATGAGGGCGGTGTACTGACGTGTGAGCGCGTTGTCGGTCTCAGTCAGGATGCGGACGAAATCCTCTTCAGTAAGCGCCCGCAGTTCAACGCGGATCGGCAGACGGCCCTGCAATTCGGGCAGCAGGTCAGAAGGTTTCGCGATGTGGAAAGCACCGGAAGCGATGAAGAGGATATGATCGGTCTTCACCGGGCCATATTTCGTTGAGACAATGGTGCCTTCGATCAGCGGCAGCAAATCGCGCTGCACGCCTTCACGTGAAACATCACCGCCGCGCGCGTCGGAGCGGGCGCAGACCTTGTCGATCTCATCCAAGAAGACGATGCCGTTCTGCTCTACCGCTTCGATCGCAGCGCGGTTAACGGCTTCTTCGTCGAGCAGTTTGTCAGCCTCTTCGCCCAACAGCACTTCGTAGCTGTCGGCCACCGCCATGCGTTTCTTGGTGGTCCGACCCCCCATGGCTTTGCCGAAGAGATCACCGATATTCATCATGCCCATGCCGCCGCCGGGCTGGCCGGGAATGTCCATCATCGGGAAGGGGCTGGAGGTGTCGGCGACCTCAAGCTCAATCATCGTGTCGTCCAACTCACCGGCACGCAGCTTCTTGCGGAACATCTCGCGGGTGCCGTCGCGGGCATCGGTCCCAGCGATGGCGTCGATCACGCGCTCTTCGGCGGCTTGCTCGGCCTTGGTCTTAACATCTTCGCGCATGAATTCGCGGGTCATGGCGATGGAACTGTCGAGCAGATCGCGGATGATCTGTTCCACATCGCGGCCGACATAGCCGACCTCGGTGAATTTGGTCGCTTCGATCTTAATGAAGGGCGCGCGCGCTAGCTTGGCCAAACGGCGACTGATCTCTGTTTTACCAACGCCCGTGGGGCCGATCATCAGGATGTTTTTCGGATACACTTCGTCGCGCAGATCATCCGACAGCTGCTTGCGCCGCCAACGGTTGCGCAGCGCCACGGCAACGGCACGTTTGGCGTCTTTCTGGCCAATGATATAGCGGTCCAGTTCAGAGACGATCTCGCGGGGGGTCAGGTCAGTCATGCGGTGATTTTCTCCACGGTCAGGTTGCCGTTGGTGTAGACGCAGATGTCGGCGGCAATCGCCATGGCATCACGGGCGATGGCCTCGGCGTCGCGGTCGCTTTCCATCATGCCGCGTGCGGCGGCGAGGGCGTAGTTCCCGCCCGAGCCAATCGCGGCGACTTCATGTTCCGGCTCCAGCACATCGCCTGCGCCGGTGATGACCAACAGGTCCTTGCCATCGGTCACAATTAACATTGCTTCGAGCTTTTGCAGGTATTTGTCGGTGCGCCAATCCTTGGCCAGTTCGACACTCGCGCGGGCCAGTTGCCCTGGTGTCGCTTCCAGCTTGGCCTCCAGCCGTTCCAGCAGAGTGAAGGCGTCAGCGGTAGAACCCGCAAAGCCCGCCACCACGTCATAGCCGCCGGGGCTGAGCTTGCGCACCTTGCGGGCAGTGCCTTTGATCACAGTCTGGCCAAGGCTGACCTGTCCGTCACCGGCAATCACCACTTCGCCGCCTTTTTTGACGCCAATGATCGTGGTCCCGTGCCAACCGGGGAAATCGTCG
>Ga0209345_10002416_pt1 | contig 20653 bp, 19 predicted proteins | sample Cruoilmetagenom7_FD_187294 | JGI IMG/M metagenome (GOLD analysis project Ga0209345, IMG submission 187294) | Oil polluted marine microbial communities from Coal Oil Point, Santa Barbara, California, USA - Sample 7 (SPAdes) (version 2) | ecosystem: Environmental > Aquatic > Marine > Oil seeps ... | reverse complement strand
CTGCCAGCGCGCCGTCAGCGCCGAGGATTTTTCCTCGATGTCCGACAGTTCCTTGTCCAGCCGCTCAAGCCGGTCCTTCGATGCCTGGTCGGTCTCTTTCTTCAGCGCTTCGCGCTCGATCTTCAGCTGCATGATCCGGCGGTCGAGCTCATCGAGCTCCTCCGGCTTGGAATCGACCTGCATCCTCAGCCGCGCCGCAGATTCATCGACCAGATCGATCGCCTTGTCGGGCAGGAACCGGTCGGTGATGTAGCGGTTGGACAGCACGGCAGCCGACACCAGCGCCGAATCGCTGATCCGCACCTTGTGATGCTGTTCGTATTTTTCCTTCAGCCCGCGAAGGATCGAAACCGTGTCCTCGACGGTAGGTTCTTCCACCATGACCGGCTGGAACCGCCGGGCAAGCGCCGGGTCCTTTTCCACATGCTTGCGGTATTCATCAAGCGTGGTGGCGCCGACGCAGTGCAGCTCGCCGCGTGCCAGCGCCGGCTTCAGCAGGTTGGAGGCATCCATGGCGCCGTCGGATTTCCCCGCACCGACAAGCGTGTGCATCTCGTCGATGAACAGGATGATATTGCCATTGTTGGCCTGGATTTCGGACAGCACGGCCTTGAGCCGTTCCTCGAATTCGCCGCGATACTTCGCTCCGGCAATCAGCGAGCCCATGTCGAGCGCCATCAGCTGCTTGTCCTTCAGCGATTCGGGCACATCGCCATTGACGATCCTGAGTGCGAGCCCTTCCGCGATGGCTGTCTTGCCGACACCGGGTTCACCGATCAGCACCGGATTGTTCTTGGTCCGGCGCGACAGCACCTGGATGGTGCGGCGTATCTCGTCGTCCCGGCCGATCACCGGATCAAGCTTGCCTTCGCGGGCAGCCTCGGTCAGATCGCGGGCATATTTCTTCAGCGCATCGAAACCCTGTTCGGCACCGGCGCTGTCTGCGGTCCGGCCCTTGCGGATATCATTGATGGTCTGGTTCAGGGCCTGGGCGGTAACCCCTGCATCCTTGAGGATCTTCGAAGTCTCGGCGGATGGCTCGATGACCAGGGCCAAAAGCAACCGCTCGACCGTGACAAAGCTGTCACCGGCCTTCTTGGCGGCCTCTTCGGCAGCCTGAAACACCTTGGCGACGGGTTGCGATAGGTAGATCTGGCCGTTGCCACCGGTCACTTTCGGCAATTTCGCGATCGCCGCCTCATTGGCCAGCCGCACATCTGCCGGACGTCCGCCGGCGCGTTCGATCAGCGATGACGCCATCCCCTGATCATCATCCATCAGCACCTTGAGCAGATGCTCCGGCACGAATTGCTGGTGGCCTTCGGCAAGCGCATATGATTGTGCAGACTGGATAAATCCGCGAACGCGTTCCGAGTATTTTTCAATATTCATGGTCTTCTCCTTTGCATGTCCTACCCTTTCATGGCGCAGGACAGCGGGTCCGGATGAGCTCCCTGTTGCGGCAAGCCCGATGAGATAAACCAGATATGGGTACTCACAGTTAAGTGATAAAGACCTCTTTGAACATAAAAACCCCGGTTGTGATCAACCGGGGTTTGATTTTCATTCCCTGAAAGGGTGCGTTTATTCCGCTGCAGCGGGCTCCACCGGAGCGCGCGTTTCGCCGGATGATTCCGCTGCATCCGCACCTTCTTCCGTGCGAACCCGCTTCGGACGGCCGCGGCGGCGAGGCGCCGGACGTGGTGCCTCGTCCGTTTCGGGTGTTTCCTGTCCTATGGCCACTTCGGCCGGAACACCTTCGATCACCGGCTGCGGCGAGTCGGCATCATACACCGGCTTCGGCTGCGGCTCCGAACGCGGTCTGCGCTCCTGGCGTTCACCCCGGTCGCTGCGCTCGTTACGTTCGCCGCGCTGATCCTGGACGTTGCCGTCATTGTCATCATCGCCATCGCGATCAGAATCGTCCTGATCCTGCGAATCGCGGGCCTGGGACGCCGAATCATCGCGCTGGAAGCGCTCTTGCATCTGGGCCTGGGCTGTCAGGATAATCCGGTTGTAATGCTCGGCATGCTGCAAATAATTTTCAGCCATGACGCGATCACCGGAACTTTGCGCATCACGGGCAAGGTTCATGTACTTCTCCGCCACATGCTGGGCGGTTCCACGGATTTTCACATCGGGACCGGAGCTGTCGTAGGAGCGCGATAGCGGGTTCTGGCCTTTGCGATTGCCGCCGCCGTTATTGTTGTTGCTTCCGCTACGTCCGCGACCGCGCTTGTTTTGCTGTCCTGGCCTCATTCGATAGTCACCTGGTTGTTTTCCTGAAAAAAATCTGTTGGGCGCTTTGGCCAGAATATCTGGCTCGCAGGTTGCGCCGCGACAAAGGACCGTCCACCGATCCAGTCACCGTTATGGGTTCAAATTCAGATACCCGCGCCAGAGGCTTTCCTGTGAACCGACGGCCAAAACTGGCGGGTTCCTAGAGCCGAGCCACATCGGATCGAATCTGTTTCAAGACTTGCTATCCGGCGCTGACCGGGAAACTAGCCATGTTTGCCTGTAATTCCAAGCCTTTTCTTGAAGTGCGCTTCAAAAGCCCTGCCGGGCGGCGTTTGTCATGCCTTCCCATTTGAACAGCAGCACCCTTTCAACCCCGCCCAGATCACGAAACGTCCCCACCTCGGCAAAACCGTGCGCAACGGCAAGCGCGGCCACGGAATGCCGTTGGCCGATACCGATCTCCAGCGCCAGATACCCGCCCGCCTCAAGCCGGTGACCGGCCTGGGAGGCAATCGCGCGGTAGGCGTCAAGTCCGTCCGCCCCGCCATCGAGCGCCAGCACGGGGTCATACTCGGTCACTTCTCGGGAAAGAGACGCCAGATCACTGGTCGGAATATAGGGCGGGTTGGAAACTATCAGGTCGAACTGTACATCAACGTCCGACAGCCAGTCCCCCTGCACTGCCTCGTAGCGGTCACCCAGCCCAAGTGCATCAGCGTTCTTCAACGCGGTCTCGACGGCCTCGGCAGAGACATCAACGCCAAGGCAGCGCGCTTCCGGACAGGTTGCCAGGAGCGCCAGGCCGATTGCGCCGGTACCGATTCCCAGGTCGGCAATCGAGCAGGAGCCTTTCGCCGCCACCCTTTCGCGAACCAGGGGCAGCACCGCGTCAATCAGCGTTTCGGTGTCGGGACGAGGCTCAAGCGTTGCAGGCGAGAGGCCGAGCGAGAGCCCGTAGAACTCCCGCGACCCCAGAATACGGTGCACCGGCATGCCCTCGATCCGGTCGTGCAGGGCTTGGTTCAGCCGGTTCCGCACATCTTCCGCAAGCGGCGCGTCACCTGCCGTTACCAACTGGTGAGGTTCAACCCCCGCCAGGTTTGCCGTCAGCAGCCGGGCATCGAGGTCAGCGGTTTCCAGACCTTCCGAGCGGAAGGCCGTCCGCATCATCAGCCATGCCTCGCCCAGCGTCGCAGCCCTGGTCAGGTCAGGCCTGGCCATGTTCGCCAAGAGTGGCCAGCTGGCCCGCCTGGTGATCGGAAATCAGCGCATCGACTATCTCGTCAATCTCGCCCATCATCATGCGGTCGAGCTTGTAAAGCGTCAGGTTGATGCGGTGATCGGTCACCCGGCCTTGCGGGAAATTGTACGTCCGGATCCGCTCCGACCGGTCGCCCGAACCGACCTGGCTCTTGCGATCGGCCGAACGTTCGCTGTCGGCTTTCTGACGTTCCATGTCGAACAGCCGTGAGCGCAGCACCTGCATTGCCTTGGCGCGGTTCTGGTGCTGCGATTTCTCCGAGGATGTCACCACCAGCCCGGTCGGCAAATGGGTGATGCGTACAGCCGAGTCCGTGGTGTTGACGTGCTGACCGCCGGCACCCGACGCCCGCATCGTGTCGATCCGGATATCCTCCGGACGCACTTCGATGTCGATGTCCTCCGCCTCCGGCAGCACCGCAACAGTTGCAGCCGACGTATGAATGCGCCCGCCGGATTCCGTTTCCGGTACCCGTTGCACCCGATGCACGCCGGATTCGAATTTCAGCCGCGCAAACACGCCCTTGCCCGAAACCGTGGCGATGATTTCCTTGTAGCCGCCGGCTTCACCCTCGCTCGCCGACAGCACTTCCACCCGCCATCCCCGTGAGGAGGCATAGCGCTCGTACATGCGGAAAAGATCGCCTGCGAACAGGGCCGCCTCCGAGCCGCCTGTTCCTGCGCGGATTTCAACGATGGCGCTGCGCTCGTCGGCTGCGTCCTTGGGCAGCAGCATGATCTCGATCTGCTGCTCGAGCTTTTCAATCCGGCTCCTGATTGCCTTCAGCTCTTCCTCGGCCATCTCCCGCATCTCGCGGTCGGTTGAACTGTCAGCCAGCATCGCCATCAGATCGACGCGCTCGGCTTCGGCTTTCGACAATTCCCTGATCTCGCCGACAAGCGGCTGCAGTTCGGAATACTCGGAAGCCAGCTTCACATAGGTTTCCGCATCCGGACCTGCCGACATGCGCGCCTCGACCTCGTCGAAGCGGCGCTCAAGTTCACGGATTTTCTGAATCGGCAATCTCGCCATTACTTGATCCTAAAGGCTCACGCCATTGGCGTCGGCAAAGTCCATCAGGAACTCGCGAACTGTTTTTTCGCTTCGCGTATCGGCAATGATCGGCAGCAGGGATTCTTCCAGTTTGCCCAGATCGAGCGACAGCAGCATCGATTTGACCGGGCCTATGGCTGCCGGCGACATCGAGATGTTGCGGAAGCCGATGCCGAGCAGCGCCATCGCCGAGAGCGGCTTGCCGGCGATCTCGCCACAAAGGGTCAGCGGTGTATTGGTCCTGTTGGCCGCTTCGACAATCTGGCGCAGCACGCGCAGGAAAGGCCGCCCCAGGGTATCGAACCGGTCGGCCACACGGGAATTTCCCCGGTCGACCGCCATCAGGAACTGGAACAGGTCGTTGGAACCGACGGAAACGAAATCGATCTCTTCCATCAACTCGTCAAGCTGCCAGAGCAGGCTCGGCACTTCCAGCATTGCGCCAAACTGCAGGCTGCGAGGCAACTGGTACCCGAAGCGGGAAAGGTGCCGGACCTCCTTGTTCAACAGCTCGCGCGCCAGGCGAAGCTCGTTGACCTCGGTGATCATCGGCAGCATCAGCTTCAGCTCGGCTCCGGCGGCGGCTTTCAGAAGCGCCCGCAGCTGGGTCCGCAGCAATCCCGGCCGGTCCAGCGCAAGCCGGATGGCGCGCCATCCAAGCGCCGGGTTTTCCTCTTCGGCGGAGCGGAAATACGGCACCACCTTGTCGCCGCCGATATCCAGCGTGCGGAATGTGACCGGGCTTCCGGCCGCCTGCCGCAACACGCTGCGATAGAGATTTTCCTGCTCGTCGACCTTCGGCATGGTCGAGGCAATCATGAACTGGAGTTCCGTCCGGAACAGCCCGATGCCGCTGGCGCCGGATTCACTGAGCTGCGGCAGATCCACCAGAAGGCCGGCGTTCATCTGCAAGGTGATGTACTGCCCGTCGCGTGTGCGCGGCTCCACCGTGCGCAACGCCCGGAACTGTTCCTGCCGCTTGGCCCGGAAACGGACCTTGTCGGCATAGGCATCCTGGACGTCCGACATCGGGCGCAGGTGCACCACACCGTCCTCGCCATCAACGATGATGGAATCCCGGTTTTCCGCAAGCGACGCAATGCCGATCACCTGGCCGACAACCGGTATTCCCATAGCCCGGGCAACAATCACCACATGGCTCGTCACCGCGCCATCCTCGAGAACAAGGCCACGAATGGCTTCGCGCGGATAATCAAGCAGTTCGGCAGCACCCATGGCGCGCGCCACGATGATCGCATCCTGCGGCAATCCCTTGCTGCCGGGGACAAAGCCGGTCAGCTGCCTGAGCAGGCGGTTGGCGAGATCGTCGAAATCGTGCAGCCGTTCGCGCAGGTAGGAATCGGTCATGTGGATCATGCGGGCGCGGGTGTCGCTCTGCACTTTCTCCACCGCTGCCTCGCAGGTCAGCCCGTTGCGAATCGCTTCCTCGAGCTTCCGCACCCAGCCGCGATCATGGGCAAACATCCGGTAGGCTTCGAGAACCGCACGGTGTTCCCCCTCCATCGAGACATCCCGCCGCGACAGCATGTCGTCGATGGAAATACGCAGCGATCCCAGGGCTTCTTCAAGCCGCTTGAGTTCGGCATCGATGTCATCATTGAGAAGTTCGGTAACGACAATGCGCGGTTCATGCAGGACGACGTGGCCAAGGCCGATGCCGTCTCCGTAAGCGTCACCCTCGATTGTCACCGGACGGTTCAGGTCAAGCTCAAGTCCGGGCCGGGTGATCTGCTTGAGTTCGCCCGTGGCGATCATCTCGGCCAACACCATCGACGTGGTCTCGAGAGCCTCGACCTCGTCCTCGCGGTACTTGCGGTGCGCCTTGTTCTGGACGACCAGAACACCCAGCGACCGGCCGGCCCTCAGGATCGGAACGCCGAGGAAGGAATTGTAGATCTCTTCGCCGGTTTCCGGCAGGTAGGTAAAGGCCGGATGGGACTGGGCGTCCGACAGGTTGAGCGAACGGGCGCTGGCGGCAATCGTGCCGACCAGACCCTGGCCCATCTTCAGCTGGGCCAGGTGCACCGAGTCCTTGTTCAGGCCTTCGGTGGCGAAAAGCTCCAGCGCACCATCGGCGCGCAGCACGTAAAACGAGCACACTTCAGCGACCATGTTGGCCGCGATCTGGCGGACAATCTGGTCAAGGCGCTCCTGCGGCTCAAGGGGCTCCGCCATCAACTCGCGCAGCCGCCTGAGAAGGACGCGCGGACCTGTCGAAAGGTCTCTCATCGCGCTTCATTCTCCCAATTCGTGTGGCCCGCCCAGGAAAGCTCCCGGCCGGTTAACAGAGTTCGGCTTTTGCCGGTTTATATTGATCCCGTTGGCTAAGTCTTATCCAGACCGTAGACGGAATGCAAAGTCCTAACCGCGAGTTCTGCATAAGCGCCGTCGATCAGGATCGAAATCTTGATTTCTGAAGTCGTTATTGCTTTGATATTAATGGATTTCTCCGCAAGGGCCTTGAACGCGCTTGCAGCCACGCCGGCGTGGCTTCGCATGCCGATGCCGATAACAGAAACCTTCGCCAGCCCTGATTCGCTCTGAACCACGTCATAGCCGATCAGCTCTTTCTGGCCGGCGAGCACCGTCAACGCCTTCTCGGCATCGCTCGAGGGCACAGTGAAAGTCATGTCGGTCCGTGATCCGTCTTCGGAAATGTTCTGGACGATCATGTCGACATTGATGTGCGAGTCCGCAAGCGGACCGAAAATCGCCGCCGAAACGCCGGGCCGGTCGGCAAGCCGCCTCAAAGAGATCTGCGCTTCGTCCTTGGCGTAGGCAATGCCGGTAACGACTTCCTGTTCCACGATTTCTTCCTCGTCGCAAATAAGAGTTCCGGGCGGATTGAGCAGATCCCCCATTCCTGGCGCATCCGGATCGTCAAAGCTCGAGCGCACGAAGGTTCTCACCTTGTGAACCATCGCCAGTTCGACCGACCGGACCTGCAGCACCTTGGCGCCGAGCGATGCCATTTCTAGCATTTCCTCGAACGCGATCTTTTTCATCCGCCGCGCCTTCGGCTCAACCCGGGGATCGGTGGTATAGACGCCGTCGACGTCGGTATAGATATCGCAGCGGTCAGCCTTCACGGCTGCCGCGATCGCGACAGCGCTGGTATCCGAACCACCGCGCCCGAGCGTTGCCAGCCGGTTGTCCGGGCCCACGCCCTGAAAGCCGGCAACAACCGCGACCTGCCCCATTTCGAACCGGCGGATCAGTTCGGACCCGTCGATATCGACAATCCGCGCCGCCGCATGGGCATTGTCGGTCTTCACCGGAATCTGCCAGCCCTGCCAGGACCGGGCGTCCACGCCCATAGACTGCAACGCGATGGCGAGCAGTCCGCTGGCCACCTGTTCGCCTGACGCGACGATCGCGTCATACTCGCGCGCATCATAGAACGAGGCGCTGGCACCGGCGACCTTCGGCATCTGCTGCACCCAGTTCACCAGTTCGTTGGTCTTGCCGGCCATCGCCGACACCACCACGGCAACCTGGTGCCCCGCGTCCACTTCACGCTTGACGTGCCGGGCAACGTTGTGGATCCGTTCCAGGTCGGCGACCGAAGTGCCGCCAAATTTCATCACTATGCGGGCCATGCTGTCTTATCCGCTGCCGAACCCGCTAACGGGCAAGAAAAACCGCCCCGGGTTCCGGAGCGGAAGGTGGCGGTCTCATAGCTAAAAATCCGCCGCGCTGCAACCGGATCGCTGATGTGACATTGCCTGCTCTTGACAAGGCAGGCCCAACGCCCGAGTTGATTGTCTGGAATACAACACCGGAGAGACCGATGAGCCAGGCTGCCCAGACAACGATCGATCAGGACGAAGTTGCGCGGTTTTCGGCTATGGCGGCGGAATGGTGGAGCCCCACCGGCAAGTTTCGCCCCCTGCACAAGTTCAACCCGGTACGCCTGACCTATATCCGCGACCATGTTGCCGCACATTTCGGACGTGACCCGAAAAGCGACAAGCCCCTGGCCGGCTTGAGGTTGCTCGATATCGGCTGCGGCGGCGGGCTTTTGTCGGAACCGATGGCCCGCATGGGCGCCGAGGTGCTTGGCGCCGATGCATCCAGGACCAACGTCGAAGTGGCTTCGATCCATGCGGCACAGAGCGGCGTGAACGTGAACTACGAGGCCGTAACGTCCGAGGAATTGGCCGCCCGCGGCGAACGCTTTGACATCGTGCTCAACATGGAAGTGGTCGAGCATGTCGCCGACGTCGACCTGTTCCTCACCTCCTGCGCCGAGATGGTCAAGCCGGGTGGCCTGATGTTTGTCGCCACCATCAACCGGACCATGAAGGCCATGGCACTGGCAATCATCGGCGCCGAATATGTCTTGCGCTGGCTGCCGCGCGGCACGCATCAGTATGAAAGACTGGTCCGGCCGGAAGAAATCGAAACACCATTGGCCGCATCGGGCCTGAACGTCATCGACCGCACCGGCGTGTTTTACAATCCGCTCCAGGATCAGTGGAACCTGTCCCGCGACATGGACGTCAACTACATGATGCTGATGGAGCGCCCCAAGGCCTCCTGATCCCCCCGGCACACCACCTCGCTCGGCCCGCTTTACCCGGACAAGCCCGGTGTCAGACGGGCATTCCCTTGAGCTGCTCAAGCAGATCGCCCTGGCCCGGCGCGTTCGCTTCAATCAGGGTTTTGACCCGGGCACGGTCGATTTCCACAAGCGCGCCGTCCGGATCATAAGCCTGCTTGAAATTGAATGCCGTCGGCCCCGGCCCGTGATCATGCAGCCATTCCAGCCTTTTGGTCGCCTGTTCCCACACCGGGCGGTCGCCTGTCTGGATCCACCACAGAACCAGGGGCGGCCAGTCATTTCTGGTGTTCCAGTTGCGCGCATTCTTCAGTGCCTCGGCATGGACCCCGGCATAGGTGAAAGCCATCAGGCTTTCGATGTCTGCCCAGACCGATAGTGATGACGGCCCGCAGTCAAACCCGCTGCCTTCGAGAAACCGGGGAAAGACCTGGACGCCCCAGCTCTCCGGTCCCGGCTCGCCGTCATAGCCCGAGCGGCCGACAAATCCTGACGCCTTCTCAGCAGCGGCAAAGTTCAACGGTTCGCGCTTGAGAAACCCCTGCACCCGGGGTGAATCGTAAGCCGCCACATGCAGACCGAAATTGTACATCGCAAGATGAAAGCCGGGCGAGGCCATCTCAGCTCAGGTCGTCCGGAAATTCCGGCAACGGGGCGATCTCGATTCCTTCCTCGACCAGTGACCTGGCATCATCACTCGACGCTTTGCCGATGATGCCGCGTGCTTCGGCTTCGCCGTGATGGATCTTGCGCGCTTCATCGGCAAACCGGTCGCCAACATCTTCGGAGTTCTGCTTGATTGTCTGCACCATGTCCCTCAGCTTGCGCATCATCTCGCGCTTTTCGGGATCGAGCGCCAGAGGCCGCGCCGGAGCTTCCTTCGATACCGCAACCGCCGGCGCCATCAGCGCCTTGCCGACCTGCCGGGAGCCGCAGACCGGGCATTCAACCAGTCCGCGCTCGGCCTGGCTGTCAAAATCCTTGCTTGAGGAAAACCATCCCTCAAATTCATGATCCTTGTCACAATGCAAAGAAAAGCGGATCACGCCACTCTCTCTCCTCTTGTTGCCTCTATTCCGGTTTCGACCCGGTACTCCCGGGCATTCTTCAGATTGGGAATTTTCGACCGCGCCGCGGCGACCTCGTCAAGCTGCAACGTGGCGACGATCACGCCGGGCTCATCATGGTCGGCCTCCGCGATCACGCGTCCCCACGGATCGACGATCAGCGAATGGCCGTAGGTTTCCCGCCCGTCTTCATGCACGCCGCCCTGCGCCGCCGAAATCACGAAAGCGCCGTTTTCGATCGCGCGGGCGCGTTGCAGCACATGCCAGTGCGCCTCGCCGGTCTGACGCGTAAAGGCAGCCGGCGCGGTCAGAATATCGGCACCGGCCAGCGCCAGGTCGCGGAACAGGTGCGGGAAACGGACATCGTAACAGATGCCCATGCCGAGCCGGGCAACATCGAGATCCACGGTCCGCGCCACCTCGCCGGGCTGATAGACCGAGCTTTCCCGCCAGCTCTCGCCATTGTCGAGATCCACGTCAAACATGTGGATCTTGTCATAATGGGCAAGCGCACTGCCGTCGGGGCCGAACACCACGCCGCGATTGGCCGTCATATCGCCACCGACATCGATCGCCGTTGACCCGACATGCAGATAGATGCCCAGTTCGGCGGCAAGCGACGACGCGGCCTTGAGAACGGGGTCATCGGCTTCCGTTTTGAGAATGCTGCGCAGGCCGTCACGGTTTTTCTGGACGGCGCCGGTCATTTCCGGTGTCTGCACATAGCGGGCACCACGCGCGGCCGCATCGCGGACCAGGCCGGCCATGGCTTCAATGTTCGCCTCGGGCGTGACACCCGACCGCATCTGTACTGCGGCGACAACCAGTTCACGCATGTCTCAGCCCCCCGTCAGCATGGGATCAAGCTTGCCGGCACGATCAAGAGCATGCAGCTCGTCGCAGCCTCCAACATGAACACCATCAATGAATATCTGCGGAAACGTAGCCCGGCCGTTGGCCTTGCCGATCATTTCCTGCTTCAGCTCCGGGGAGAATGTCGCATCGTGCTCGGTGTAGCTGACGCCTTTTCCGTCCAGCAAACGTTTGGCAGCGGTACAGAAACCGCAGAACTGCCGGGTATAGAGGATTACGTCTGCCATGCGGGTCTCCATTCGTTCGACGGCCTTCGCGGCCCTTCAAGCATATAGGGTTTCCTCACCCGGGCTTGCAACCCTGGCAAAGGTCAGCACGTTGACCCGGCTCGCGCCTGCACGCAACAGCGATCGCGTGGCTGCCTCCACAGTTGACCCGGTGGTCAGCACGTCATCGACCAGCAGCACCTTGAGCCCGGCAACCCGCGACACCTGTTCGGGCACCGTCTGGAACGCCCCGCGAACATTGTCCTGCCGGGCCTTCAGGCCCAGGCCGACCTGCTGCCGCGTGGCACGAATCCGCCGCATCACACCGGGCAGGAACGGTTTGCCGCAATGCCTGGCAAGCGTCCGTGCCAACTCCGCCGACTGGTTGTAACGCCGGGCAAACAACCGCCCCCGGTGCAACGGCACCGCAATGATGACATCACTGTCATCGATAACGTCCCGCCCTGCCCGGATCATCCACTCCGCCATCATGGTGGCGAGATCGGCGCGGTCAGAATACTTCAGCCCATGGACAATCTTGCGGGCAACGCCATCATGAAACACCGCCGCCCGCGCCTTTGCATAGGACGGCGGATTGGCGATCGCCTCGGGCGAGACATATCCGTCACCCCGATCATGATCGAAGGGCATGCCGGTGATCTCGCAATAGGGCCGCTCGATGAACCGCACCGTCGACCAGCATTCCGTGCACAAGCCGGCGGGCCGCCCCACCATTTTACCACACCCCGAGCAGACCGGCGGATACACCAGTTGCATCACCCCCAGACCCACGGACTGGCATGCAGCCAGCAATCGGAGCCTGAATTGAAGGAAATCCGCACGGTCCATCGGTTGACTTTACTGCCGTTCCATCCAACAAGCGAGCCGCAACCCGGCCAACAGGCCTCAGGTGAACCCGAAACCTACCGATAGGCCACGATCATGGATCGTCTCTTTGATCACACCCTGCTGCGTCAGCGCCGATTGCGCGCATTGGCCGGTTTTGAACCGGGTGCGGATTTCCTCGTTCGCCGGGTCGCCGAAGACATGGCCGAACGGCTCTCGGTGGTGGAAAGGCAATTCGATCACCCAGTCCTGGTTCATGCCGGCTTGCCGCTTGCCGCCACCATGATGAAAGCCACCGGAAAGACCGCCGATTTCACCTATGTCGACATGTGCGAGATCCCCGGCGTCGAGCCGGACAGGCAGGTTTTCGCCGAGCCCGATTTAGTGCCGCTGGAGCCGGGCAGTGCCGATCTGATCGTTTCACCTCTGGCACTGCACGTGACCAACGACACACCGGGCGTGCTGGTACAATTGCGCCATGCGCTGAAGCCTGACGGACTGCTGCTCGCAGCCACCCCGGGTGCAGGCACCCTGGGCGAGTTGCGTGAATCCCTGCTGGCTGCGGAAAGCGAACTGACCGGCGGCGCCAATACCCGCGTTCATCCCTTTGCCGATATCCGTGATTATGGCGCTTTGCTGCAACGCGCCGGCTTTGCCCTGCCCGTCGCCGATATCGACGACATCGTGGTCAGGTATCCTGACATGTTTGCGCTGCTCAAGGACGTGCGCGCCATGGGCATGACCTCGATCCTGACGGACAGAAGCCGCAAACCAGCAAGCAGATCGCTGTTTCTGAGAGCCGCGCAGATCTATGCGGAACGGTTTTCCGACCCCGACGGGCGCATCCGTGCCAGTTTCCCGGTGGTTCATCTCTCCGGATGGGCGCCGCATGAAAACCAGCAAAAGCCGCTCAAGCCAGGCTCCGCCAAGGCGCGTCTGGCCGACGCATTGAAAACGCCGGAACAAAAGCTTCCCCGCTGAGGCCGGTCAGGCCTACTGGGAATTCTTGAGGTGTTGTGCGGTGCTGTCCATGTTGTTGTTGATGGCCTCGCCAATGACGGTCATCCCGCTGATCAGTGCGGTCGCAATCAATGCGGCAATGAGGCCATATTCAATTGCGGTTGCGCCAGACCTGTCTTCTATAAATCTGCAAAACAAGGATTTCATGGCTCAATTCCGCTTCCATTTTGGTGGCCGGGGTCGGGGTCGCTCAGCAGTCTCCCGACTTCCGGCCGTTGCTTCGAATGATGCAGAGCGCGCCCGGGTTGTCCTGCAGGATTGATCTGCGGACAGTATAGGACGTGGTTTTCGAGCGCGGCGGAATCGATCCGGTGGTAATGTTGTCGTACTGGTCGGGCATCCATGCAACCCGTGCCGAAGTCGTCCGGTCGGCAGCAATCGGCGTAAGAATAGCTGCAATGGCGATGGCCGCGGTGCCAAACAGAAGAGCAACACGCACCGCGCCAAATCTCTTTGGCTGGCTTTCCTGTCCGTCTCTGTCCATCACCGTCATCCAGAAATCACCGTTGCTCATAACGCCTCCACCAAGAATCCTTCCGGATCCAACACTCATGCTTATTCATGCGTGAAGTAAATTGAAGTTTCATTAACGATAATGACAACAAACAGCATTTGCCGTGCGGCAGCATCAACTCACAAGAGATCGATGAGATAGGGAATCAGCGGCTCGTCGGCCGGCGGCATCGGATAATCCCGCATGTCCCGAGGGCGGACCCACTTCAGCGCCTGCCCTTCAAGTCCGCGGGCGGTTCCTTCGAACCGGCGGCAGACGAAAAGCGGCATCAGCAGATGAAACTCGTCATAGCTGTGGCTGGCAAAGGTCAGCGGCGCCAGGCACGCCTCCCTGGTGGTCACCCCGATTTCTTCGGCAAGCTCGCGGATCAGCGCCGCTTCAGGCGATTCACCCGCTTCCACCTTGCCGCCGGGAAATTCCCAGAGTCCGGCCAGCTGCTTGCCTTCGGGTCTCTGGGTCAACAGCACCCGGCCATCCGCATCCACGAGGGCGCAGGCAGCAACCAGCAGTATTTTCCTGTCGCTCATCCGCTCAGTATCCCGGCTTCTGGCGATAGGCATAACGGTACACCTCTTCAAAGCCCAGGCCTTCGTAGAGCGCCACGGCAGCCGTGTTCGCGCTTTCGACCTGCAGCCACGCCTTCTCGGCGCCGCGATGCCGCGCCCATCGCAGAGCCGCTGTGACCACGTCACGGCCATGCCCGGAACGCCGCTTGTCCGCCCGCGTTGCCAGCTCGAACAGGCCGGCTAGATCATTGTCGTGAACGCAAAGGGCCGTCGACACCGGGCCGGTTTCCCCTTCCTCCAGCACGAACAACCCGCTCGGCGGCCGTATCGAGCTCAACACTTCGGTGAGGCCCGGCTTGAGCGACTGGTCCCGGCCATGCACGGCAATGGAGGCATCGACGTATCGCCCGATATCGCGCATCGGCAGATGATCCATGCCGCTGTCGATGTCGAGACTGTCGATCATGCCGGTCATTACGATTGTCTCGTCGAACCGGCGCCAGCCGAGCGCATCCAGATAAGCCTCAAGCGGCGGCGGTGCCAGCGGCGATTGCCGGAACACCAGCGGCCGGTCGTAGGAATCGAACCGGCGCGCGGCACGCTCCACGCGGCCTTCAATGTCATCATGATCGGACGGATCGAGAGGATTGACCGAATTCAGCCGCTTGGACGGATGCCCCGCGGTCAAACGGATCTGCCAGCTGCCGTCATACTGGATCGATGCTGCGGGCCAGGCCCTGAATCCAACGGCTTCAAGCCTTCTGACGATTGCAAGATTCGGCAAGATGTGTCCCGTACTCTGTTCTTCAGGCAAACCGCTCAGCTGCGGTAATCACCATTGATCTCGACATAGGCCTTGGTCAGATCACAGGTGAACACGCGGGCCTTGCCACGGCCGATGCCGAGATCGACCCGGATGGCGATCTCGTCCTGTTTCATGACTTCGGACGCTGCAGCTTCACTATAGGCAGGATCGCGTTCGCCATCGACGGCCACCCGGACATCGCCGAACCAGATCGCCAGCTTGTCGCGTTCGGCCTTCTCGCCCGCCTTGCCGACCGCCATGACGACGCGGCCCCAATTGGCGTCTTCACCGGCAATGGCGGTCTTGACCAGCGGTGAATTGGCGATCGAACGGGCAATCCGCCCGGCCGCCTTCGCCGACGCGGCGCCTGTCACCGTGATCTCGACCTGCTTGCGCGCACCCTCGCCATCGCGAACGATCTGGATCGCCAGATCTTCCATCAGGTCGGCCAGTGCCTTTGAAAAACTCCGCGCACGTGGATCGGAAGCCGAGCTGATCGCCCCTGCACCCCGTTCAGAAGCGGAACCTGCGGCAAAAACCATCAGCGTATCCGATGTCGATGTATCGCTGTCGACAGTCACGGCATTGAAGGTCGAACCGACATGACGGTTGACCATGGCCTGCAATGCACCAGCATCGATGTCGGCATCGGTGACGATGAACGAAAGCATTGTTGCCATGTCCGGCGCGATCATTCCCGCACCCTTGGCCATGCCGTTGAGCCTCACCGTCACGCCGTCGATCCGCGCCGTGCGCGTGGCAACTTTCGGGTAGGTGTCGGTGGTCATGATCGCGCGTGCCGCATCCAGCCACCGGTCGCCACTCGCCGATTCCGCCATTCGCCCCAGAACCGGGGCGAACTTGGTCGCGTCAAGCGGCTCGCCGATAACTCCGGTCGATGCCAGGAACACTTCCGACGGCTGACAGCCCACGGCCTGGGCCGTTGACCTGGCGGTGAGATCCGTTGCCTCGCTCCCCTTTTTCCCGGTGAACGCATTGGCATTTCCGGAATTGACCACCAGCGCCCGCGCACGGCCGCCAGGAAGGTTCGAGCGGCAGAAATCAACCGGTGCGGAGGGGCATTTCGATGTGGTGAAGACCCCGGCCACGGCCGCTGGCTTGTCAAACACCATCAGCATCACATCGGTGCGGTCCCTGTACTTGATCCCGGCCGCCGCGGTTTCTATGCGAACCCCCGCGATCGGCGGGAGTTCGGCATAGAATTTGGGAGCCAGGGGCGAGATGTCGGTGGACATGAAGCGATCCTCGAGGCGGCACGTGGCCCGAAAGGGTTACTGCTGTTGCTGGCTGATGGCGTCGTAAGCGGTTTTCAGATCCGGATCGAGCACATTGATCTCGGTCTCGCTGCGGGCGGCCTTGATGAGGTCGCCGTAACGTTCGCGCATCACCACCTGCCGGACCTGGTCAGCTACTTCCTCAAACGCCGGAGGCGCAGTTTCGCGGCGTTCCTCAACCTTGATGACGTGCCATCCGAACTGGGTCTGCACCGGTTCCTTGGCATATTCGCCGGCTTTCAGCGTGAATGCCACGGCTTCGAATTCGGGGACCATGCGGCCCTTGGTGAAAAATCCGAGATCTCCGCCCTGTGCGGCGCTGGGGCCGGTGGACTTTTCCTTGGCCAGTTCTGCGAAATCCTTGCCGCCATCCAGCTCGGCGATCACCGCCTTGGCTTCGTCTTCGGTTTTGAGAAGAATGTGACGGGCGCTGATTTCCTCTTCCGGCGAAACTGCCGCGATTTCCTTCTCGTAACGCGCCTTGATATCCGCGTCGGTAACCGGATCGACCACCGTCGACTTGAAGATGGCATTGTGCAAGGCGCGGTCGCGCTGGAACGCCATCAGCTTCTTGAATTCCTCGGTCTGGTCGAGCTTTTCCGATTCAGCCTTGCGCGCCAGCGTCTTGATATCGATGACGGCAGCAAGAGCGGCCACGCGGCGCTGCTCGTCTGGAAGACGGGCGAACTGCGGATCGAGATCGCCTTCCGCCAGGGTCAGTTCCGATGCGAGAATCTCAACACCGGCGACTGTTGCCACCACCGGGTCGGCCTCATCGGCGGCATGGACGTGGACCGGCAGGAAGGTGACAGAACTCAGGAAGAGTGTGGCTGCAAGCTGCGATAGGCGCATGGATAGACCTTTCATTGTGAAGCTTTTTACGGTCTGCCGTCCAAGTGCTCTTGGATTTTGGCAACCCTAAGACGGCCTTTCGCCGCCGTTGACATCGTTCAAACCCCCTCTTATCTGTCAGCCAACCGTCCGTCCAGACGGCTTTCACTGGATGAAGGCCATCCGGACAGCGATTTCCAACCGATCCACCGGTCGCAGGCCAGCACCGGTTTCCATAACTGCAGACTGTGCAGCCTCAAGAAAGGACCATTGAAATGGTCAAGTTCGGCGCAATCGCCCGCAAGCTTTTCGGCTCATCCAATGATCGCCGGATCCGGGCCTACCAGCCAAAAATTGACGCTATCAATGCATTGGAATCTGAACTTTCGGTGCTGAGCGATGCTGATTTGGCAGCCCGGACAGTCCAGTTCCGCGAACAGCTTGCCGCAGGAACCAAGCTGGACGACCTCCTGGTGCCCGCCTTTGCAACCGTGCGCGAGGCAGCGCGCCGGGCAATCGGGCTGCGGCCATTCGACGTCCAGTTGATCGGCGGCATGATCCTCAACGAAAACGCCATTGCCGAAATGAAGACCGGTGAAGGCAAGACACTGGTGGCCACGCTGCCGGTCTATCTCAATGCGCTGTCCGGCGAAGGCGTCCATGTCGTTACCGTCAACGATTACCTGGCGCGCCGTGACGCCGAATGGATGGCCCGGATCTACAGCTTCCTCGGGCTGACCACCGGCATCATCACCCATGGCATGGACGATGACGAGCGCCGTGCGGCCTATGCCTGCGACATCACCTACGCCACCAACAACGAGCTCGGTTTCGATTATCTTCGCGACAACATGAAGTATGATCGCGCCCAGATGGTCCAGCGCGGACACAACTACGCCATCGTCGACGAAGTGGACTCCATTCTCGTTGACGAAGCCCGTACACCGCTGATCATCTCCGGCCCGCTCGATGACCGCTCGGATCTCTACAACAGTGTCGATGCGCTGATCCAGAAGCTCGAGCCCGACGACTACGAGATCGACGAAAAACAGCGCTCTGCCACCTTCACCGAGGCAGGCACCGAGAAACTCGAAGCCATGCTGACCGAGGCCGGCCTGCTCAAGGGTGAATCGCTTTACGACGTCGAAAACGTCTCTGTCGTGCACCACATCAACAACGCGCTGAAGGCCCACCGGCTGTTCACCCGCGACAAGGACTACATCGTCCGCAACGACGAAATCGTCATCATCGACGAATTCACCGGCCGCATGATGCCCGGCCGTCGCTACTCCGAAGGCCAGCACCAGGCGCTTGAAGCCAAGGAAGGCGTCAAGATCCAGCCGGAAAACCAGACCCTGGCCTCGATCACCTTCCAGAATTATTTCCGCATGTATTCGAAACTGGGCGGCATGACCGGCACGGCCTCCACCGAGGCCGAGGAGTTTGGCGACATCTACGGGCTGGAAGTGGTCGAAGTCCCCACCAACGTGCCGATTGCCCGTATCGATGAAGACGACGAGGTCTACCGCACCGTCGAGGAAAAATACCAGGCCATCATCGACGACATCAAACAGTCGCGCGAGAAGAAGCAGCCGGTTCTGGTCGGCACCACGTCAATCGACAAGTCCGAGATCCTGGCCGATCTGCTGCGCAAGGCCGGCGTGGAAGACTTCAAGGTGCTCAACGCCCGCTACCACGAGCAGGAAGCCTACATCGTTTCCCAGGCCGGCGTTCCCGGTGCGATCACCATCGCTACCAACATGGCCGGTCGCGGAACCGACATTCAGCTCGGCGGCAACGTCGACATGCGCATCGCCCAGGAACTCGGCGACATGCCTGAAGGTCCCGAGCGCGATGAAAAGGAAAAGGCCATCCGCGCGGAAATCCAGAAGCTCAAGGATGAGGCGATCGCAGCCGGCGGCCTTTACGTTCTAGCCACCGAACGCCATGAAAGCCGCCGCATCGACAACCAGCTGCGTGGCCGTTCCGGCCGTCAGGGTGACCCGGGCCGCTCCAAGTTCTTCCTGTCTCTGCAGGATGACCTGATGCGGATTTTCGGCTCCGAGCGCATGGACGGCATGCTCAAGACGCTTGGCCTGAAGGAAGGCGAGCCGATCATCCACCCGTGGATCAACAAGGCGCTTGAACGGGCTCAGAAGAAGGTCGAGGCGCGCAACTTTGACATCCGCAAGAACCTGCTCAAGTTCGATGACGTGATGAACGACCAGCGCAAGGTGGTGTTCGAGCAGCGCAAGGAACTGATGGATTCGGAATCGATTTCCGAAACCATCGAGGACATGCGCCACGAAGTGATCGACGGTCTCGTCAAGCTCCACATTCCCGAACGCGCCTATGCCGAGCAGTGGAATGTCGCCGAGCTGAAGAAGGGCGTTCAGGATTATCTCAACCTCGATCTACCGATCGAGGAATGGGCCGCCGAAGAGGGCATCGCCGAAGACGACATCCACAGCCGCATTGTCGAAGCTGCGGACAATCTTGCCAGGGAACGGGCCGAACGGTTTGGTTCCGAGGTGATGACTTACGTCGAAAAATCCGTTGTTCTCCAGACACTTGACCATCTGTGGCGCGAGCACCTGGTCAACCTCGACCATCTCCGCTCGGTCGTCGGTTTCCGCGGCTACGCGCAGCGCGATCCGCTGCAGGAATACAAGTCCGAAGCCTTCGAACTGTTCCAGGCCCTGCTCGCCAACCTGCGTCAGGCCGTCATGGCCCAGCTGATGCGGGTCGAAGTCGTCCGGGAAGCCGCCGCCACACCGGAACCGGAATTGCCGGAAGGCATGGAGGCTCACCACATCGACGCCTCCACCGGCGATGACGAGTTCGCCGAAGCGGGCTTGACCGCAGCGCCGGGCGTTGTTGCACCGGAAGACCGCGATCCCGAGGATGAATCGACCTGGGGCAAGGTCGGCCGCAACGAGGCCTGCCCTTGCGGATCCGGCAAGAAATACAAGCACTGCCACGGCGCCTACTGATTCTCGATCAAAGCGTATGAACAGGGCCGGGACCGATTTTTCGATCCCGGCCTTTTTGTATCGTAGCCGATGCTGACGCATGCTTGAGCCGGACAGGCTGGATGGGTCCTGCATCTGCCTATCAATCGATTTTCCGCAGGGCTGGGCGGATTGGGACAATCACGCGCCCCGGTGCGGCGCACGACCGCCGGAATCCCGGATCTTCGAGTACCCGGCCAAACCGTTTCTTAACGTCGCCATGACAGGGTGCCCGGACAACAACGGGATACAAACCTGATCATGACGTTGATCGACACCGCAGGCAGATTGTTGCCGCCGCGCTATGTGGCGCGGCTGATACCGGTGCTCGACCGTCTCACCACCATTGCAACCTCCTCTGACGAGACCAGCGCGGCGCAGCGCATGGCGATAATCGCGTTTGCCATCCGCATCTTCAGCGCGGCCATCGCCTTCGTGTCCCAGATCATTCTGGCGCGGTTGATGGGTGAATTCGAATACGGCGTTTTCGTCTTCGTCTGGGTGATCGCCATCATTCTCGGCAACCTGTCCTGCCTGGGCTT
>Ga0209345_10002413_pt1 | contig 20677 bp, 15 predicted proteins | sample Cruoilmetagenom7_FD_187294 | JGI IMG/M metagenome (GOLD analysis project Ga0209345, IMG submission 187294) | Oil polluted marine microbial communities from Coal Oil Point, Santa Barbara, California, USA - Sample 7 (SPAdes) (version 2) | ecosystem: Environmental > Aquatic > Marine > Oil seeps ... | reverse complement strand
TCATTGTAATCCAACAATTTTTTTTCAAAAGGCTGTTAAAAGAATTATATCTCTTGGTTTTGACGTAAAAATTATCCGTGCAGACAGTGCTTATTTATCCCATGAGAACCTGTTTTTCCTTAAAAAACTTTCTCTTGGTTATGCTATTGGCGCACCTGCTACATTTGCGGTTGTCAAAAAAGGGAGAAAAACTTTTTTGCGTAACATACTTCAAAAAGGATTGCGAATTGACATTAATGGAAAAGTTGAGGTTGCCTTTAACGGCCGGTATACATGGCATTTAAAACGATTGCTTAATAAAATGAAGCAAATAGAATTAGTATTAATTGCTGAAATTTCAGATTATTAGATCAAAAGCTAAAAACTGTGTTAACAAAACATAAAATCTGTCCTTGATATGGGGTCCACTTTAATTTTAATTTAATTACTTCTACCACATATTTTTTGAGATGTTACTTTTTTTGTTGATAAAATATTTTAATAATTCAAATATTTATTAAATATGGCAAAAAATTACTTTTTTTTAATAAAAAAAAAAGTTATAGTACATGTTAACTTTATAGCAGAAAATACAATTTAGGATAATTTAAATGTAAAGATTTAGGATAACTTGCTTAAAAAAAATCATACTATTTGTAATTTCATTAAGATATGCCGGCGTTTAGTTGACCGGCCAAATTCCACACTTAAAATTTAATTTTTTTGGAGGTATTATTATGTTTAAAAAGCTGTTTGTTTTAACTGCTGTAATGTTGGCACTGGCAATTTCACCATCTTTTGCAGACACCGAACCTGAAGATACAAAACAAGATCCTTTCACAGGTCTTGATGAAGGTACATTTTATGAGGGTGAATGGAATGTTACCTTTAAAGTATATTATCAGGGTGTTATACTTGTAAAAACCTACAAACAGGCTCAGTGTTTGACTCTAGAAAAATTTATACCGACACTTGATTTATCAAAAGAAAAAGATCTTGGAAAAGATTTTGGAGAAGAGCTTGGAGAAGATATTGAAGTGGAAACACCTGCTGACAAAAATGCTCTGATATCAAACTGCGAACTAAACGATTTGGAAATCAATGGCAATAATGTATCCTGGTTGTTTAAATGTGAATTTAAAACAATAAAAGAAGACGGAAGTAGTGAAACAATAAGTCAGGAAGGAAGCTCTGAACTTACCTTTTCTGACCAAACAAAATTAAAAGGCACAACTAAAGTAAAAATGGCATTAAAAAAGATTAACGCAGAGGGAAAGGTCACAGGCACTAATAAGATTTCCCTTGTGACAAGGGTCAAAGGAGAATATATAGGAGAATGCAATCTGTAATAAAATGAGAAAGTTAAAGCCATAGTCAAAATAACTTTCACAATCAGGTTGCCTGAATTGTGAAAGTTACTTCTATTAAGGTTACGTCAGCTCTTTACTTACTTGTTTGTTTTTAAGTATTTTGCTGATTCTGGAAGCATTTTAGGTATAATTATACTAAAGTATGATCCGCAGCCTTGTTTTGATGTAACTTTGATCGAACCACCATGTTGCTGGATGATCTTGTTGGATATAAAAAGTCCAAGCCCTGTTCCTTTTTTTGCTTTTGAAGAAAAAAAAATATTGAACATATTTTTCTGTGTAGCCTTATCCATACCAAGGCCGTTATCATGAACATCAAGTATTATATTATCCTGATCTTGCGTTACACCAAATACAATAGTGTGTGAAGAAGTAGACTTGTCTTCCACACAGGCATCTATAGCGTTTTCCAGGATATTGATCAACGCTGAATGAACAATTCCCGAATCCACTTCAAATTTTCCAAGAAACTCGTCAAAATTACATTTAAAATCAATATTTTTACTTCGAATTTTAAGTCCTGCTGTTAATGCAACATCATTGGCAAATGTCAGTACATCAGTTTTTTCCCATTGAAGTTCCCTTTCCTTTGCATAGTAAAGAATGTCCAGGACAAGACTTCTAATCCTGCTAACCATGAGTTTAATTACTTCCCAGCCTTCTTCAATCTGATCCTGATCTTTTTTAGCAAAACCTGAATTGAGCATGTACATACCAGAATCCAATCCCGTCAACAGGCCTTTAACACCGTGAGATATTGACCCTATCATAAGGCCAAGGGATGACAGATGATCCTGCAGCTTACGAATCTGCGTTATATTTGTGGCCATCACCATTACCTGAGTAATTTCCCCTAATACATTATAGACAGGAGCAGCTGATAGCAAAACAGTGATATTTTCCCCAATTTTAGAAGTCATTATCATCTCCCCCTGGTGAACTTTCTCATCTTCAAATGTTTTTGCAGTGGGACAGTTTTGACAAGGTTTATCTCTTTGTTTATAAATCTTGTAACAATAGGCCCCTTGTGCATCTCCAAAATCTTCTTTGAATAGTTTGTTAACTTCGACAAATCTTAATTCTTTGTCGAGAATATAAATATAGCACGGTGCTTCATCAAATAGGTACTGATAACGTTGTTGAGTTGACCTGAGTTCTTGCCTAAGGCGCGTTACAGCTCTGATATCAGCAGCCATCTCCACAACCAGCTCAACATCATTGTTTCTATTTTTAATCGGAGCAGAATGCACAACAACGGGTCGTTTAAATCCATTTAAACATTCCACAGTCTCTTTACTACGTTGAATCATTCCACTTTTAAAGGTCTTTCCAACCGGACATTTATTACGATCTGCTGCCTGTCCTGAATATATTTCCCAACTGTTGTGACCTCTCTTATCTCCAAGTCGATTTTTATAAAGCTCATTTGTTGCCACTACTTCATGGTCTTTGTTATGAATGGAGACAAAACAGGGCATTTCATTTAAATATATCGTATCGCTACCAATATCATCTGCTATATTGGTGATAAAAGAGGATAGCAGCTCAACAATCTGGCATACAGCGAAAACTCTTTCTTGTTCTATCAACTTTTCTGATTGTATTTGGGTAGGTTTTTGCGCACTGTTTCTGTATTTGTATAACTCGCGGCGCATGGAAAATTTTTCATATGCCCGTTTAAGAGCAATAGGTATTGCATCTTTTACAATAGGTTTAACTACAAAATCTGATGCCCCATGCTTAAGACTATTTGTTGCAAGAATGATATTTTCCTGATCCACCAGAACAATTATTTCAGTATCAGGACTTTTGTGTTTAATTTTTTCAATAAACTCAATGATGTCTGTACCATAAGCTTTGTCATCTATTATAACAATTGGAAAAAATGTTTTTTTGATGATACTTAGAGCTTTCTCACTGTTTTCTGCTGCAAGTACGTTATATCCAATCTTGGGCAAAGACTCCTGTAATACTTTGTAAATGCTACCTTCCTTATGATCAATCAGCAATATCTGTTTTGCCATAATATTTCGCTTAAAAGTTTTAACACCATGTTCTACAAATTATTTTTGATGATGTTTAAAAGTTCATCAGGATCAAATGGCTTTTGGATAAAGGCCACTGCATTTCTGATAGCATGGCCTCCATCAAGCCCGCTAATAACAACAACAGGTATTGCTCTGAATTCTTTATTTTTTATGAGTTTTCGGTAAAATCTTGGCCCCCATTCTTCAGGCATTTGCAGATCAAGTGTTATAAGATTCGGTTTCTCCTGTTTGAAAACTTCTGCTGCCTGCAAACCATCACATGCGGTACATGTCTTATAGCCGTTATCATTAAAAAGGCTTACAAGATATTTAACAATTATCGGATCATCGTCAATGACCAGAATTTTTTTTTTCATTGCCGACCTCTTTTTTTGGTCTATCTGGTTGATAACTTACAGTAAAAGAACTGTGAACTCTTTTGCTTTAAACCATGAATGAGTTAAAGCAGTTATATTTTACCTGATTTATAATAAATCATCTTGGAAAACACTTTTAAAATGCCATAAAAATATTGCGGTATTTTCATCTATTTTATGTTGTTGTGGCATTCACCGCACATGATTGGACCTTGCTTATTTTTCAGGTGACATCCTTTGCACTTTGTATGAAATGCTTTTATCAGACGCAACATACTGCCAGATGATTTTAGTTTATGACATTCTGAGCAGCGCTTATCCTCGGAAGACTCATCCTCAAGTTTTTTCCCATTTTCATAAACATGATGACACTCATCGCAATATTCAATTCCAGCATCTTTGTTATGCTTATCATGCTGAAAAGCAGCAGGAGGCCTTTGAGAATTTCTAAACACAGTGTTATCAACAACAACCATATCCTCTTGTGAATATGTTACAGTAAATATAAAAACCATCATGCAGATCAGTATTAGTAGTAGTAGTAATTTTTTCACCCTAACTCCCCTCCTCTTTTCCCATAAAAATCGCCATAGCAAAAGGATCGTGTCTCAAAGCCAAATTGTTTTTTAAGTATTACTACTTTTCCATAACTTCATAAAGTATATCACTAATAAATTTGATATCCATGCCGAGTTTATAATGATGATTGATGTCCTCAAGACCGCTGTGGCAGTTATGGCATGGGGCAATAATCAGCTTAACACCTGTTTCTGAAAGCTGCTGAGCCTTGACCTTACCGCCTAAGACACGTTTATTTCTATAGGGAGGGCCGCAGTTGATGACTCCGCCTCCTGCACAGCAACAGTAATTATGCTCACGGTTAGGATGCATCTCCACAAAATTTTCGCAAATAGCATTGACAACATAACGGGCTTTTTCATGCAACCCCCTTCCTCTGATCACATTACAAGGATCGTGAAAAGTAACAGGTTCTTTAAATTTTTTAGCAATTTTGATTTTTCCGCTTTTTAGAATCTCATAGTAAAACTCAATCGCATGAAGTATTGGTATGGGAGGCATCTTCCACCCGAGCCATCTATTACCTACGTCATAAGCAGAACGAAAAGCATGGCCGCATTCACCCATGATAATTTTTTTTACCTTAAGCCTTATAGCTGTTTCAAAATGAACTTTTTTAATACGCCCCATAATTTCATTATCACCAGTATACATGGGCATATCGCTGTTATCCCATCCAGATGTAGCAGGCATAGTCCAATTAATTCCTGCAACATCCATAATGATGGCAGCCTGGTAAATTAACTGAGCCTGAAACTTAGGTTCCGGCCCTATAACCGAATACATAACATCTGCCCCTTCTTTTTCAATGGGAATGCGTAAAGTCGGTATTTCAGCCTGAGCTTCTTCTTCCTGCCACTGCAAAGTATCAATCCATTCATCATCTTTGATCCACATCTGGTTTATGGTTACTGAATGACTTTGAGCTGTATCTTGAATATAAAGTGGTGTAACACCCAGCCTGTGGCACATTCTTCTCACGGTCATTATGATGTAAGCGATATCTATCCCAAAAGGACAGTACATAGTGCAGCGTTTACAAACATTGCATTCAGTGTATACTATTTCAGATGCTTTTTTTATAAATTCAGGACTCACCCGTCCTTTTTTTTTCAGAATTTTATGCATTGTCTGCTTTACTTTACCAACAGGCGAAAACAACGGATTCTTGTCATTGGAAAGGTAAAAATGGCAAGCGTCAGCGCACAGACCACAATGGACGCATGTCTCTGTATATATTTTAAGACGCGCCCCTGTTTCAGCATCTAATACTTGTTTTATAACCTGCTCAATTTTATCTTTAGTAAGCTTTACTACTCCCCTTTCAATACCTTTGTCAATTATGTTTTTTTCTACATTTGGTTCATACTCAGCCACAAAAATACCCCCTTGCCTTGAACCATTTAAGTTCTTGAAACTAATAAACCTTCTTCTAAGTAAAAACTTTTTTTTGCTGTTTAGATGGGTCACAGGCTGCGGCCAAAGTGGAAACGCTATCAAAGTTACAAACCATTTATAACCACTATGACCAAATTAAAATAAACAGTAACTTACCAGTCCCTTGCACGTCTTACTCCACCAAATTCAGATCCTGTATAAGCTCTTGTAAATACAGCAAACAACATATGGCTTAAACGTGTAAAGGGAATTGTCATAATCATAATTTCTCCTGTCAGAATGTGCAGGATTAAAAACAATTGATAATTAATCAATTGATGATATGCAAAAAATCCTGTTATAAAAGGTGCAGCTGTAATAGATAGTATTATATAATCAGATATAGAAGTTATAAACCTGACTTGTGGGCTTACAATTCTGCGCACCAAAAAAAACAGACAACTTAAAATAATAATAATTGTCATAATATCAGCAACTCTATCAGGTAAAGACCACCAATAAATATTCCAGGCTTCATCCCAAAGGATGATATGGGAAAGGAGCAAAAGGGGCAAAGTGAACAAGCATATATGAAATGTAAATGAAAAAATGGTCATTATAGGATTTTTTCTCATGCCCACGGATGCAAAAGGAGTGCTCCAATGTAAAATAGAGCGCAGACTATATTTAAAACTCAGATATGAAAAAATGTACTCTTCTTTTTTCTTAATAAAAAATATCATGTTTATCAATTTGTACAAACTGCCTCCAAAAAATACTATAAATGCAACCCATACCAAAGGGCCGCTTACAAAATTGTAAAAGCCGAACATCTGCTCCCTCCCATAGACAATTTGATAAATATTTGATATATTATGAAGCTTTGCTATTAGGGTATAGCTTTCGGCTTCTATCCCTCACACGAGAACATCAACAGGCTGCTTGTGAAACTAAAAGCTATAAAATTATTATTCAATATATTACGATTGGTAATGGAATAAGTAGACTAAAAATTGTTAAAATTCTATTCTGTAACAGTCTGCCGAGTATTATTATTGCAAATTAATTTTTCCACTGTGTCTCTATATGAATTCATTAACTGACAAAACCCGTCTATAATAATTACCGTCTTCTATGCTTCGGATAAGAATTTTTTCCCCGTCAGGACTAAAAACAGGTTGCCATATGGCACTGCACATCCGATCCCATAACCTGTTATTTAAAACTATTGTATATTTCCCATTTTTTTCTACTTTTGCGGCTATATGCTGACTATCCGGGCTGAAAACAGGCTTCCATACCATATCAAAATCGTTATCCCATACAGCTTTATCTGCAATAATTCTCCATTTGTTATCTTCCTTACCAACAGCTGCAATTTTTTTGCTGTCCGGACTGAAAACAGCATCTGTCACCAAATCATTAAACATGATACTCCAGGGACGATCATTTTCAACAATTGTCCATTTACCAAATTTAGGGGCCACAATAGCAGCAATTTTTTTTCCATCCGGACTATACATCTGATGCAAAAGTTGCACAAATCTATTGTTCCATATTATAGCATCGTTTTCAGCTAAAGTCCATTGTTCACCTGCTTTTACAGGGGCTAACACAGCGCCGGTTTCTTCATGGATAACAGGTTCCCATACACAACCAAAAGTATTTTCCCAAGGCATCCCGTTCACAGCAATGGTGTAATCATAAAGGTTAAGCCTTACTTCTGCAGCAAGTGTCTTTCCATCAGAACTTATCGCTATATTCCACACATTAACAAATTCCTTTTCCCACGCCGTGCCGTTTGAAGCAACTGTGAAAGCACCTTTTTGAAACTTGAATATCTCGCCCTCACCGAATTCTTTTGTTTGAACACATGCCGCAGTTGTCTTCCCATCAGAACTTATATTCATATTTACCATATTTGCAAAAGAGTTCTCCCAGGGGACTCCGTTAACAGCAATACAGTATTTCATATTCTGCTGAACAGCCACGGCAATATTCTTGCCATCTTTGCTAAACATGGTATTCCATGCATAGTCGAATTTATTATCCCAGGGCCTACCATCGACGGCAACTGTCCATTCACTCATTTCCGACACTAAAGCAGTAGTACGACCATCAGGCGAAAACCTGAGATACCAAATTTTATCAAAGGTGTTGTCCCAGGCTTTACCGTTAACACATATAGTAAATTTCCCTTCATCAACGTTAACAATAGCAGCTATCTTTTCACCATCATGATCGACATAATATTCCTCAACCCATTTAAACTTACTTTCCCAATCATTAAGTAAAAGTGCCTTTTCACCTATATTCCAATCCCAGTTTATTGAGTTTATCATACAACCTCCTTCATATTGAATGATGCCACTCTTTTACGAACATAAAAATAAATTTTCAGGTTCATTTAAAAAGAACTATTTTTCTTCTTATTGAATTATATAATAAATTTAATGTATTTTTAAAAGAATTTTTTTGGTATAATCTCATGGATTACAAAGCAAATTGTATTACTCAAATAATGTTTTGTTCCTATTTCAAAATACACTAAATTTTATTTCCATGATGAAAATAAAATGGTTGAAATAAAAGTTATGGTCTATTTATCCCCTGCAAAGACACTTAAAAATTCTGTATCAATAAAATTCAGGGCTGCAAGTGCATACAGCATTATCGACTACAGATTGTATGTCAGGCAACAAAGTATTATCGTAAAATGATAAACAAAAATTTTCCACATAATAGTTTGACATATTATTGATGACAATTATCAAATAATCGTGTATCATTATTATCAGGTAGTTAGGCAAAAGATAAAAAACAAAATGTTGAGCTTAATTATCCCTGCAAAGATAATTGTTTGATCGAAAAAAACAACCATAAATCCATGGCAAATATAAAAAAAATACCACGTAATAGACAATCCATTTCACAACATTTAAAACATTTTTTTAACTAAAGTATACCTCGGCCTGAAAAATCAATATTTATACCATAAATTGTAAAAAACCGAGAATTTAGATAAAATTAGCTAAAGCAACAGATCCATGAATTTGTTAAACATTTTTTAAAAAGGTAATTTTTATTGGTAGCATTATGAATAGAAGGGATTTTCTAAAAGCAATATCCGCAAGTACTATCATAGGTGGATTTGCTCCAAATATTTTTGCTGAATACGTAAACAGTTCCCCAAATTTTTCCAATACGAAAGATGATTTTAAAATTAAAAAATATATTAAAAAAATGCAAAATTACAAGCATACTCATATAGATGACAAATATATTGATAAAAGCAATCTCACGCTGTTTATCACATTGATAAATAGGCTAATTAGGCTTCAAAGTATAATTGGCTATGGAAAATTTCATTTAATCAGTATTGATGAAGCTTCCAAAATAGCCAAAAATTACTCATATGTGGGTATGTTTTCCAAAAAAGAATTTGATTTAATTGAGCAAATTTTTTACATGGATGCCGCTGTCTATGGTTTTTACGGAGAAAAACCCATAGACAATCTAACATATTGCGTTGATAAACGGAGCATAATAAAGATTCCCAAATCAGGTAATTATTTATACCAAGGAGCTCCACTAAAAACATACAACCAAATAAAAACCCAAATAGGTGAACAAGTCATACTGACTTCTGGGGTTCGAAGTGTTTTAAAACAACTTCTGCTATTTTTAAATAAAGTCCGATACAGCCATGGAAATCTTTCTTTGGCTTCACGAGTACTTGCGCCTCCAGGCTATTCGTTTCATGGTATTAGTGATTTTGATGTGGGACAGGCAGGTCTTGGTGCAGCAAATTTTACAACACTTTTTACAAAAACTAAAGTATTTAATAAACTTAATAAGTTAGGATATATTAAACTGCGATACCCCAAAAACAATTTTTTGGGTGTTCGTTATGAACCATGGCATATTAAAGTTGATTCCTGACAGGCTGTTTTGCAATATTACATTATTTTACACATTATATATGTAACAGCCTGCCAAATAAAAACACCTATCTTCTATGATTTCAAAAATGTTTTCATTAATTTGTCCCAGTTTTCTTCACCGAGTATTCCTGATATATCTTCAACAGGTAAACCACCATCTGCTGCTATATCAAGATCATCATTTATAATGGAAAAGAGTTTATCTTTTTCCTGAGAGAGAAAATCCACAGCTTCTTTGCCATAGAACAAGCCCTTAAGGTTTTTCTTAAGTTTTACAGGCTCAATTATATATAGCCATCCGTTTTCAAAAGGTGATTCATTTATAAGGTTGCAGTTGTCTAAAATCCGGTCATTTGTTTTAACAATAATACCATCTATCGGAGAAAGAGCAGAAGTTGATTGACCGTTTTTTCTAATATTGAAACTGATATCACCCTGTTTGACTTCCTGACCGATTTTGGGAAGCCTGACATTGCTTATGGAACCCACAAGTTTTTGAGCAAAATCATCAAGACCAACCCTGATACATCCCCCATATTCAGGCCTTGCCCATGTATGGCCTTCATGATAATAAAAATCTTCAGCAAGTGCAAAGCCTGCCACATCTGCAAAAGCAGCGACAGGAAGCACTTCTGTATGTATTCTTTCCTGCATCATCTGGTCAAAGCTGCAGCTTCCGCATTCATAGGCATTAGGACATATCTTGCGCCCTATCTCACCTGTAATCATGTATCGACATTTCCGCATGGAAGCTGGCATCTGCATCATTTTTTCTACCCATGTGGCATTAAATTTTTCAGAATCTACAGCGTGGGGTTTTAAACTTTGTGCTTCTTTTTGTTTAACAACTTTAACCTGCATGGCATGATCATATACACACGTTGAACAATCGTAATTGTTATCACAAAGTTTATAGGAAACGACACCGGCATCCATCCATACACATCTCTTCTTTCCACCCGGAACAATTTTCAATGATTCACGTTTTTTTATAGCTTCCATATTTTAATCCTCCCCATGGAAAATGTTTATTGTTTATTAATATTTTCTTATTGGTTTAACAATATAAGAATGCAACCAGTATGCCAAATTGATATGCTGATTAATATATTTTTGCTAACATCTTGTTTTTAAACAAAATATATTATATAGACAAGGATTATACTCAGGCAAATGCCCAATCATAAATGTCGAAAAATTAGACATGCAAGATCGGTTTGAAGTAAAACCAAATGATAGATGAGCTAATGGGTTTTTTTATTAAACAAATGATGTCATTTTATAATTTGATGTTTATTTAAATTTAATTCAAATAAATGCTAACTATATTAAGGTATTAAAGCAAATTTATGTTTTTTTGCTTTAGCTTATATAAGATAACAAAAGGCCAAATACTAAAAAAAATAGTTTTAAAATATACTTATCTTCATGATTCAATCAATGGTTGTAGGAAAAAAAGACATGTGTCGAGAAATCATGCATTTTGATTCAGGGTTAAATCAAAATGTTTTATAAGGTACCATTTGATAAGTTCAAAACATGTAGGGCAATAAAAGGGGGGCTTTGCATCAGTATCTTCAATTTTTGTAGAAGAATACATAACACAGTTTTTATTTCTGCAATGTGTCAGGCTAAAGGTATGGCCAAGCTCATGTATAATTGTTTTTTCAGCACGCAATAATAAAAGATCAAAATCCGGTGGCTGATTATAAAACTGCGGCCAAAGTCTGTGAAGAGAAACTATTAAGCAGGATCCTTTAATCTGGGCTAGCCCAAATATATATTGTAATATAGGCACGAAAATATCCTTGTCTGTTATGGCGATAAATCTAAAAGTGTCAGACGGACATAATTTAATCAGATATTTTAATATCTCTTTTGAATCATATTGCTTCCGTGCTTTATGATATGAAAATTCTATATTATCAATTCTTTTGCCAATCTGATATGTAAAATCATACCGCATTGCAATTTGATTTGCCAGTTGATAAATAATTTCTTTTTCAACAGAACCAATTGGTGAGATTATGATATTTTTTGTCAATGTTTTTATTAAAGTAAATTTGTTATTTTCTGATTTTATATTTCTCCAGTTTATTGTATAAGGTCTGCCTGTCGATATCAAGCATTCTTGCTGTTTTGCTGATGTTCCAGTTATTTTCCACAAGAATCGTTTCAATATGCATTTTTTCCATCATTTTTAATGACTTAGGAATGTTGCCTGGAAAAAGATCTTTTGACGAAAATGGAAGATCATCGGCAGCAATATTTGTTCCCTTACCTATTACCAGTGCCCTTTCTATGACATTTTCCAATTCTCTGACATTACCTGGCCATTTATAATCAATAAGCAGTTTTTCCGCAGAAGGAGAAACTTTAGCTATTTTTCTGTTCATTTCAAAACAATATTTTTTTACAAAAGCTTTAGCAAGCAAAGGTATATCTTCAATTCTTTCTCTTAATGGCGGCATATGAATTGCTATCACATTTAAACGGTAAAAGAGATCTTCCCTGAATTTACTTTCTTTAATTGCTTTTTCCAAATCCCGATTTGTAGCAGCAAGTATGCGGACATCAACCTTGAGAAGCTTGTCTCCTCCAACTCTTCTGAATTCTTTTTCTTGCAGCACCCTTAAAAAGTCAACCTGGGTTTTTAAACTGATATCTCCTATTTCATCTAAAAACAGTGTGCCTTTATGAGCCATTTCAAAGCGCCCTTTTTTTGTGTGCAAGGCGCCTGTAAAAGCACCTTTTTCATATCCAAAAAGTTCGCTTTCAAGCAGTGATTCAGGCAATGCTCCGCAATTTACAGCAATAAACGGTTTAAAACATCGACTGCTGTTTCCGTGTATTGCCTGGGCTATCAATTCTTTCCCAGTACCGCTTTCACCAGTGATAAGTACAGTAGAATCTGTTTTGGCAACACGGGAAACAAGATCAAAAACATTTTGCATTGCATCGCTTATACCGATTATTTCACCATATTGCGATTTTTCTTCCAGCTGTTTTCTAAGTAGTATGTTTTCCAGTACAAGTTCTTTGTGCTCTATTATTCTAGTAATCAAAATATTGATTTCATTAGGATCAAATGGTTTTACAAGATAATCAAAAGCTCCTTCTTTCATGGCCAAAACTGCATTTTCAATTGTGGCATATGCAGTCATTAAAATCACTGCAGAATCAGGAGTAATTTTATTAAGTTTTTTTAAAGTTTCGACTCCGTCCATACCAGGCATTTTCAGATCCAGAAGGATTATATCCCACTGTTTTTCTTTTGCTATGGAAATTGCATGGATTCCATCTTCAGCAAGACCTACCTCATATCCATCTTCAAGAAGCCAGTCTCTTAGGCTTTCTCGCATTGCCACTTCATCATCAACAACTAAGATATTAAGTTTTTGAGTCATTTATGCCCCACAAGAGTGCCTGATACTTCCAATAAAAAAAAAGATTATCTGTTTGTTGTTATAAAACCTGATCATTATAAACTGGCAGTCTTACAGTAAAAGTGCTTCCTTTCCCAGGTTTACTTTCCACACTAATAGCACCATTATGCTTTATAATTATTCCATAAACTACCGAAAGCCCCAGGCCTACACCTTTACCTTCTTCTTTTGTTGTAAAAAACGGTTCAAAAATGTCTTCCATATTTTCTTCTGAAATTCCGCACCCAGTATCGGCAAATACTATATCAATAGATTTTTTTGTTACAGATCGTCTTACCGCAACAGTCAAAATTCCTCCATTTTTCATTGATTCTGCGGCATTGCCCATTAGATTTAAAAAAGCCTGTTGAAGTTGTTTGAAATTACATTGAATTGCAGGTAAATCTGATTCAATTATTACTTTAAGTTTAATATTTTTTATTTTTAAATCGTGATTAATAAGAATGCTGGTTTTTTCTATAATATCATCAACTTTATGTTTATGAAATTCTGTTTGGGTCTGTCTGGAAAAAGCAAGTAGATTTTTTACTATTTCACCGCATCTGGCAGTCTCTTGTGCCATAACATCTAGGTATCTAAAAATATCTTCAATTCTATATTTAATTGAACCTGAACGTTTAATTATCTTTTTGACAAGTTTTGTATAGTTTAACACTGCTGCAAGAGGATTATTAATCTCATGGGCAATTGTTGCAGCTAACTTCCCAAGAGAAGCCAGTTTTTCTGTCCTTACAACCTGTTCTTGCACATCTTGAAGTTTTTGATTTGCCTTTGTTGTGTGTTCATATAATATAGCATTATCTATTGCCACACCAATTTGATTACCAATGCCCATTAAAAATTTAACATAACCATCTGACAATTTAAATTCAGTATGACTGGATACACAGATTTCACCAACAGGTTCTCCCCTTGATATTAAAGGAATATACACTGTGGATTTAAGCCCCTCATAAATAAAAAGCTCTATGTAAGGATCGTTATATTGCAGGAAATCTTCAACAACCCGGGTCTTACCGTTGACAATTACCTGACCTAGTATTCCATCGCCTATCTTTCTGGATTTCATCTCTTTTTGCGAGATAAAGTAGGATGAAAGCCCTTTATGGGCAGCAAGATAAAGCATATTTTTTGTTTTATCAATAAGGTAAATTCTAACACTGTCAGATTCAAGGATAGCAAGTATTCTATCTATGGTGCTGTTTAACACATCATTCAGATTCAGGCTGTTGCACACCTGCATGGAAATTGAGTTTAATACAGATAGTCTTGTATTTTGCTTTTCTACTTTTCGCTGTGCCTGTTTTTGACTTGAAATATCCTTGATTATTACAATGTAACCTGAAATAGTTCCACTTGTATCTATAATAACACTTGTTGTAGCCAAAACATCTATGATTCGCTTGTTGTTGCATACAACTTTGGTTTCAAATTCTTTGAAATAGCCTTCCCTGTAAACAGTCTTTTGAAACATTGTTAAAGCTTCACTGTTGACGAATAACTCAGATACAGATTGTAAAGATAATAAAGCATCTGAACTTTTATAACCCAAAATATATACTCCAGCAGAGTTGACTTCAAGTATTTTCCCTGCAGGATCTGTGATAATAATTACATCCTCGGAATGTTCAAATATAGTTCTGTATTTTTCTTCAGATTTTTGTAATTCTTTAGATCGTTTTGCAATAGTTGAATATAGACTATCTATTTTTTGCAACTTTTCTTCTAAACGTTTTTTTTCTGTAAGATCTGTTGCTGTTTCCAATATGTATACAATATTTCCATGTTCATTTTTTACAGGTGTTGATTTTATCATCATAAACGCTGTTTTGCCGTTTTTCATAATAACTTTTTTTTCACTGAAGTGCACTTTGCCATCAAAAAAAGATTCCTTTACAAGACATTTTTCACACCTTTCATCCCTGTTTAACCATAGTTTATAACAATATCCATTTTTATACATGTTAAAATTTTGCTTAAAAAGGCTATTTGCCATAACAACCTGATAGCTTTTGTTAATTGCAACAACATAATCTGTTACACTTTGGACAAGTATTTGATAATCTTTATTATTACAAAAAAATTCTGATGGCATATTTTATAAAAATTAAAATTTATTATAAACAAACATAAACACTTGGAAACGATTATTTAACCAACTGTTGTCATCTTTTGCGCAAGGAGTTTATGTTTTGATCATTATCATGTGGCAATAAAAAAACCTTAATCAATAAATTCAATATATAGAATCTGAAAAACTGTTACATCTTAATTAAATTAAAAAGTAACATATATATTAAATATATATCAATAAAAATTTTTGTTGACTCGAAATGCCCCATACGTTATTTTAGCATTATTTTTTATCCTTAGTTTGATTAGATAATTATTGGTCTTTAAGTTTCTCGAGGAGCAAATAATGAAAGATGAAAAAAAACAGAAGGTTCAGGGTTCTGCCATGGTTATCGGTGGTGGTATTGTAGGTATGCAGGCTGCCCTGGATTTGGCAGAATCAGGATACTATGTTCATCTTGTTGAAAAATCTTCAGCCATTGGTGGAGTTATGTCTCAGCTGGATAAAACTTTTCCCACCAATGATTGTGCAATGTGAGTGATTTCTCCCAAATTGGTCGAGGTCGGCCGTCACATCAATATTAAATTACATACCAGTTCACAAGTTGAAAACATAGATGGTAAGGAAGGCAATTTTCAGGTAGCTTTGCGCAAGTCTCCTCGTTACATTGATCAGGATAAGTGTACAGCTTGTGGTGACTGTGTTATTGAGTGCCCTGTTAAAAGGCCTGATGAATATAATGAAGGGCTTATAACTAAAAAAGCTATTTTTAAATCTTATCCCCAGGCCATTCCAGGTGCTTTTGCAATAGAAAAATATGATACTGCACCATGCAAAATAGCCTGCCCTGCCCATTTGAATGTGCAAGGTTATGTGGCTATGGTAAAGCAGGGGAAATACAAGGAAGCTGTCGAAATTATTATGGAAAAGCTTCCTTTTCCCGGAGTGTTAGGACGTGTATGCCCCCACAAATGTGAAGAAAGCTGCCGTCGAAAAGAAATAGACAAAGCAATTTCCATAAGAGAGCTTAAAAGAGTTGCAGCAGATAATGTAGATCTTAGCAAGCTTCCAGTCCCTTCCATAAATTCCAAAAACAAAAATGTTGCTGTAATAGGTGCTGGTCCTTCAGGACTGAGCGCTGCATATTTTCTTGCTATAGAAGGTTACAATGTAGATGTCTATGAATCCATGCCAGAAGCTGGCGGAATGATGAGATACGGTATACCAGAGCACCGTCTGCCAAGAGCTGTGCTTAATGCTGAAATTGAAAATCTTAAACGCTATGGCATTAAGATTCATACTAATGTGTCTGTGGGCAAAGATGTTACAATCAGCGAACTTGAAGAAAAAGGCGCTGATACAATTTTTCTGGCAGTTGGCGCATGGAAAAGTTCAAAACTTGGAATATCAGGTGAAAACAGAGCAGGTGTAATTGATGTTATCTCTTTTTTAAAGGATGTGCATCTAAAGAAACTGGATAAAATTGAAGGCAAGGTAATTGTACTTGGAGGAGGCCATTCAGCGTTAGACGGAGCAAGAGTTGCTCTCCGTCTGGGTGCAAGTGAGGTTAACATTGTTTACCGTAGAGCACGTGCACAAATGCCAGCAGAGCCTGAAGAAGTTGAAGAAGCTGAAAAAGAAGGTATTAAAATACATTTTTTGGCAGCTCCAGTGTCAATTTTATCTGACAATAATAAAGTTTCCGGCATAAGGTGTATAAAAACCCGTCTTACTGAGCCAGATTCCACAGGCAGACGGAAACCTGTGCCTGTAGAAAACTCTGAATTTGAAATAAATGCAGATTATATCATTCCGGCTGTTGGACAATCTCCGGATTTGGGATTTCTTGGAAAAGAGCATGGTCTTGATATATCTAAATGGAATCTTCTTGAAGTTAATCCTGAAACACTTCAGACAAATAATCCCAAAATATTTGCAGGCGGAGATGATGTCACAGGCCCTGCAACTGTTATTGAAGCTGTTGAAGCGGGCCAAAGAGCAGCAAAATATATTGACAAATATCTTTGCGGTGAAGCCCTGCCTGACAAGTTAATTGAAGGGTTTCCCATGGGAACAAACTGGATAGATTGTCCAGAAGATACACCTGTTCAAAAAAGAATGGAAATACCAACGATAGCTGTTGAAAAAAGGCTTAAAAGTTTTGAAGAGGTAAATCTTACAGCAGATAATAGCAAAGCCCAGGCTGAAGCAGAAAGATGCCTGGATTGTGGCGGATGTTGTGAATGCTATCAATGCGTATTAGCATGCAAAGCAGATGCTGTTACTGTTCAAACCCACAATCAGAAAGAAAAAACAGTAAACATTAATGTGGGATCTGTTATTTTGACCCCTGGTCTTGATACTTATAATCCTTCAGATCTTGATAATTACCAGCATGCAAAGTATCCAAATGTTTTAACAAGCATTGAGTTTGAGCGAATATTATCTGCAGGTGGGCCTACCACAGGACATGTTTTAAGACCATCAGACAACAAAGAACCTAAAAAAATAGCATGGCTTCAATGTGTAGGATCAAGGGATTTAAACAGATGCGACAATGAATACTGTTCTTCTGTCTGTTGTATGTATGCAATTAAAGAAGCTGTAATTGCAAAAGAACATATTGGTTCTGATTGTGAACCAACAATCTTTTTCATGGATATCAGAACCCATGGCAAGGATTTTGAAAAATATTATGAAAAGGCTAAAGATGTAGGGGTAAAATTTGTCCGCTCTAAGGTTCACACTATCACAGAAACTGATAATAACAGCAATCTGGAACTGGAATATGTTAGCGAAGACGGTAAACGGCAAAAAGAGAAGTTCGATCTTGTTGTGCTTTCTGTGGGTATGGAACCTGCCAGGTCAGCAGTTGATGTAGCTAAAAAAATAGGTATTGAGTTAAACAGTTACAATTTCGTTAAAACCGATGATATTACCCCTGTTACAACATCGCGCCCAGGAATATATGTTGCTGGTGTAATTCAGGGATGTAAAGATATTCCTCAGTCTGTTGTTGATGCAAGTGCAGCTGCTTGCAATGCCGGTATAAGTTTGCATTCTGCCAGGGGAACAATGGTTATGGAAAAGACATTCCCTGCGGAAACAGATGTAAGCAATCAGGATCCCAGAATAGGGGTATTTGTTTGCAATTGCGGTGTCAATATTGGCGGTATTGCAGATGTTCCTTCAATTGTTGAGTATGCAAAAAAGCTGCCTGACGTTGTATATGTAGAAGATAATCTTTTTACATGCAGTCAGGACACACAAGAAAAAATACTTGAAGTGATTAAAGAGCATGGTATGAATCGTATTGTGGTTGCAGCGTGTACACCCAGGACCCACGAGCCTTTATTTCAGGAAACCATTAAAAATGCCGGACTTAATCCCTATCTGTTTGAAATGGCAAATATCAGGAATCAATGTACCTGGGTTCATTCTGATGATAAACAAAAAGCAACGGAAAAATCAAAAGATCTTCTTAAAATGGCAGTTTCAAGGGCAAGGCTCCTTGAAATCATACCTGATATCTCTGTTAACGTCAATAAAAATGCACTTGTAATAGGTGGTGGAATTGCAGGTATGACTGCTGCTGTTAGTCTTGCAGATCAAGGCTTTCCCACAACAATTGTTGAAAAATCATCTGTACTCGGAGGAGCTGCAAAAACGGTGACAAGTACCTGGCAGGGAAACGATCTTCAGGCTTTTCTTTCAAAACTTATCACAAAAGTTAGCAACCATAATAACATTGAAGTTTTAACTAATGCAGATATTACTGAAGCTTCAGGCTTTGTAGGAAACTTCGAGACAACAATTCTTTATGATGATAAAAACAAAAAAGCAATCAAACACGGTGCAACTATCATTGCAACAGGTGGAAATGCAATTGAAACTGATGAATATCTATATGGTAAAAACTCAAATGTAGTCCGCTGGCATGAGCTTGAAAACAATCCGAAGAAATTAACAAATGCACAAAGCATTGTTTTTATCCAATGCGTGGGATCAAGAGATAACACGCACCCATATTGTTCCAGGATTTGCTGTACATCTTCAATATCACAGGCTATTTCCATCAAGGATAAAAATCCTGATATAAATATTTATATATTATATAGAGACATCAGAACATACGGGGAAAGGGAGATACTATACAAAAAAGCCAGAGAAAAAGGCATTATTTTTATCCGTTATTCCCTGGATAAAAAACCAGTTGTTACAGAGGTTGAAAGTGGCCTTGAAGTCAAAGTTTTTGATCCTGTTTTGCAGGCAGATTTGCTGATAGAAGCTGATTTAATTAACCTGGCAACGGCAATAGAACCAGCAGAAAATTCCAAACTTGCAGCATTATATAAGGTTGCAGTTAATGAAGAAAATTTTTTCATGGAAGCCCACGCAAAACTCAGGCCTGTTGATTTCGCCTCGGATGGCATATTTGTTTGCGGTATTGCACATTACCCTAAACCAGTAGATGAAAGCATACCTCAGGCCATGGCAGCTGCAAGCAGAGCTGTAACTGTTTTGTCAAAAAACGCCATAGCTATTTCTCCTCTTGTTTCTGTGATAGATAGTAAAAAATGTATTGGATGCGGCCTTTGTGTAGAAAATTGTGCATTTAATGCCATACTGCTTGAGGAAGAAGAAGGACAAGGATACTTGCGGGCAACAAATATTGCAGCTTCGTGCAAAGGCTGCGGTCTATGTGCGGCATCTTGCCCACAAAAAGCTATTGATATGCTCCACTTTAAAGATCAGCAGATAATTGCATCTATTAGTGCAGTTGTTTAACGACTTGACAAATATCTTTTCGCAAACGGTTTTGGCATTACAAAATAATCCTGTTTATGATCATATCTTAAATAGAAATTATTAAAAAATACCTAAACCAATGCACAAGGTTTATTAATCAGGCAAAAAAAGTAAAATTACAAGTTTTAAGGTAATTATATGAGGTGAAAGCATGGTAAGTTTTGAGCCAAAAATTGTTGCATTTTTATGCAACTGGTGTGCTTATGCGGGAGCGGATTTGGCTGGTGTTTCACGACTGCAGTATCCGTCTAATCTAAGAACTATTCGTGTTATGTGTTCAGGACGGGTAGATCCCGAATTTGTTATTCAGGCATTTAAACAAGGATGTGATGGCGTACTGGTTGCTGGATGACATTTCGGTGATTGCCATTACCTGGAAGGTAATATACAAGCTGAAAAGAAAATTCTTTTAACTCAGAATCTGTTTAATATTGCAGGTATCGGAAGTGACAGAATTCATTTAAAGTGGTTGTCGTCAGCTGAAGCGCAGCGTTTTGCAGACATAGCAACAGATGTAACAAATGCTGTCAGGCAAAAGGGAAAATTTGACAACAAAACATTGGAAATGGAGCTTGACGCAGCTGAGATGACTGTAAATAGTGAGGCTATAAGATGGCTGGTGGGGAAACAGGTTCACATTACATCCAAAGGCGATGTGTATGGCAGAAAATGGGATTCGGAAAGCTATGATGCTG
>Ga0209345_10002412_pt1 | contig 20684 bp, 19 predicted proteins | sample Cruoilmetagenom7_FD_187294 | JGI IMG/M metagenome (GOLD analysis project Ga0209345, IMG submission 187294) | Oil polluted marine microbial communities from Coal Oil Point, Santa Barbara, California, USA - Sample 7 (SPAdes) (version 2) | ecosystem: Environmental > Aquatic > Marine > Oil seeps ... | reverse complement strand
TCATTTTATGGAACACATGTTTTTCCAGGGGACAAAAAAAAGACCCGGGAAAAGCGCAGACTATATAAAAAAAATGGGCGCTAGTTTTAACGGCGCTACTTCTTATGATTATGTTCATTACTATATTGAAGCTCCAAAAAATAAACTGGAAGAAAGCATAGATATATTAAATGACATGCTATCTAACGCGGATATTAATGAAAAAAAGTTTGAAGAAGAAAGAGGAGTCATTCTAGCAGAACTTGCATCTAGGTTGTCAAATCCCATGCAATACATAAACGATACTTTTGGAGGAGTTATTTTTGACCAAAATTACCCATACGGAAAATTACTTGGGGGTAAATATGAAATAATTGAAAAAATGAGTATTAGCGATCTTCAATATTTTTATAATACATTTTATACAAAAGATAGAATAGCTATAGTTGTTACAGGTAATTTTGATGAAGAAAATTTAAAAAGAATTATTAAAGAAAAAACTGTTTCTTTGAAGAGATCTATCAGCCCGGTTAATGTTCAGTTTGAAGATCCTCACAAAATAACACAAAAGATAGTGAAAACAGAAAATAGGTTCTCAGGCAGTAATTCATATGGTAAAATTGGCTGGATAGGCGCAGAAGCAGGCAGCCCAGATTTTATACCTATGCTGTTGTTAGGATATATTCTCAGTGGAGGTATTAGTTCTAGGCTTGACCAGAAAATAGTTACTTCCGGTTTGGCTTCAGCTATCTCTCTCAACTTTTCTCCAACATATATGCAAAGTGATTTTTCATTTACATTTATAGCTCTTCCGGAAAATGCTGAGACAGTTAAAAAAGTTATAATAAATGAAATAAAGGATATAAAAAAAGGGAATATATCTAATGAGGAATTGCAAAGGATGAAGAACCTTTATAATTCACGTTTTGAAATGGGTAATGAGAGACCTTTAAATGTAGCAGCAAATCTCGGTTATTATTGGGTTGTAACTGATCTTGGTTTATATAATAACATGGTTGACAAAATAAATAAAATAACAAAAGATGATGTCGTTAAAGTTGCAAACAAATATCTTCATGACAACAACTATGCGTATCTTTTAATAATGCCGGCAGGTTAAATTATGAGCAAATATTTTTTAAAAAAACTATATGCAGCTATTATATTGATAATGCTGCCATTTTCAGTGCACTCTGATAACATTTTTGACAATGTAAAACGGTTTACCCTTAAAAATGGCATAGATGTTATATCCTTATATAACGAAGGCTCTGATGTGTTTTCTATAAAGGTTGGAATCAAACTAACCAGTATAATTGAGAATACTAATAATGCGGGAATAAGAAATCTTCTTTTAAATATATTATTAAGAAGCACGAAGTCCATGAGCGCATATGATCTTGCAGTAGCGATAGAAGACATAGGAGCTACTGTTGCTCCTATTTTAACCAGAGACTATATGGGAATAGGCGCTGTATCATTAAATAGTTTTTCCTCAGAATTGGTGGATATTCTTTATGACATTGTATGTAATCCAAGTTTTGATGGGTACGAAGAAGAAAAAAATAGAGCTATACAGTTATCAAATGTACAAAAAAATATATGGAATGAAGTTTTGGACTTATGGATGTTAAAAAGCTTAAAAACATCTTACAGACTTAAAACTACGGGCTATGATAATTCAATTAAAAAAATAAGTCTAGAAGATATAAAAAAACTTTATAATTCAGGCGTTTCCGGAGATAATATTGTAATTGTTATTGTGGGAAAGTTTAAAGATACACATTATTTAAAAGATTTGTTAAAACCTTTTGACAATATATTAACTGGCAAAAAGATATTTCAATCTCCTGTTGAACTTATTTTATCTAAATTTGGCTTTGAAGAAACCAAAAACGTTGATTCATCTGCATTTGCTATAGGAATTGATGGTATAAAAAGGGGTTCAAGTGATTATTTAGAATGGCTCATAATGTCTGATTATCTGTCAAATGAAATGGACAACAAGTTAAGGCAGGAAAACGGTTTAGGATATGGTGCGCGTGCTTCTGCTGTTAGTTTTGCTACGGGTGGATATTTGATATTATATTCAGATATAAGCAATAATAGTAACCTAAACAAGGGATATGAAATGGCCACTTTCTTGTTAGAAAATAGCATGAAAGATATTTCAGACAGTGATTTTGACTTATCAAAAAATATGGTAAGGGGAAATCTTGCAAGGGCTAATCAGACATCATCAGAAATGGCATCGAGTTTATTATCAAATTATATATACGGTTTGCCTCAAGATTATACTTATAAGTTGCTGAAACAAATAGATAGTGTTAAGAAAGTCGATATTATTAAAACTCACAATATAAATTCTAAAAAAAATAGCGCATCCGTTAAGATTAAAGGTCTAAGAGAATAGAAAGTTTAGGATTTTCAAGATATTAAATTACCATAAATGGTACAAATCACCTCAACTCTGTTTTAGCAAAACTATGCAAATTTATAATAAAAGTATTAATAATTTGTTGATAATATAATATAATTATAATACATTGATTTGGTAACTGTGCGATCTTATAATAACAGAATCCAAATATTTAGTAGTGTGGGGACATTATGTTAAAAAAAATGTTTATAATAGTGTTTGTTTCTTTATTGGGTTTTTCAGCCTATGCCGCTCCCAAATATGGAGGGACTTTGGTTTTTGGCAGGGGCGGAGATGCTGTTACGATGGATCCGTCACACGCAACCGATGGCAATACGTTTAATGCAACTATTCAAGTTTATGATATGTTGGTTAAATTTGAATATGGCTCAACCAGGGTAGTTCCAGGTTTAGCTACTAGTTGGGATGTAAGTGACAATGGCTTGGAATATATATTTCATCTCAGAAAGGGTGTGAAATTTCATAAAACAAGATATTTTAAAGGTGACCTTTCTTTTACTGCAGATGATGTAATTTTCTCTCTCAAAAGACAATTTGACATAGATCACACTTACAATAAGATTGGTGGACCATTTACTTATTGGTTATCTATGGATATGAGTAACATCGTTAAAGATATTATTAAAATAGATGAATATACTGTCAAATTTGTACTAAAAAAACCGGAGGCTTCTTTTATTTCCAACCTTGCTATGGATTTTTCATGTATTTTATCTGAGAAATACGCAGATAAATTATTAAAAGAAAAACGTCCTGGTGATTTAGGTAGATACCCTGTAGGGACAGGTCCTTTTATTATGGATAAATGGATAAAAGATGACAGGATTATATATAGCGTTAATAAAGAGTATTGGGGCGGCAGACCATATGTGGATAAATTAATATTAAAAGTAATTCCGAATAATTCAGTAAGAGCGGCGGAATTAAAAACTAATCAAGTACATGTTATGGATTTTCCTAATCCTGAGGAAGTTGATAGTTTAAGTAAGAATTCTGATATTAAATTGGTAAAACAGGAAGGGATGAATATAGGATATTTATCAATGAATATGGAAAAAAAACCTTTTGATAATAAACTGGTACGGAAAGCCATTAATATGGCTATCAATAAAAAAGGTATTGTTGATGCAATCTATGCAGGACTTGGAGTGACCGCAAAAAATCCTATTCCTCCTTCAATATGGAGTTATAATGATAAAATAAATGACTACAAATACAATCCTGATGAAGCTAAAAAATTATTGACTGAAGCAGGTTACCCAAATGGTTTCAATACAGACCTGTGGGCTATGGCTGTCCCAAGGCCATATATCCCTGATGGAAGAAAAATAGCTGAAGCAATTCAGGCAGATTTGAGCAATATTGGAGTAAAAGCAAAGATTATCTCCTACGATTGGGGGACTTATTTGGAAAAAACAAAATATGGTGAACATTCCATGGCTCTATTTGGTTGGATAGGAGATAACGGTGACCCTGACAATTTTCTATATGTTTTGCTGAGTTCAGTAGCGGCTGAAAAACCTGCCCAAAATCTCTCTTTTTATCGTAGTAAAAAATTTGATGCCTTGGTTGAAAAAGCTAAGATTATTACTAATATAGAAGAAAGAACAAAATTATATATGCAAGCGCAAGAAGTTTTTCACGAGGATGTCCCATGGGTACCATTGGCTCATTCAGTTGTTGTTGTCCCTGTGAGAAAAAATGTGATGGGCTTTAAGATAGACCCTACAGGATCAAGACGGTTCAAACAAGTGTGGTTTGATAAGTGATGCTTGTTTTGCAATCATAATATATATGATAGGTATTTGGACTTAAAATATCTAGTTAGTTTGGCAAAGTTTTTGGAAAAATTGTGTCTTATGTTTTGTTATTGAACTTGGTGTGGGAGAGGTGTGTTTAAAAAAGTAATTTTATTTTGTATTGTTGTAATCTCATTTGTCTCTTTTGCTTATAGCTTTCTGCCTGAATATGGTGAAACCTTGGTGTTCGGAAGGGGAGAGGATTCCGAAACAATGGATCCTGCAGGGTCTACGAACATTGAAACATTTTATGACGCAAGCCAAATTTACGACACATCACTGGAATTTAAACCAGATTCAACAGAATTAATGCCTTCTTTTGCCGAAAAAGGGAAAAATTAGTGATGATGGCATTGGATATACTCTTTACTTGAGGAAAAATATCAAATTTCATGCGGCTAATAATTGTAAAAACTTGAATTATACAAATAAGCGCAATATATATTTTATGATGATGTTACATGTGTACCTATAGTGCTCTCAGTTGTAGTTGTTCCAGATAGAAAAAATGTTATGGATTTCGAGCTTAACCCTGGAGGGAATAGATGTTTTTTGGAAGTGTGGTTTGATAAAGAATAAGTTAAACAATAACTAAATACAGGTCGACAGTATATAATGTTTGAATATTTCCTTAAAAGGCTATTATGGACAATTCCAACGTTGTTAGGTGTTAGTTTGTTTGTCTTTTCTATAATGCATATCACTCCTGGTGATCCAGCACTTATAATGCTTGGAGAACATGCAAACAAAGAGGCTGTAGAGCAGATAAGAAAAGATTTAGGGTTAGATAAACCACTTGTTCAACAATATCTGCTTTTTATCTCAAGGGCAATCAAAGGGGATTTTGGAAAATCTATCACTAGTGGTCAAGATGTTATTATTGAATTTAAGGATCGTTTCCCAGCAACTGTTGAATTGACACTTGTAAGCATTTTTATAGCAATATTATTAGGTTTAATTGCCGGAATATTGTCTGCTGTTAAAAGATATTCTATTTTTGACTATATTAGCATGGTTACAGCATTAGCAGGTGTATCTATGCCTGTATTTTGGCTTGGTCTGATGTTAATGTATTTTTTTTCAGTGGAGTTAAACCTTTTACCTGTATCAGGTAGACTTTCTTACCAATTTTACCTGGAAAGTATCACAGGGCTTTATTTGGTGGATTCTCTGTTAGTTAAAGATTTCCCAGCATTTTTTGATGCTATTAAACATCTTATTTTACCCGGTATTGCCTTGGGAACTATTCCCCTTGCTATTATAGCTAGAATGACCAGATCCAGTATGCTGGAGGTTATGAGAGAAGATTATATTAAAGTTGCTAGATCAAAGGGCTGTTCTTCAACAAGGGTTGTTCTGGTGCATGCATTAAGAAACGCATTGATCCCTGTGGTAACAATAATAGGTCTAATGTTTGGAGTTTTATTGGCTGGAGCTATTCTAACAGAAACAACCTTCAGTTGGCCTGGGATTGGCAAATGGATAGTAAACGCGGTATATCAGAGGGATTTTCCAGTTATACAATGCGCAACGCTAATAATTGCCGTTATCTTTATCATGATGAATCTTATCGTGGACCTTATTTACGCAGTCATAAATCCAAAAATAAGGTTGGAATAGTGAAAAAAAATAGCTTATTACTCGAATATTATATAAGTTTTAAAAAAAATAAATCCGCTGTTTTTGGTTTTTATGTTATATTTATCTTAGTAATCTTTTCCATATTTACACCATTTATAGCACCTTTTGACCCAGTGATACAGGACTTATCTATCAGACTTACGCCCCCTATATTTTCAGAGGGCGGCAGTTGGCCGCATCTGTTAGGTACAGATGATTTTGGACGTGACCTGTTTAGTAGAATTGTTTATGGTTCGAGAATATCAATTATGATAGGCACAATTTCTGTTGGCATCTCCCTTTTTTTTGGTTTAATCCTCGGCTCTTTTGCTGGTTTTTATGGTGGGAGTGTAGATGCTGTTATCATGAGGTTTGTGGATATCATACTATCCATACCTGCTATTATGTTAGCCATTCTTATCGTGGCTATACTTGGTCCAAGTTTATATAATGCCATGATTGCTATCGGTGTTGTGGGTATTCCAACCTATGCAAGAGTAGTGAGGGCTTCTGTTCTTCAGGAAAAGGTAAAAGAATATGTGGTAGCATCAATGGTTAGTGGATCATCAAGCGCAAGATTGATTTTTAAAGTAATATTACCAAATTGCATGGCACCCATTATTGTACAGTCAACAATGGGGTTTGCTTCAGCTATATTGGAGGCTGCTGGCTTGAGCTTTTTATCTCTGGGCGCCCAACCTCCAACCCCAGAGTGGGGGGCAATGTTGGCAAGCTCTTTGCGGTACATAACAATTGCTCCATGGATGATCGCTTTTCCTGGTTTTGCTATATTCCTTACTGTCCTTGGTTTTAATCTTGTGGGAGATGGTTTGATGGATGTATTAGATCCTAAGATGAAGGACTAATTATGTTACTTGATGTGAAAAATCTAAAAATTTCTTTTCATACTGATAAAGGGGTATTTAATGCTGTAAATGGCATATCATTTAATATTTTTGCAGGAAAAACATTATGCCTTGTGGGAGAATCTGGTTGTGGTAAAAGTGTTACAGCTCTTTCTCTCCTTAGATTGATTGATAAACCAGGCAAAATAACTGACGGAACAATTCTTTTGGAAAATAAAGATCTGGTTCTTTTATCTGAGAGAGAGATGAGAAATGTAAGAGGCAAAAATATATCAATGATTTTTCAGGAACCTATGACGTCTTTAAATCCTTCGTATACCATAGGGTCTCAAATTAAGGAAGTGCTTAGATTACACAAAAATCTTAAAGGCAAGGATCTTAAAGATACGGCAATAAATGCCCTGGCATTAGTAGCTATCCCGTCTCCCAAAGAAATTATGGGAGAATACCCCTTCAAACTAAGTGGTGGAATGAGACAAAGAGTTATGATAGCTATGGCAATGGCTTGTTCACCAAAATTACTTATAGCAGACGAGCCTACCACAGCGCTAGATGTTACCATACAAGCCCAGGTACTAACTTTAATTAAAAAACTCCAGTCCAGGGAAAATACTGCGGTTCTCTTTATTACGCATGATTTAGGGGTTGTATCTGAAGTGGCTGATGATGTTGCTGTGATGTATATGGGGGAAATAGTTGAAAATGGGGATATACAAAGTATATTTAGTAATCCAAAGCATCCTTATACGCAGGGTTTATTTTATTCTCTTCCTTCAAAAGGTATTACCAAAGACAAGTCAAAACTTTTTAGCATTAGCGGCAATGTTCCAAGTATATTTGATCTTCCCAAGGGATGTGCTTTTTGGCCAAGATGCCAATATGCCAAGTCTGTTTGTAAGGAGAATAGTCCATTATTAAAAGATATGGGAGATGGGCATTACGTTTCCTGTTTTAAGGCTCAAGGGGATTTTTAATGGAAAATATTGCCATAGGTGTCAGGAATTTGAAAAAACATTACGATATAAACCGGGGAATGTTTAAAGGCAAGGCTATACTTCGTGCAGTAGATGACATAAGTTTTGAACTGTATAGAGGTGAAACATTGGGTATTGTAGGGGAATCTGGATGTGGTAAATCAACAACTGGTAAAATGATATTGAAAATTGAAGAACCCTCATCAGGGGAGATAGTCTACAAAGGAAAAGATATAAAAGATTTCTATAAAAAAGAACTGAAAGATTATAGAAAAAATATACAGATCGTATTCCAGGACCCATATTCATCTCTGAATCCCAGATGGAGAATTTGTGATATAATTGCAGAGCCGATAAAACTAAATACGAAACTAGGTAGTAGAAAACTTGAAAATAAAGTTCTGGAGTTAATGAAAAAAGTTGGTCTTAATGAAGAAAGCTACCTAAGATATCCACACCAATTTTCTGGAGGACAACGTCAGAGGATTGGATTAGCCAGAGCAATCGCTCTCAATCCAGAGATTATAATATGTGACGAACCAGTAAGTGCTTTAGACGTATCTATTCAGGCCCAAGTGATAAATTTATTAATGGAACTTCAAAGGGGACTTAAATTAACATATATATTTATTTCTCACGATTTAGGCGTAGTTAGATACATCTCTGACAGGGTAATTGTTATGTATATGGGGAAAATAGTGGAAATTGGAACCAGTAAAAATCTTTTCAATAATCCAAAGCACCCCTATACTATAGCCCTTTTAGACAGTATCCCTGATATAAATATATCTGAAAAAAAAGAAAGAATGTTGCTTGAAGGTGATATTCCAACACCTATAAATCCCCCAAGTGGATGTAGGTTTAGAAGTAGATGTGTCTATGCTAAAAAAGAATGCAAACAGGTAGATATGAAATTAGTTGAAATTGAGGATGGTCACAAAACTGCATGTCCATTTTTTATGTAGCTGATTTTTTATATATTATCATCAATATATTATAGGATGTATCCTGTAGAAAAATTATTTTTCCTCACATTCGCTCTCAGCATAAGAGATTATCTGTTTTCTGTAGGAAACGATATCTTCTCTTAGTGAAGCTAATTTTGATATTTTAAGATCTATTTTGTTTATATGATAATCCAGTAATTCTAAAAGTTTTGGGAATATCATATTGGTGTTTTTGTGCCTATTATATATTTCGGCTAATCCTTTCATTTCTTTCAGAGAAATACCTAATTCTTTAAGTTTTAATATAAATTTGAAACGTATAATGGCGTCCTTGGTATAAACACGCGCTCCACCATCCAGTCTTTTGGTGGATTCAGTAAGACCAATTTCTTCATAGTACCTGATAGTCCTTGTTGTAATCCCAAGGTAAGAAGCTACTTCACCAATCTGATAATATTTAGCACCATCTATTTCCATGATTAACCTTAACGTAAGCATAATATTTATCAAAATATTTGTCAATGTTTAATTAGCTGTTTTAAAACAATTCTAAAAGAAAAAGTTAATAATTGGGATAAAAACTTTGCATAATTTACTTGACATTTACGTTAATCTATTGTAGTTATACTGTATTTTTAAGGGGGCTAAATATGAAGGATATTTTTATTGTTGAGTCATTAAGAACACCATTCGGTTCATTTGGAGGTAGTTTAAGCAATATCTCAGCACCTGTTTTGGCTTCCGGTGTAATGAAAGAGCTTTTACATTTGCTTAAATTAGATGGCAGCGCTATTGATGAGGTTATTTTGGGTCAGGTTTTGACAGGAGGGGCAGGACAGGCTCCTGCCAGGCAAGCATCCAGATATGCCGGGCTGCCTGATAACGTACATGCTATGACCATTAATAAGGTGTGTGGCAGTGGGCTTAAAGCGGTAATGCTGGCCTATGGTTCGGTTATGCTCAATGATTCAGAACTGGTATTGGCCGGAGGAATGGAAAGTATGTCCAGTTCACCATATGCATCTCAAGACACCAGGTTTGGTTCAAAAATGGGGAATAGTGAACTGATAGATCTTATGATATATGATGCCCTAGGAGATCCTTACACAGGAAAGCATATGGGGTTAATTACTGAAGCTTCTGTTGAAAAATATGGGTTATCCCGAGAGGAAATGGATGACTATGCTGAAAGATCCTATAGGTTATCACAAAAAGCTATAGAAAATGGGGATTTTGAAAATGAGATAGTCCCTGTAGTTACAAAAACGAGAAAAGGTGAAGTTGTTATAGATAAAGATGAAGAGCCCTTTAGAGTGAATTTTGAAAAGTTAAGAAATCTGAAACCAGTTTTTCAAAAAGGAGGAGCTATCACTGCAGCAAATGCTTCAACCATAAATGATGGTGCTGGAGTATCACTTGTTGCAAGTTATGATGCTTTAAAAAAATATAATATGGAACCTCTCGCCAGAATTGTTGGATACGCAACTAATAGTTTGCATCCTGAGAAGTTTCCTGAAGCTCCTATAGGTGCTATAGAAAAGGTTTGTCTGAAGACAGGAATAAATATCAGTGATATTGGGCTTTTTGAGATAAATGAAGCTTTTGCAGCTGTTGCATTGATGGCGATAAAATCATTGTCTCTAGATATTAATAAAGTGAATGTCAATGGAGGAGCTATTGCTATCGGGCATCCAGTTGGTGCCAGTGGAGCCAGATTAACTTCAACACTGATTAAAGAGATGCACAGGCGAAATGTTAAGTATGGATTGGCAACACTATGTATAGGTGGAGGAGAAGCTGTTTCTGTAATATTTGAAAAAACAAAATAGAGAGGGTATAAAATGATTAATTTGATTGGGATAGTGGGGTCCGGACAAATGGGGGGCGGCATTGCCCATGTATGTGCCTTAAACAATTACAATGTACTCTTATATGATGTTTCGCATGAACAACTTAACTCATGCATTGAAGCTATAATAAAGAACTTATCCAGACAAGCCAAAAAAGGTTTAATAGCACATGAAGATATTGCAACCATCATTGAAAGGATAACATGTCTAGATAGTCTAAATGGTCTAAAAGATGCTGATATTGTTATAGAAGCAGCAACTGAAAATGAAGAGATCAAAATATCTATTTTTAAAGAATTGGACAATATTGTTAAAGATAGTGCAATATTGGCATCAAATACATCATCGATATCTATAACTAAAGTTGCTTCAAATACGAAAAGGCCTGAAAAGGTAATAGGGATGCATTTTATGAATCCTGTTCCTGTTATGAAGTTAGTTGAGATTATTAAAGGAATTGCCACAGATGATAATACATTTGATGCTGTTATCACCTTAGCAGAAAAATTAGGTAAAGATATTGCAGTTTCAAAGGACTACCCTGGTTTTATAGTAAATAGAATTTTGATGCCTATGATAAATGAGGCCGTATTTACATATTATGAAGGTATAGCTAATGTTGAAGATATTGATAAGGCAATGAAACTGGGAACAAATCAACCAATGGGACCTTTTGCATTAGCTGATCTTATAGGCCTTGATACAGTTCTTAATATAATAAATGTTTTATATGAAGAATTTAAAGATCCCAAGTTTAGACCATGTCCACTATTAACAAAAATGGTAGAAGCAGGCTATTTAGGCAGAAAAGTTGGCAAAGGTTTTTATGAATATAACTAGGAGGTAGAATATGTGTTCAGATATGGAAACGGGTATTGAGTACAAATATATTGTTTTGGACTATAAAGAAAATGTTTGCATTGTTACTGTAAACAGGGAAAAGAATCTTAACGCTTTAAATAGTGAAGTTTTGGATGAGTTAAGTAATGTATTTGAAGAGCTTGAGTCAAATAATAGCGTGAAGGTAATAATCATCACTGGTGCCGGCAAGAAAGCTTTTGTTGCAGGTGCAGATATATCAGAAATGGTATCCTCTATTCCAAGTCAGGCAATACATTTTGCAAGAAAAGGACAAAATCTTATCCGCTATATGGAAAACATGAATAAGCCTATCATAGCAGCTGTTAATGGTTTTGCTTTGGGAGGTGGTCTAGAACTCGCTCTTGGATGTGATTTTATATATGCTTCAGATAATGCAAAGTTAGGGCTCCCGGAAGTGACCCTGGGAATCATGCCAGGTTTTGGAGGAACTCAAAATCTATCAAGGTTGATTGGTGCTAACAAAGCCAAGGAACTGATATTCACAGGCAAGATGATAGGTGTTGACAATGCTCATGAGTGGGGAATTGTAAATGCAGTTTTTTCACAGGAAAAACTGATGGATGAGTCACTTAAAACTGCAAAAATAATTAGCAGAAACGGATTAGTAGCTATTGGTTTCGCTAAAGAAGTTATCTCGAGAGGCCTCAATATGTCAAAAGATGATGCGTTTAAGTATGAAAGCTCTATTTTTTCTGCTCTTTTTTCCACAGGAGACCAAAAGGAAGGAATGAACGCATTCTTAGAGAAAAGAAAACCCGACTTTAAAAATAATTAAGGCAGATTTAAAACAAAATAATTTTGATTTATAAAATGTTTAGTTTTTATTAGGAGGTTTTATATGGATTTTGAACTAAGCCAAGATCATAAGGTACTTAAGGATACCGTGAGAGATTTTGTGGTGAATGAGATTGCTCCCATCGCCATAGAAATTGATGAAAAACATGAGATACCTGACAGCCTGGTGAAAAAGCTTGGAGAGATGGGATTCTTAGGTGCTTATACGCCTGAAGAATACGGAGGATCATCTCTTGATATTCTCTCTTATATACTAGTTGTAGAAGAAATATCAAAAGCTTGTGCTTCTACTGCTGTTCTTGTTTCAGCTCATACTTCTCTTGCAACGGATCCTATACTTTATTTTGGAAATAATGAACAAAAGAAAAGATATTTGCCACTACTTGCATCAGGTAAAAGGATAGGGTGCATATTACTCACAGAAGCTGATGCTGGAAGCGATGTAGCAGCTATATCTACAACCTATAAGGAAGATGGCGATCAATATGTAGCAAATGGTTCAAAGTTGTTTGTTACAAACGGAGCATATAGAGGCTTGGGAATATTGTTTGCTTCAAAAGATAAAACGCTTAGGCATAAAGGTCTATCAGCTTTTGTAGTTGATTTGGAAAGTCCCGGAATTGAATTACTCAAAAACGAAGAAAAATTAGGCATTAGAGGAAGCTATACCTCAGCTTTTGCCTTTGATAACGTCAGGATTCCTAAAGAAAATCTTCTTGGGAAAGAGGGCGACGGCTTTAAAATTGCTATGGAAACATTAAATGGAGGAAGAATTGGAATAGCTGCGCAGGCCCTAGGTATAGCTGAAGGTGCTTTTGATAAAACCGTAGAGTATAGTGGTGTACGCAAACAATTTGGGAAACCACTTTCAGCATTTCAGGCAATACAATTCAAGCTGGCAGATATGGCGACCAAGATTGAGACCAGCAAACTTTTGGTATATAAAGCTGCATGGCTAAAAGACAATAACAAAACAAATGCAATGGAGTCTGCTATGGCCAAGATGTATGCTTCAGAAACTTCAACGTATGTTACGAATCAGGCTCTTCAGATTCATGGAGGATATGGATATATCAAAGAATACGAGATAGAAAGGATGTATCGTGACGCAAAAATAACTGAGATATATGAAGGAACAAATGAGGTGCAACGAATAGTAGTTGCAAAAATGTTATTGAAATAAGAATATTTGACAAAGGGGTAAGATATGGAGGCAACTAGAGAAATTTATTGGAATGTGACCCATTCTGTTGCAATACCTATGTATATTTTAGCTTTGATTGCTATATCCGTTATGGTCTATGGTTTTTATAAGAGGATAAAATTGTATAAATCAGGACGTCCTCTTAATCGTACAGATAATATTTTTGCAAGGGTTATATATTTTTTAAAAAATTTTATTTTACAATTAAAAGTAATTCGGGTGGTAAAGCCTGGTGTACCTCATGCACTTTTCTTTTGGGGATTTGCCCTGTTGTTTATAGGAACCGTTTTGGTCTTTATCCAAGCTGATTTCACTGATCCTTTATTTCACATTAAATTTCTTAAAGGCCCTTTTTACAAAGGATTTTCACTTGTGCTCGATATTGCAGGGATAACAGCCATTGTTATGATGATAGGGTTGTTTTTTAGAAGATTTTTTTATAAGCCTGAAGGATTGGACACTATAAAAGATGATTATATTATGCATCTCTTAATTTTTGCAATATTAATTACAGGCTTTTTAATTGAAGGCGCAAGGATGGCTGTGACAGAACTTAATACAAATGTCTCATTATCATATTATTCCCCAGTGGGATTGATTGTTGCAAAAATTCTTTCTCCTATGGGTACCCGGTGGATACTAACTTTTCATAAGGTTATTTGGTGGATACATTTTTTATTTGCTGCCACGTTTATTGCATCTATCCCTTTTATTAAGTTTAGGCATATCTTTACCACATCGGCCAATTATCTTTTTGCTGACAGAAGACCAAAAGGGATGATAGATTTGATAGATATGGAAGATGAAAAGATTGAAAGTTTTGGTGTTTCAAAGGTTGAGGACTTTACATGGAAGGATATTTTTGATGCTGATGCATGTACTAGATGTAAAAGGTGTCAGGATGTTTGTCCAGCTTACAATACTGATAAACCACTCTCTCCTATGAAAGTTATATTGCAAATAGGAGAAGCTGCTTTTAATGGCCGGGAGAGCTCACAACTAATAGATACTATAACAAAGGATGCTTTATGGGCTTGTACAACTTGCAGGGCTTGTCAGGAAATATGCCCAGCTGATATAGAGCATGTGAATAAAATTATAGAGATGAGAAGGAATTTGGTTTTGATGGAAGGAGAGTTCCCAGGTGATGAAGTTATGACTGCTGCTAATGAAATGGAAGTCAATGGGAACCCTTTTGGTTTAGGGTTTGCGACAAGAGGTGACTGGGCTGCAGATTTGGATGTGACTATTGTTAGTGAGAATTCTGATGTTGATCTGTTATATTTTGTGGGCTGTTATGCATCATTTGATAAGAGGAATATTGAAATAGCAAAGAGTTTTATCAAAATATGCAATGCTGCAGGAATTAAAGTGGGTATATTAGGAAAAGAGGAAAAATGTTGTGGGGAACCTTTAAGAAAACTTGGGAATGAATACCTATATCAAATGCTTGCAAAAGAAAATATTGAAATGTTTAAGAAATATAATGTGAAAAATATTGTTACAACATGTCCGCATTGTTTCAATACACTCAAAAAAGATTATGTGGATCTGGGATTGGAAGCTACTGTTATGCCATATACTATATTTATACATAATTTAATAAATGAAGGCAAAATTAGTATAGAGAAGTTAGATTTTGAATGTACCTATCATGACTCCTGTTATGTGGGAAGGTACAATGATGTGTTTAAACAGCCAAGAGAAATCATTGAATCAGCAGGCGGCAACATTACTGAGATGTCAAAACACCATTATGAAAGTTTTTGTTGCGGTGCCGGTGGAGGCTGGATATTGGGGGACGAAAAAATCGGCGAAAAAATAAGTGTAAAGAGAGTTAATATGGCAGTAGATACCGGGAAACCGGCCCTCGTTTCAAATTGCCCATTTTGCCTGACTATGTTTGAAGATGGCATTAAAATGGCTGATAAGGAAAAATCCTTAAAAGCATACGATCTAGCAGAAATTGTTGCAGAAAGATTAAAATAACTTGATTAAAATAAATTGTAGATAACTGGAGGTTATAATGAAAGTACTTGTATGTGTAAAGCAGGTCCCTGACATGGAGTCAAAATTTAGAATAGGGGCTTCTGGAGTATGGTATGATGAAACTGATCTTGCATATAGAATGAATGAATATGATGAATATGCAGTTGAAGAAGCGGTACGTCTAAAAGAATCAGCTCCAGAGGATATTGATGTTACTGCATTATCCATTGGCCCTGAAAGAGTGAAAGAGGTTATAAAAAAATCTCTGGCTATGGGGTGTGACAGAGGTGTGCATATCAAAGATGATGAATATTATTCTAAATGTCCCCATAGTATTGCAAGTATTATTTATGAATATGCAAAAGATAAAAATTTCGATATTATTTTTGCAGGTTTGCAATCACAGGATAGAGGTTCAGCAGAAGTGGGTGTATTTTTGTCAGAACTTATGGATTTTGCCTGCGTTACAACAGTTGTTGACTTTAAGGTTGAAGATGGAAAAGTAATGATAAAAAAGGAATTGGAAGGCGGCAAAAAAATTATAATAGAAACCTCCATTCCCCTGGTAGCTACATGTCAGTCTGGATTAAATATTCCAAGGTATCCTACATTGCCAAACATTATGAAAGCAAAAAGGAAAGAATTAAAAACCTTTGATGTATCAGAATATTATAATGTAAGTGAATTTGTGAAAACTGAAAAAGCATATTATCCCGAAAAGAAAGGGGGCGCTTTAATCCTGGAAGGAGATGTAAGTGAATTGGTAGAAAAAGTAGTCTCTCTTGTAAAAGAAAATACTGGTTTAATAAAATAATTTGGAGGTTGTAATGAAACTATTGTTAATTGGAGAGTATAAAGAAAATAAATTTTTTGATGCGGCTTATGATCTTTTTGCTTTTGCTGAAAAAATGAATGCTGAAAAAGTCATGTTTGCTGTGGGTAGTGATTCAGATATCCCAAAATTTAAAGGGAAATTATATCTGTCAGATTCAGAGAAATTTAGTGAATACGCACCTGATCTTCATAAAAAGTTGATTCACAAAGTAATTGAGAAAGAAAATCCTGATTATATCGTTTTTCTGCATAGCTCATATGGGTGGGATTTAGCTCCCAGGATAGCTGCTTCTTCTAAAATATCTGTAATATCGGAAGTGGTTGATGCAGCCGACGGAATTTTTGTAAGACCTATCTGCAATTCAAAGCTAAGGGTAAATATTAAGTCATCTACAGAAAAATCAGTGCTTACTGTTCAGTCAGGTGCTTTTGGCTACGATATAAATGATGGGGATCAACCTGAAGTTGAAAAAATCGATACGGATGATGTAGATTCTAAATATATTTTCAAAGAATATGAAGAAGCTGCAGATACTGGTGTTGACCTTTCTAAGGCTGAAATTATAGTTAGTGTCGGGAGAGGTATAGGTAAAAAAGACAATTTAGCAACTATTGAAGCTCTGGCAAAAACAATTGGTGCAGAACTTGGAGCCAGCAGGCCTGTAGTTGATGCAGAATGGCTTGATGCTTCAAGACAGGTTGGTATGTCAGGACAAACTGTAGCACCAAAATTGTATATATCTTGTGGTATTTCAGGGTCTATACAACATCTTGCAGGGATGAAAAAATCTGAATATATTGTAGCAATTAATACAGATAAGGATGCGCCTATAGGAGATGAAGCAGATGTTCTTGTGATCTCAGATGTTAATCAATTTGTACCAGCTCTGACTAAAAGATTACAAAAATAACATTTGTAAATTTTGTCATATTACTTTATAAACTTACTAAGTTAAAGGAATCTGGTACTGTGTTGATCATGAAAATTGGAGAATAACTATGAGTGAAAATATTTTTGAAAAAGTGCAAGAACATTTTAAACCAGGAGTCCTAGATAAGGAAATGATTTTCTATTTTAAAGTTGATGATATTGAGAAAACTGTTTTCTTAGGTCCTGATAAATGCAGAATAGAAGATGGCAAAAAAGTTGAAAAAGCTGATTGTTATTGCAAACTTACAAGTTCCTTGTTTGAAAAAATAGTAAATGAAAAATATAAACCAGTGATGAGAGATTTTGTGTCTGGGAGTATTACGGCTGACAAACCATTTTTACTATTAGATTTTCTAAAAGCTTTTGGACAATAGGTATTATTATGGTACTTTTTACTGAAGATGATATAGATAACTTGATAAGCGAGGATGTGCCATATTTTGATCTTACCTCTTCTTTATTGGATATAGACACAATTCCTGGGAAGATAACTTATTCTACAAGGGACGCAACGGTAGTTTGCTGCGTGGAAGAAGTAGAAAGGATCATGCAAAGATTTGGTTTAAAGATAATATCTAATACCTCGTCTGGTAAGTTTTTAGACAAAGATGTTTTGTTTCTTGAGGCTTCCGGTCCAGCTTTATATCTTCATGTAATATGGAAAGTAACCCAAAATATTCTAGAATACAGTTCAGGGATAGCTACCAGAACATATAAAATGGTAAAAGCTGCCAGAGAAGTAAACCCAGATACAGTTGTAGTAACTACCAGGAAGCATTTTCCTGGATCCAAAAAACTTTGTATCAAAGGTATTATAGCTGGTGGGGCTATGCCTCATAGACTAGGTATATCTGAAACTATTCTTATTTTTCGTCAGCATATGAATTTTATCGGAGGGGTCAAATCTTTGTTAGACAAAATTTCCGATATAAAAAAAAGAATCCCAGAGAAAAAAATCACAGTAGAAGTGGAGAGTATAGAAGACGCTATTATGATGGCAAAAAAAGGGGTAGATATCATACAGTTTGATAAATTATCCCCCGATGAAATTAAAAAAAGTGTTCCATCAATTAAGCAATGTGGCGACCAAATAAAAATTGCCGCTGCCGGAGGGGTAAATTTGGCAAACATAAAGGAATATGTAGAAGCAGGTAGTGATATTATTGTCCTTTCCTCTGCTTATTTTGGGAAACCGGCTGATATAAAGGTAAGATTAACCCCTTTAGGGGATAAAGATGAAAGTTAAAGATGATTATATCAGAGAGTTGAATATCGCAATCGGAATCCAAGGTATGTGGAATCATAAGGTTATAAATAGTATTAAAAATGCTGGGGATATTCAGTTTTTAAGTAATGTTGGTGATTGCGAGACATGCAAATTTAGAAAGTGGGTATACAATGAATTGGATAATGAGTTTAAAAGTTCTGCTTATTATCCAGAACTCCTTAAGCTTCACAAGGATATACATATAGCAGCTGACAAAGCGGCAAAGCTGTTCTTGGAAGGTAAAAAGAAGGAAGCTAGAAATGGGTGGTGAATTTGGTATAGCACGAAGAAAGCTAACAAATTTCTTACTTGAAAGAAAGAAATATTGGGAAGAACAAGAATGATTAGCAAAAGTATCACTCCCATGAAAAAGCAGAATATAAGAAAGTGTTAAAAAAACAGGTTTTACGTTTGGCTTGATAACAAAGTGTAAAAAATCTTTTTTTCCAAATGCTGTTATTGTTGTTCCAAATATGTTATGATTTTATCAGCGTAACATTTAAAGCATAATTAAAATGTTGTATTAGATGGGAGGCTCGTGTGTATCTTGAGTTGACAGAGGAACAAAAAATAATAAAGGAAACAGCAAGGTCTTTTGCAATATCTGAACTTGAACCTATTGCTTCAGAACTTGATAAAGGCAATAACAAAGATGCTTATTTGAACAATATTAAAAAACTTGCAGATCTGGGTTTCATGGGATTAAATATAAAAAATGAATATGGGGGCGCTGAAGCTGGTGTAGTCGCATTTAGTCTGGTGATATCTGAAATAGGCAGAGCTTGTGCTTCAACAGCTGTCACTGTATCAGTTAGCAATATGGTATGTGAGGTTATAGAAGCTATCGGCAGCGAACAACAGAAAGAGAAGTATATATCAAAAATATGCTCAGGAGAATATTTAGCTGGCAGTTTTGCGCTTAGTGAAGCTGGAGCAGGTTCAGACCCATCCAGCATGACAGTTTCAGCAGTTCTGGATGGGGCTGAGTGGGTCCTTAATGGTACCAAATTGTGGACAACAAGTGCTCCTTATGCAGGTGTGTTTGTGGTATGGGCAGTTACTGATAAAAATGCACCAAGAGGGAAAGGGATAAGCTGTTTTTTGGTGGATGCAGGAACAAGTGGCCTTAAGATCGGTAGAGAAGAAGACAAACTAGGACAACATGCATCTTCTACAAATGAGGTAATATTTGAAAATTGCAAGATCCCCAAGGATGCATTACTAGGACAGTTGAATGATGGGTTTAAAATAGCGCTTATTGAATTGTCTGGAGGGCGCATAGGTGTCGGTTCTCTGGCATTGGGTATCGGCATGGCTGCCATGGATTGTGCAGCCAAATACTCTTTAGAACGTAAACAGTTTAATCATAAAATCTCTGATTTTCAAGCTATTCAATGGATGATTGCAGATTCATATACTGAACTTGAAGCGGCCAGATTATTACTAATGAGTGCTTCTTTTAAAAAAGAAAATAATAAATCATTTTCAAAAGAAGCTTCCATGGCAAAAATGTTTTCCACAGAAGCAGCTAATAAAGCCTGTTATAACGCTATGCAAATCATGGGTGGATATGGGTACACTAAAGACTTTCCTCTGGAAAGATATTACAGAGATGTTAGGGTTACATCTATTTATGAGGGAACTAATGAGATACAAAGAGTTATTATAGCAAGAGATATTTTAAAAAGTTTTCAAAATTAAAACCATATATAGCTATTAAAGAAGTAACGAAAGGACACTCCAACCTTTTTATTAAAATTGTAAACTAGGGATATATATTAGTAATCAAAGATTAAAAAAGATGTTTAATTTTGTTATATAGATTTTTTTAGATGCTTTTTTAAGTACAAACACTACAAGCTAAAGGATATAGATGCAGAATATAATAACGATAAAAAATGAATCTGATATACTCAGAGCTAGTTTATATCTAAAAAAATTAATAAATGATTTAAACAAAGATATTATCGATAGTGCGGAGCTTGCTTTATCAGAACTTCTAACAAATACAATGAGATATGCAAACAACGCTCAAATACATATTGAAAGAGATGACAATGAGTTATTACTCAAAACAACAAACAGCGGTTCTATGAAACTGTCTGATTTTATGGATGGAATAACGTCAGGAAAAAGCTTAGGCATTGGTCTTGGTGTTATTGGAAGATCTTCAGATGAGACTATATATCGATTATCACCTGTTGAGATAACCTGGATAAAATATCTGGAACCTGTTGGCTCCAAATTTAAAATGGCTTATAAAACAGAACCCCTAGTTTTTGGAGCAAATGGAGATAAAATAATTAT
>Ga0209345_10002411_pt1 | contig 20690 bp, 21 predicted proteins | sample Cruoilmetagenom7_FD_187294 | JGI IMG/M metagenome (GOLD analysis project Ga0209345, IMG submission 187294) | Oil polluted marine microbial communities from Coal Oil Point, Santa Barbara, California, USA - Sample 7 (SPAdes) (version 2) | ecosystem: Environmental > Aquatic > Marine > Oil seeps ... | reverse complement strand
TTTGTTTAATGAAATTTGTGTAATATCCTGAGCAACAATAGAGCTTGTTAGAAATAAAAAAAAGATAAATAATCTCATAAATTGACCTTATAAAAAGCAAGATATCAAATTACAACCCTTTAGAAAAAGGGGTTTTTCCTGTTTTTTATTAATCTCTTTATTGACCTATGCTTATAGAAATAACTTGTTGTCGTAATTCGTGAATTACGACTCTAGATTCATGAATCGTCAAACATATAATTTGTATTTCTCTACTTGACCATAGTACATTTATACTGTTAGATTGACATACTAATGTTTTATTTAATAATTAATATGCAACCAGCTTATTATTTGCCTATTTACTAACTGGGGAGTTATTAAGGAAATATTTAAGCTGGTTTTTATTTTCTTTAAAATGAATTTTTAAAATATTTCCGTAAATTGGTCATATATCTTTTAACCAATGACGAAACCAACATCTCCTTTTACAAGAGCACAGTTATTACCACAAGAAGAAACCTTAGAAATAGCTAGAAAAAAAGGTGCTTTGTACATTGGCATCCCAAAAGAAACATATTTTCAAGAAAAACGTATTTGCCTAACTCCAGATGCTGTCAATGCTATTGTTGCTAATGGCCACAAAGTTCTAGTAGAAGAAGGTGCCGGTTTAGAAGCTGGCTTTACCGATACTGCTTATATTGAGGCTGGAGCTGAATTAACAAATGACACTAAAAAAGTTTTTGAATGCCCTATTTTATTAAAAGTAGAACCTCCTACCCTGGAAGAAATTAATCTCATAAAACCAAAAACAGTATTAATTTCTGCATTGCAACTTAAAACTAGACAAAAATCTTATTTTGAAGCATTAGCTAAAAAGAAAATCACAGCACTTGCATTCGAGTTTATAAAAGATGAAAGCAATAGTTATCCTGCTGTAAAAGCTTTAAGTGAAATTGCTGGAACTGCATCCGTTTTAATTGCTGCAGAGTTAATGGTAAACGCTGAGAAAGGAAATGGATTGTTATTTGGAAACATAAGTGGAGTTCCTCCTGCAGAAATTGTGGTTATTGGAGCTGGTACCGTTGGTGAGTTTGCTGCGAGATCTGCATTAGGCCTTGGAGCTAACGTAAAAGTGTTTGATAATTCTTTAACTAGGCTTCGTAAAATACAAGCCAATTTAGGGACTACTTTTTTCACCTCTACCATTCAGCCAAAATACTTAATGAAGGCTTTACGAAGATGTGATGTTGCGATTGGAGCCGTACGAGGATCTAACCGCTCTCCTATTTTAGTTACTGAAGGCATGGTAGAAAATATGAAAAATGGAGCTGTTATCATTGATGTAAGCGTTGATATGGGCGGTTGTTTTGAAACTACTGAAATGACTAGTCACAATAAACCAACACAAATTAAGCATGGTGTTGTTCATTATGGGGTGCCAAATATCCCTGCCAGGTACCCAAAAACGGCTTCAATATCAATTAGTAATATTTTCACTCCTTATTTACTAGATATTGCTGAATGCGGAGGTGTAGAAAATGCCATTCGTTTTGATAGTGGTTTAAAAAATGGTTTGTATTTTTACCGCGGAATTCTAACCAATAAAGCTGTTGCAAATTGGTTTGATATGCCGTACAGCGATATTAATCTACTAATTTTTTAAACATTGAAATTTATTAAACGTTTAGGCTTCTATTCAGGAGGCTTTATTATAGGGCTTCTTCTTTTATTTTTCTTTTTAGGAGGAAAAAAAACATCATGTGATTATGGACCTAACTCGAGAACTCTAAAAAACATAAGAATTAAAGAGCGTGCTTTTTCTGAAGCAACACTTCAACATTTACAACAACAACAATTAGATACTTCTGCTATTTCTAAATTATTAGAAAACGGAAATGTTTTGTTTTCTGAAAGTAATACAGAACTTGATTCTTGTAAGATTTATGTAATAGAAGGTTCTGTTTCAGAAAAAAATCTGAAAATTTCTGTTGAAAACTGTACAAATAAAGCCACTATCTTAAGCGCTGAAACTTATATTGATTAAACCTTTCTACGCTTCTTCTCTTTTTTCAATAAAGAAAGCTCTCTACTAGTTTGTCCAGCAACTGAAGTATTTTCTTCAGCTCGACGGATTAAATAAGGCATCACATCTTTTACAGGGCCAAAAGGAATGTATTTTGCAACATTGTAACCTTCTTCTCCTAGGTTATAGCTTATGTGATCACTCATACCATAAAGCTGACCATACCAAACATCTTTATGATTTTTGGGTATATTTCTATTCTTCATAATCTCCATAGCCTTATAACTACTCTCTTCATTATGAGTGCCTAGAAATAAAAGAATATCATCTAAATGATCAAAGATATATAGCATTACTGCATCAAAATTATCATCTGTAGTTTGTTTACTATCACACATTGGAGTTGGATAATTCATTTCTTCAGCTCGCTCATTCTCTTTTTCTAAATAAGCTCCACGAACTATTTTATAACCAATTTTATATCCTTTTACCTTTGCTCTTGCATGAGATTCTTTAAGGTAATCTAAACGATCCCAACGATAACATTGCAAAGTGTTACACACTACCGCTCTCTCTTTATTATACTTCTCCATCATCTCTTCACAAAGATCATCTGCAGCCTTTTGCATCCATGTTTCTTCTGAATCTATAAGCAATGTAATGTTTGCTTCATAAGCAGCTTTACATACCTTATCAAATCTTTCGACAATACGATCCCATTCAGCTTTTTCTAATTCATTTAGAGTCTGATTTTCTGTTACTTTTTGCCAAATTTCGAAACGTCCCAATCCTGTTGGTTTAAAAACAGAAAACGGCATTGCTTCTTTTGTTTTAGCAAATTCAGTTAGCTCTAACACTTTGTTCATAGTCTTATCAAATTGAGCTTCTTCTTCTTTTCCTTCTACTGAATAATCTAATACTGAAAAAACTCCTTCTTGATGCATTTTATCAATTACTGGAATACAATCATTTTCACTTACTCCTCCGCAAAAATGATCAAATACTGTTGAACGTATTAACCCTTCTACAGGTAAATGAACGTTTAAAGCAAATTTGGTAACTGCTGTACCAATTTTCACTAATGGCTCGTTTGCGATCATTTTAAATAAAAAATAAGCGCGTTCAAGTTCAGAATCGCTTTTTAATTTAAAAGCAGCTTCTGTGTTGTCGAAAAGAGATTTTGATACCATAATTAATGATTTATATAACAAATATAGTTAGATTTGGCATCTATTTAAAATCATTTGAAGCTTATTATTTATGAATTCTGAACAAAAAAATATTGGCTCTATTTATTGCAATAGTAAGGCTTGGGGTGCATTTAATGAAAAGCTAGCAAGCATCAATCTTTCCAAAGTTTTTGTTGTAGTTGACGAAAATACAAAACAGTTTTGTTTGCCTATTTTAAGTTCAAACATAAATAGTGATATTAAGTTTGAAATCCTAGAAATTAAAGCTGGAGAAATTCATAAAAATATTAGCACGTGTGTTTCACTTTGGAATCTACTAAGTGAAAAAGGCGCCGATCGAAATAGCATCATTTTAAACCTTGGTGGAGGTGTAATCATTGACTTAGGTGGTTTTGTTGCTTCAACCTTTAAAAGAGGAATAAAATTTATTAATATCCCAACTACTCTACTAGCTATGGTTGATGCTTCAGTTGGCGGAAAAAATGGTGTGGATCTTGGAGTTTTAAAAAACCAAATTGGAATTATTAATAACCCTGAAATGGTTATTGTTAATACTTCTTTCCTAAAAACACTATCAAAAGAACAGATTACTTCTGGTTATGCAGAGATGCTTAAACATGGAATAATTCATTCAGATTCTTATTGGAATGAAGTGAAATTATTTGATGTAAAAGACACAAATTCAACCGAAGAATTAGTCTGGGATTCTATAAAAATTAAAAATGAAATTGTTTTAAAGGATCCTTTTGAAAAAAGTATTCGAAAAGCATTAAACTTTGGACACACACTTGGACATGCAATAGAGTCTTACTGTCTCGAGAGCAATGAAAAGAATAATTTGTTACATGGTGAAGCAGTAGCTATTGGTATGATATTGGCTGCATTTATTTCATTTAAATTAGTGTCACTTTCAGAAAAACAACTTTCAGATATTTCAGAAACAATTACAAGGTTTTATACAAAAGTTGATTTCTCTTCAGAAGAAATATCCTTAATTATTGAATTATTAAAATACGATAAGAAAAATAGCAATGGTAAAGTCTTATTTGTGTTACTTTCATCGATAGGAAATTGTGAAATCAATCAAGAAGTACCGAATGACTTAATTTTTGAAGCCTTCGAATTCTATAAAAAAATATAATTACAAATACCTTTCTTGGATTACTTGTACATGATGAATTTCATGACCACAGATAATAAACCCCGCTGCACGAGCTGATAAAACACTCCCACTAGCTTTACCTGTATTTTTTAAAATATCTACAGAAAGACTTTCAAATAAAGCAATTGTCGAGTTTCTTACAACTTTATACTCTTCAATTAAATTAGTAATTGACCTAGAATTTGCATTTGAATTTTCAGCAAAAACATTTTCATCAAATCCAGAAAGGTTCGCATTTTCAGTTCGCGCAAAAAACAAAGCTCGAATACAAAATACACGATCTGCATCAATCAAATGAAGCAACAGTTCTTTTGGTGTCCATTTGCCTTCAGCATAAGCATATTCTAATTTTGATTCAGGGATTGTTTCAAAAAACCGAATAGTTTCAACTTTACCGTCCTCTAATGCGTTTAAAAGTGACTTATCTCCCACTTTATCTATATATATTTTATTATATGAATTAAATTCCTCAGGTAATAATTGATCTTTTGTCATTTTCAAAATTTTGAATAAAAAAATAGCCCTTTAGAATATCTAAAGGGCTTTTATAAAAATATAATAATCTTAAATTTCTTTAAATATAGAATGCATTAGTCGTTTCTTGTCATTAATACTTTCCTCTAAAGAGATCATAGTTTCAGTTCTAGTAACACCCTCTATATCATCTATTTGATAGATAATGTTCTTCGCCTGACTGGTATCTTTAGCTCTAATTTTACAGAATAAGTTAAACTTACCTGTAGTAACATGTGCTACTGTTACAAAAGGAATTTCGCTAATACGCTCTAACACAAAATGTGTTTGTGAGGTTTTATTTAAAAATATACCAACATATGCGATAAATGAATATCCTAATTTTTTATAATCAATAGTTAACGAAGATCCTACAATAAGATTAGCCTCTTCCATTTTACGCACTCTTACATGTACCGTTCCTGCAGATATCTTTAATTTTTTTGCAATGTCCGTAAATGGAATTCTGGTATTGTCAATAAGCATGTCCAGAATCTTATGATCCGTATCGTCTAATTTAAATTTTGCCATCATGTTTTTATTATAATACAAAATTACTAAGTAAGTCTTAATTATAAAACATATATGCTATTAATTTTTCAATAATATATGATATTTTGTAACAATATCATTTAGAGTATCGTTAATCTACATCTTTTTTTGCGAATTCAATAAGAATTGACTTGCATAAGGGTCTGGTTCATAATGAGCTTTAATTTTACTTACATCATCAACCTGCTCAATAACTGGCTTAAAATCAATTTTTCCGTCGATTAGACGTTCTTCGTATTGCATAACTACTGTTGTAAATCCATTAGAACTCTCATCCTTAACTCCTCGCAATAATAAATCTCTAAAATTGGTGTTATTTTTAGGGATTTGAAAATAATCCTCATAATCTAACGGATTTTTCTCTTTAGGAAAAATATCAAAAAGAGATAAAAACGAATAGAATATAAATTCTCGTGTTGTTTCTCTTTTATAATCGGTTTTATAATGGCCTGCTTCAAATAATATCGTAGGAACACCTTGTTTTTGAAACGTATCTCCAACACAATTCTCGTTAAAAGTATCGTCGTATCTACCCACTTGACTTGGTATGATTTTTTGCAACATTGAATTCATTTTAACAATCTGCTTCATGGATTCTATTCTGGAAGTATTCACAGATCTCTCTTCATCTGAAGCAGGAGATAAAAATGAAATAGTTGCAGGCAAGCCAGTATCTAACCCATATATTGTACGCTGGTCGTGTAAATTAAGGCATAAATCAGGCTGAAACTCATCAAATAGTTTTCTTAATACTATGCTTTCTTTCTGTGATAAATCTATAGCATCTCTGTTTAAATCAATATTATTTGCGTTTTCACGCGTATAAACGTCTGCTCCATCAGGATTTAATATTGGGATAACCACTAAGGTGTTATTCTCAAGAAAGTGGCTTATTTCATCTTTAAAAAGCTCATTATTTGAAATAAATTTAATAAAATCGAAAATAGCTTTGGTACAAGTTGTTTCATTTCCATGCATTTGTGACCATGCTAATATTTTATTAGAACCATTTCCCAAAGTTATCTTTGGAATATTATTTCCTTTTTCAGATGTCCCTGCAGAAGAAATTGAATATAAATTCTGGTATTTTTCAAGTAATGGTTTTATATGATTTAGAGTAATATATCTTCCCTCTAAATGTGCTTCAAAATTATCCTTATACCAAGCTTCTATATTCATATTCTATTTGTTGTGTTACAAAGGTAAACATATCGTTGTTTACTTTTGTAAACATCAAATTAATTTATTTTTGTATACATATGTAAACAAATCAATGGTGCTAGTTACTTATTTTAAAGATAACATGTTAATAATATCATGATGAATGTTTAACTTCATTTATTTCAGATGATTACAGTATCTTACATAAAGTTATTATTTGATTAGTATAAATAATTTCACGATTAATATTAATTATTGAATCATTATATGTTACATTTGTAATAGCAAATAGTACAAACAATTTATTACAATGGTAAACAGTCTAGATTTCAGTAAAAGGTTGCAAACGATACTCGATTATTACAGTTTATCTGCTACTTCTTTTTCTGAAAAAATGGCTGTAAATAGGTCTACAATTTCTCACCTCCTATCTGGTAGAAATAAACCAAGTTTAGAATTTGTAATGAAGATTCTTAGTAATTTTCCTGAAGTAGAATTGTATTGGCTTTTAAATGGAAAAGGTACATTTCCATTGAATTTGAAATCAAGTAAAGTTGAAACTGAAATACAACCTTCTGAAAAAACAGACAATAATATTGTAGCTTCAATAAATTTAGATAAAAACACTTCAGATTCAGAAATTGATAAAATTGTTATTTTTTATAAGGATGGTACTTTTAAAGCTTATAAAAATTAAGCAATTCATTAAATTTGCATAAAATTGAATTATGCGAATTATTTTCACTCTACTTATTTCCATCCTACTTACTAGTTGTTATCAACCAGAAAGAAACTGTGAGCACTTTAAAAATGGTACATTTGAATTTGAAACACTCGTAGGTACCGAAATACTTAAAACTACTTTTACTCGAAATGATTCGATAGAAATTGATTTTTTTAAGGGGAAGTCTGATACTTCTTCTATCCGATGGATTAATGACTGTGAATATATTGTTCAAAAAAAGAATCCTAAAAGTATTTCAGAAAAGAACGCTATCCATATGAAAATATTGACAACAGAAGAGGGCACATATGTGTTTGAGTATAACATTGTCGGTGATACAAATAAGCAAAGAGGAACTGCAAAAAAAATTAAATAGATTGGGATATAATATCGTATTAATTGAGCCTGAAATACCTAATAATACTGGTAATATAGGGCGTTTAAGCCTTGCAACTGGATCAAACCTACATTTGGTAAAACCATTTGGGTTTAAAATTAATGATAGCCGTTTAAAAAGAGCTGGTCTTGATTATTGGCAGCACCTTACTGTTTTTACCTATGAAAACTTAGCAGAGTTTTATTCTAAAAATGAAGGAGCAAACATGGTGTATCTATCAAGTCATGGAGAGCAGAATTATACTAAGATTGATTTTCAAGAAAATCAGTTTTTAATATTTGGGAAAGAATCTGTTGGATTACCAAAAGAGCTTCTTTCTAAAAACACAGATAAGACATTTCATATTCCAATTCAAAGTAAACATGTACGAAGTTTAAATTTAGCAAATTCAGTTAGTATAGTTGTCTATGAAGGATTAAGAGCTTTAAATAATTAATTTTCTTTATTTTTTAAGTGCCTATTTTGTTCTTCTAAAAGTTTTTCAATATTTGATAGTAGCTCAATATTTTTAGGCGTTTCAACCTCTTTATCTTTTGGATCTTCAGCTTTTCTTCGGAAACGATTCATAAATTTTACAACCAAAAAGACAGTTAAGGTTATTATAAGAAAATCAATTAACACTTCAATTAATTCGCCATAACCAATGGCTAATTCTGTAATTCCTTCAGTCGCTTCTCTTAAAACATATTTCTTATCAGCAAGTGTAATACCATCTGTAACCATTGTTAATGGAGGCATAATAACCTTTTTAACTAAAACACTCACCACATTATTGAAGGCAACACCAATGATAATACCAATTGCCATATCTATCATATTCCCTTTAAGGGCGAAGTCTTTGAACTCTTGATAGAATTTTCTCATGGTTTTTAATTAAAATAATAGCGTTTGTCCTTCATCATCAGAAATAGGATCTTCTCCATTACCTGAATCTTTCGAATTAGGTTTTTCTTCTGAAGGTGTTGGTTCTTTTTCTGAAGAAATTGTTTCCTCATCTACAACATCAATCTCTTCAGTTGGTATAACTTCAGGTGCTTCATACGGAGGTGATTCTAAGGTGTTTATTTCTAGCACCTTATCCTTTGTAAGTTGATTTCCTAATGCAGATATTCCTTTAATTGAAATGAATTCCTCTAAATTAATCTCAATATTCTCCTGACGATCTTTTCCTCTTTTCTTAGCAAAAACAAGCTCTGCCATAGGTCGATAGTCCGTAAAAATCTTTTCTAAATATGATTTAGGATGATCAGAAATAATCAATTCTTCTCGGTCTGGATTATCAATTAAAAAACGTTTAATATAAAAAAGTTCTTTATCTCCTTCCCAATATATTGCAGATACAGGTTTTTTAGGATCCCATTTTTCAAGCACAATCATATCATCATCAAAACGCAAAGTGATTTCAGGAATTACCGTTTTCACTATACCTTTCTGATTAATAATCAATAATCTATCCTCACTCGTAAACTCGCCTAGAAGCTCTCCTCTATCATCTACGTTTAATCGTTGTACTGTTTCATCAAACCATATTTTACGGGGCTTCAGTGTAGAAAGACCTTTTTCTTTAAGCTCAATTCGCTTAACAGCATATTTTGTAACAATATTTCCTCTTGAGGCTCTACCTTTTACAAGCATATCAGCAAAATCAAGATCAAATTTTAGTTTTTTAATACTTCCAGATTGTCTCAATAAAATAGTAACCAATTCTGCTTCACCATTTGAGTTTGCTGTAAAATAAAGTGCTCTACTTCCTTTAGTACTTTTAGTTAGGTCGTATTCCTTATCACGAGTTATTGAAGTTACTGCAAATCGTTTCACATAAGTTGCTCCTCTAACACCATCTTTATAAATCAAATTATAGATGGTTCTTTTATCTTTTTTCTTAAATACCGCAACATGAATAATTCCTTTACCTATAAAGGTTTTTGACCCCACTTTTGTGACCATCATTTTTCCTTCAGCAGTAAAAACAATTATATCATCAATATCACTACAATCAGTTACATACTCATCACGACGTAAGCTTGTACCTATAAATCCTTCTTCTCTATTTACATAAAGCTTTGTATTTCTAATTACAACCTTAGTAGCTTCTATATCGTCAAAGATTCGAATCTCAGTTTTACGCTCTCTTCCTTTTCCGTATTCTTTCTTAAGACGTTTAAAATAGTCTATTGCATATTCAATAAGATTTGCTAAATGATGTTTGACTTCAGCAATGCGTTCCTCTAAGGCATCAATTTTTTGTTGTGCTTTATCAATATCGAATTTTGAAATACGTTTAATTTTTATTTCTGTTAAACGAACGATATCATCTTCAATTACAGGGCGTTTCAAGTGTTTAATGTGAGGTTTTAAACCTTCATCAATTGCTTTAATAACACCCTCCCAGGTTATTTCTTCTTCAATATCACGGTAGATTCTATTCTCTATAAAAATACGCTCTAAGGAAGCAAAATGCCATTGTGATTGTAATTCATTTAACTGAATTTCTAATTCACTTTTTAATAACTCAACAGTTCGATCTGTGGAACGTCGAAGCATTTCAGTAACCCCTACAAAAAGCGGTTTATTATCTTCAATTACACAACCTAAAGGTGAAATTGGAGTTTCACATTTAGTAAATGCAAATAATGCATCGATCGTTTTATCTGGAGAAATACCATTTGGCAAATGGACTAATATTTCAACATCAGCTGCAGTATTGTCTTCAATCTTTTTAATTTTAATCTTTCCTTTTTCATTTGCCTTTAAAATAGAGTCTATTAAAGACGAAGTGGTTGTTCCGAAAGGAACTTCAGTAATTACTAATAAATTTTTACCACCATTATTAATTCTAGCACGAGTTCGTACCTTCCCTCCTCTTAGACCATCATTATAGTTGGTAAAATCTGCGATTCCTCCTGTTGGAAAATCTGGAAATATTTGAAAACGTTTTCCTTGTAAATGTTTTATTGAAGCGTCTATAAGTTCTACAAAATTGTGAGGCAATACTTTGGTTGAAAGCCCTACTGCAATACCTTCTGCTCCTTGTGCCAACAACATTGGAAACATTACTGGTAAGTTAATAGGCTCTTTTCTTCTTCCATCATAAGAGGATTGCCATCCAGTAATTTTAGGGTTAAAAACAACATCCAAAGCAAATTTAGATAATCGTGCTTCAATATAACGAGCAGCAGCGGCTCTATCACCTGTTAATACATTTCCCCAGTTTCCTTGCGTATCGATTAAAATATCTTTTTGGCCAATCTGAACCATAGCATCTGCGATACTTGCATCTCCATGAGGATGGTATTGCATGGTATGTCCTACTATATTTGCTACCTTGTTATAACGGCCATCATCCAAATCCTTAAGAGACTGCATAATACGACGCTGCACAGGCTTAAAACCATCTTCTATTGCAGGTACAGCACGTTCTAATATAACATACGAAGCATAGTCTAAAAACCATTCCTTGTACATTCCTGTAACTTTTGTAGTAGTTTCTCCAGAATGATCCTCGTTATCCATTTGCATTTCTGGATCTAGGTTTAACTCTTCATCATTATGTTCAATTTCCTCACTCATGTATCTATTGTACTATTTTTAATCTTCTACTTTATCTAATTCTACCTTCAAATTATTGATGATAAATTCCTGTCTATTTGGTGTGTTTTTTCCCATGTAAAAAGAAAGCAATTCTTCTATACTCATAGCTTTATCTAGCATCACTGGATCTAATCGAATATCATTTCCGATGAAGTGTTTAAATTCATCTGGAGATATTTCACCCAAACCTTTAAATCGAGTAATTTCAGGTTTAGGTTTTAATTTTTCAATAGCTTCCTTTTTTTCTTCATCTGAATAACAATAAATAGTTTCCTTTTTATTTCGGACTCTAAACAAAGGCGTTTCCAATATAAATATGTGGCCTTCTTTAATTAATTCAGGAAAAAACTGAAGGAAAAAAGTAAGTAACAACAAACGAATATGCATACCATCAACATCAGCATCAGTAGCAATTACAATGTTATTATAGCGTAAATCTTCTAAACCTTCTTCAATATTTAAGGCTGCTTGCAATAAATTAAATTCTTCATTTTCATACACAATTTTTTTACTCATTGAATAACTATTCAAAGGTTTACCGCGAAGTGAAAAAACTGCTTGTGTATTAACATCTCTACTTTTTGTAATACTACCACTTGCCGAATCACCCTCAGTAATAAATAATGTAGATTCCAGACGTCGTTCTTTCTTCATATCGCCTAAATGAACTCGACAGTCCCGTAATTTCTTATTATGTAAATTGGCTTTCTTAGCGCGTTCTCTTGCTAACTTTCTAATACCTGTAAGATCTTTTCGCTCTCTTTCAGCTTGCATGATCTTTCGTTGCATTTTTTCAGCGGTATCAGGATTTTTATGAAGAAAATTATCCAGATAGGTTTTTACAAAGTCATTAATATAACTACGTACTGTAGGCAATTCTCCACCCATATCTGTAGATCCAAGCTTTGTTTTTGTCTGACTTTCAAAAACAGGTTCCATTACTTTTATAGCTATTGCTGAAACAATTGATTTTCTTATATCACTTGCTTCGTAATTTTTTCCATAAAATTCACGAATTGTCTTTACAACACTTTCACGAAAAGCAGCTTGATGTGTTCCACCTTGAGTAGTATGTTGACCATTTACAAACGAATGGTATTCTTCACTGTATTGAGTTCTACTATGTGTTATCGCTATTTCAATATCTTCTCCTTTAAGATGAATGATTGGATAAATCATATCATCTTCTGCTATATTTTCTTCTAATAAATCTTTTAATCCATTTTCTGAAAAATATTTTTCTCCATTAAAATCAATCGTTAAACCTGGATTTAAATACACATAGTTTTTAAGCATCCGAATTACATACTCGTTTCGATACTTAAATTTCTTAAAAATAGTTTCATCTGGAATAAAGCTAACCTTTGTTCCTTTTCTTTTTGAAGATTCTTCAATTCCTGGATCTGCAGTTAATTCACCGGTGGAAAATTCAGCATATTTAGATTTGTTATCTCTAACAGATTCAACTTTAAAATAACTGGATAAAGCATTTACAGCTTTAGTACCAACTCCATTTAATCCTACAGCCTTTTTAAAAGCACGGGAATCGTACTTACCTCCAGTATTCATTTTTGAAACTACATCGACAACTTTTCCTAAAGGAATACCACGACCGTAATCTCGAACTTTAACTTCTTTATCCTTTATTCGAATTTCAATGGTTTTCCCTGCTCCCATGACAAACTCATCTATACTGTTGTCTATCACCTCTTTAAGCAAGATGTAAATACCATCATCTGGTGAAGATCCATCTCCTAGTTTTCCGATATACATCCCAGGACGCATACGAATATGTTCTTTCCAATCGAGAGACCGTATATTATCCTCTGTATATTGATCTTGTTTCGCCATGAATATTTTTGCTGTAGACTTGCTAATATAGGACTTCACAGTAGATTTTGAAACCTTAAAAAAGGAAAGTAATTAACAATAAAAAAGACCTAATTGTTGAAAAATAAATTACAGTTATGGTAGATTCGGATTTTTATACAAAGTTATAAAAACACCTAATTGAGAATAACTTTTGATTTCCACCCAATTAGTTCGAAGCTCTACAATATCTTCATCACTTGTTCTATTTTCAATATTCGAAAAAAGAACATATTTATTTTTATTTAAACTTAAAGACTCAAACCTTATTTCTTCTTTTAATTCATCTTTTAAAGTAGATAACCATCTTGTGTTAATCGTAGTATTTGTGCCTATAGAAGATCTTGAAATCTTCTGATTATCAATAAATTCAAGCATTTTTTTCTCTTGTTCAAAATAATTAAGATAAGCTAAACTACAATCCCATCCTTGAGCAATTGTTGCTGGATAAATCCAAAAATGACCTGTAATAAAAGCTATAGTAATTAATGCAAAATACATTTTTATTAATCTAATACTTTTTACTAATGAATACATTAAATTAATAACAAGAATATTGGCAAGTATAAAGCATATTAGTAAGTAACGAGGTCCCATAGGATTACTAAAAGGTACAAACCCTAAAAAGAATACAACACAAAACACGATAAGTGAAATTAAAAGCCTTGAGCTTTGTTTTTCTATTTGAAAATATTTCTTATTTAAAAATTGATACACTAAAAACACTAATGGAATCCAAACAAATAATCTTCCATATTCTAAAAGGTTCTTAACAATCGCTGCTGAATTTTTTGCCATTCTTGCAAGTTCAGTAACTTTTCTATGCTCACTATAACCTTCGTTCTTTGAGATTAAAAACCAACCTAATTCTGAATATTGATACAGAATAAAACCCAAAAAAACAGAAAAGCTGATTAAATAACTTTTCAACATTTTCTTATTATAATCCAATAAATGAGCTTTGTAAAGCCAAACATGAATTATAATCAATGCTATAGAACAATAAATCCCTCTTAAATTGGTGAGTAACATTCCTATTAATGCTATTGCATACAACCAATGTTTATTCTTAAATAGTGAGTTGATACCAAGTAAAACGAAAAATAACAACAACATGTCGTTATTTAGTATTGTAGATTGTGCTATTAATGTTGGTTCTAATAATACTAACAATACAAGAAAAATTGAATTCCTTCCTTTAAAACTATTTTTAGCTAATAAAAAGATTTGATAAAAAACTCCGAAATTAACTATCAGCAACAAAAGTCTTGCTACCCAAATAGATTTTCCTAAAACAGTCCAAAACAATGCAATGCTAGCTATCCAAAGTGGTGGATGTCCCGAATTTATATCAGTAGGGACAATTAAACTCGAAAATTGATGTGTATAAATCCAATCTGCTCGACTAGATTTACTTATCGCATCCCAAAAAAAAGGTAAATCATGTAATAGCAAGAACTCAATTAGTAAAAAAGTTATTATAATAAATATTACTAATTTTTCTTGCCTGCTCATACTTTATACATTAAATCTAAAATGCATTACGTCACCATCACTTACAACATACTCTTTACCTTCAACTGAAAGTTTACCCGCTTCTTTTACTTTTGCTTCACTACCTAATTGAACATAATCATCGTATTTAATAACTTCAGCTCTAATAAAACCTTTTTCAAAGTCAGTATGTATTACACCCGCTGCTTGAGGAGCAGTAGCACCAATAGGAATAGTCCAAGCTCTAACTTCTTTAACTCCAGCTGTAAAGTAAGTTTGTAGATTTAATAATTTATAAGCACTTCTAATAAGTTTTGCTGAACCAGGTTCGTCTAAACCAAGATCTTCTAGAAATAATTGGCGCTCTTCATAATCTTCTAATTCATTAATATCTGCTTCTGTACCTACAGCTAATACTAGTACTTCAGCATTTTCATTCGAAACTGCTTCTTTAACTTTTTCAACATATTCATTTCCTGAAACTGCAGAACCTTCATCTACATTACAAACATACATTACAGGTTTGTCTGTAATAAATTGAATTGGAGCAACAAATTCTTCTCTTTCACTTTCAGTTAAATCAATAGCACGAACAGAAATACTTGCCTCTAATCCTTCCTTAATTTTTATTAAAACAGCTTCTTCTTTTTGAGCTTCTTTGTTACCAGTTCTTGAAGCTCTTTTCACTTTTTCAAGTTTCTTCTCAGCAGTTTCAAGGTCTTTTAACTGAAGTTCAATATCGATCGTTTCTTTATCCCTAATAGGGTCAATAGTTTCATCAACATGAATAATATTTTCATTATCAAAGCATCGTAAAACATGTAGTATCGCATCAGTTTCTCTAATGTTTCCTAAGAACTGATTTCCTAACCCCTCGCCTTTACTTGCTCCTTTCACTAATCCAGCTATATCAACAATATCGACTGTACAAGGAATTACACGCTCTGGGTTTACCAAAGATTCTAATTTTTCTAATCTTGGATCTGGTACATTAACCACTCCAATATTAGGCTCAATTGTACAAAATGGAAAGTTTGCACTTTGTGCTTTTGCATTTGATAAACAATTAAATAATGTTGATTTTCCAACATTTGGTAAGCCTACAATTCCTGCTTTCATGTGTCTATATTATTTATTTTAACGGTCACATGCTGTTCGCTATTAGTCATTTCGTTAGGAGATAAACTTTTTAGCATGCTCGTTTCATAATAGCTATTTTTCAGTCCGCAAATATACATTTTCAATAAAAACTATAGAACTTTTTAAAAATTATTATTATCAATAATTTTAAAATTAAAAAATATCATAGAAACAGGATATGTCAATATAAATATTATAGGAAATAAAAGAGAAAGTTGTAAAACCTTTAATTTATTCCTTTTAAAAAATTGAAAATATTATTAGGTAATTTTTGAAATAAGTAATAAAAACTTATTCGTTATGCATAAAAGATTGCTTTCCAAGTAGCTCTTCATCAGTCTCTACATGGTCATCATCAGGAATACAACAATCAACTGGACAAACAGCGGCACATTGAGGCTCATCATGAAATCCTTTACATTCAGTACACTTATCTGGCACGATGTAATATAATTCATCACTAATCGGTTCTTGAGTGTCTTCTGCATTAACTTCCTTACCGTTAGGTAATACTAGCGTTCCTTTTAAATCGGTTCCATCTTCATATCTCCAATCATCAGCTCCTTCATAAATTGCTGTATTAGGACATTCTGGCTCACAAGCACCACAATTTATACATTCATCTGTTATTATAATTGCCATCGAATATTCTTTTTCTTAATTGTGCGACAAAAATAATGTTTTCGCTCGAATTATTCTATTTGAATAGGAATGAATATTTTTGCAAAACATTAAATAATACAAAATGGGTTTAGACCAAAGAATTCAAGCTTTTACAACTTTAGGAAAATTTCTATCTCAATTTTCTTCGGAAGAATACACCTTAGATGCTAATATTCCATTCAATGATCAGTTTTTTGAAAGGATGAAAGAAACGATACAGCAAGCTAAATTTCATAATGGTTGGTTTACTGAAAACAATATTCAATTTGCATTTCAAAGTTGGTCTGAAGCATTAACTGAAGATAATTTAAAAGCATGGACAACACAGTATAAATTCAATACTCAACCTACAAAAACAGTAGCAATTATAATGGCTGGAAACATTCCATTGGTTGGGTTTCATGACTTTCTTTCTGTTTTGATTACTGGAAATAATGTACTTGCTAAACTTTCATCGAATGATAAAATTTTGCTTCCTATAATTGCTGAATATTTAAATTCAATTAATTCTTCATTTAAAGAAAAAATTGAATTTACTTCAGAAAAACTTGAAAATTTTGATGCCGTTATTGCAACGGGAAGTAACAATACAGCTCGCTATTTTGATTATTACTTCGGAAAATATCCAAATATCATTAGAAAAAACAGAAACTCTATTGCCATTATTACCGGAAACGAAACTCCTGATCAATTAAAAGCTTTATCGAATGATATTTTTAGGTATTATGGATTAGGATGCAGAAATGTTTCAAAAATTTACTTTCCTGAAAATTACAACTATGATTCTTTTTTTAATGCCATGTTTCATTGGAAAGAAATCATTAATGAAACAAAGTACATGAATAATTACGATTATAATAAGGCCGTGTATTTAATGAGTATTATCAAGTTATTAGACAATGAATATATGCTGCTAAAAGAGGATGAACAGTTCTCTTCTCCTATTTCTGTAGTGTTTTATGAAACCTACTCAGACACTATCCTTTTGAAAGAAAAATTAGCCGCAAATGAAGCTAATATTCAATGCGTCGTTTCGGAAATTGGAATTGAAAATGAAATTGCCTTCGGAAATACTCAAAATCCTCAATTATGGGACTATGCAGATGGTATTGATACTGTTGACTTCTTGTTAAAACTTAAACAATAATTTATCTTTTTTTTAATTCTTATTATTCATAGAATTAGCACCTTTGTATAAGAAATAAAAAAAACTCATGAAAAAACACAATTTTAGCGCTGGCCCCTGTATTCTACCACAATCTGTTCTTCAAAAAGCTTCAGAATCTGTAGTTAATTTTAACGGTTTAAATCTTTCCTTAATAGAAATTTCTCACCGAAGTAAAGATTTTGTTGATGTAATGGAAAATGCTCGTTCTTTAGCTCTAGAACATTTAGGGTTACAAAATAAAGGATATCAAGCATTATTTCTACAAGGTGGTGCAAGTTTAGAGTTTTTAATGGTTGCTAATAATTTACTTGAAAAAAAAGCTGCATATCTAAATACTGGAACATGGTCAAGCAAATCTCTTAAAGAAGCAAAAATGCTTGGAGAAGTAATTGAAGTAGCTTCATCTAAAGATCAAAATTTCAATTATATACCTAAAATTTATAACATTCCAAGTGATTCAGATTATTTTCACTGTACAAGTAACAATACCATCTTTGGTACTCAGATAAACCAATTTCCAAAAACTGATGTTAAATTGGTTTGTGACATGAGTAGTGATATATTTTCTCGTCAAATGGATTTCTCTCAATTCGACTTGATTTATGCTGGTGCTCAAAAAAATATGGGACCTGCTGGAACTACATTAGTGGTTGTGAAAGAGGAAATTCTTGGAAAAGTTTCAAGACAAATACCTTCGATGTTAGATTATCAAGTACATATTGGTAAAGACAGTATGTTTAATACTCCAGCTGTATTTCCTGTGTATGTATCGATGTTAACTTTAGAATGGCTAAAAGAACTTGGTGGTGTTTCAGCAATTGAAAAAAGAAATAATGAAAAAGCAGCATTACTTTATTCTGAAATAGATAGAAACCCTTTATTTAAAGGATTTGTAGCTAATATAGAAGATCGTTCAAAAATGAATGCTACTTTTAATTTAACTGACGACTCATTAACAGAACGTTTTAATGGTCTTTGGACTGCTGCTGGTATAAACGGCTTAAACGGACATAGAAGTGTTGGTGGATATAGAGCGTCTATGTACAATGCATTGCCTTTAGAAAGTGTTGCCGTATTAGTAGATGTAATGAAAGAATTAGAAAAAAAAGCTTAAATAAAAAATATATAAAATGAAAGTATTAGCAAACGACGGAATATCTCAAACAGGTATAAATGATTTAGAAGATGCTGGATTCGAAGTAATAACCACAAAAGTAGCTCAAGAACAACTAATCAATTACATCAATGAAAATGAAATTGATGTTGTATTGGTTCGAAGCGCTACGAAAGTTAGAAAAGATATAATTGATGCTTGTTCAAGTGTAAAAATTATTGGACGTGGAGGTGTTGGAATGGACAATATTGATGTTGAATATGCTCGTGAAAAAGGTATTCATGTTATCAATACTCCTGCGGCTTCTTCAGCTTCAGTTGCTGAATTAGTTTTTGCCCACTTATTTGGAGGCGTACGTTTTTTATATGATTCAAATAGAAATATGCCTTTAGAAGGTGATTCAAAATTTAAAGATTTAAAAAAGAATTATGCTGAAGGAAGAGAATTACGAGGTAAAACAATAGGTGTTATTGGTTTTGGTCGTATTGGACAAGAAGTTGCAAAGATTGCTCTAGGATGCGGAATGAGAGTTATTGCAAGCGATAAATATGTTGGTGAAGCGACTATTAAAGTTGAATTTTATAATGGTCAATTTATTAATGTAGAAATTGAAACTGAAGATTTTGAATATGTTTTAAAGCATAGTGACTTTATAACATTGCATGTTCCTGCCCAAAAAGATTATATTATTGGTAAAAATGAAATAGCTTCTATGAAAGACGGTGCAGCAATTATTAATGCTGCTCGTGGAGGTGTTATAGATGAAGTTGCACTTATAGCGGCACTAGACAGTAAAAAATTATCTTTTGCAGCCTTAGATACTTTTGAAAGTGAACCAAGTCCAGCAATACAAGTATTAATGAATGTAAAAACATCATTAACTCCACATATCGGAGCAGCAACAAAAGAAGCTCAAGATAGAATTGGAACTGAATTAGCAGATCAAATTAAAAGCATTTTAAAAACAGCTTAAGCATTTTAACGTTAAAATAAACCTGTTGTCTAATTAATTACATTGTTTTTAAAGAATTTAACCAATTTCATGTGGTTTGTTTTGTACATTTATGAAATAACATTAAAATATTAAAATATGTCAGGAATATTAGATTTATTAACAAGCGATTTAGGAAAGCAAATTATAGGTGGTGTAAGTAACACTAGCAACCAATCTGAAGATAAAACTGCAGATGTGTTAAAAATGGCAATGCCATTTCTATTAGGTGCCATGAAAAAAAATGCTTCTACCCCTCAAGGCGCAGAAGGTTTATTAGGAGCTTTATCTGGAGGAAAACATGATGGTGGAATTTTAGATAATCTAGGTGGGTTATTTGCAGGTGGAGTTGATAAAAGTGTTACAGATGATGGTGCTGGAATTTTAGGGCATATTTTAGGAAATAGTCAGCCTACTGTTGAAAATGCAATTAGTCAAAAATCTGGTGTAGATGCTGGGTCTGTTGCTCAAATATTAAAAGTTGCAGCCCCAATATTAATGGGTGTTTTAGGAAAACAATCACGTCAAAATAAAGTGCAAGATTCAAATGGATTAGGTGATTTATTAGGTGGTATGTTAGGTGGACAACCAAAAGAAGAACAAAGTTTTATAGAATCTCTTTTAGATGCTGATGGTGATGGAAGTATTATCGATGATGTAGCTGGAATGGTACTAGGAGGTGATAAAAAGAAAAAAAGTGGAATTGGAGGTCTTTTAGGAGGCTTATTTGGAAAATAATAATTCTATACTTTACTAATAATGAAGCCATCCCGTTGATTCGAGATGGCTTATTTTTTGTTAAATGATAATGAGACCATTTAAAATTTAGTAACTTTATAAAAAAAATGAAGCTTTTATTAACCCTTTTAGGTTTATCGCTAGCCCTTTATAGTTGTGAATCTGGGAAATCTACGATAAAGGGAAATTCTGATACTTCTAGTCAAATTGTAAAAAAT
>Ga0209345_10002410_pt1 | contig 20699 bp, 18 predicted proteins | sample Cruoilmetagenom7_FD_187294 | JGI IMG/M metagenome (GOLD analysis project Ga0209345, IMG submission 187294) | Oil polluted marine microbial communities from Coal Oil Point, Santa Barbara, California, USA - Sample 7 (SPAdes) (version 2) | ecosystem: Environmental > Aquatic > Marine > Oil seeps ... | reverse complement strand
GCTTCTGTATCTACTATATCTTCTACATTTATACTCTCATCACTCACAAAGCTTAGGGTAAAGCTATACCCTTGGAGTACTTCACTCTCTCCCACGAGGTCATATACGCTATAGGAGTCACGTCCTAATCCCAAGCTCTCTGTCTCGCTATACTCTGGCAGTTTGAGTTGGGCTGTTATTCGTTGGTGGATTTCGCTGTTTAGGGGAGATAATAGTTGTGACATTGTTTGCCTTTGGAGGATGCTTAAGTTACTAAATAAGCTTTACTATAAAAAGTATATCCTTAAAAAAATCTAAGGGGGTCAATCAAAAGAATATACTTTTTATAATAAACTTTATTTTCGGGTCTCCCCGAAAAAAGAAGTAGAAGCTTACGCGCCTACGCCTACTCTCCAGTCATCTTCACCAGATGTACTAGCAGTCTCATGTCTCCAAGAAACTTTTCTGTAAGAAAAAGAGATCTCTTCAAGTGGCATTACTTGACCAGCAGATGTACTCTCTTGAGACTCCATAGATGCATCCATGTTAGTGATAACTGCATCTTCAAGAATCATGCTATAGAAGTGCTCTGGCTTACCTGCATAAGAAGTTCTATACCATTTAAGTTCTACTTTCTTTAAAGTCTCACCTTTTGTAAGTGCGTTATAAAGAAGTGGTGAACTCTTATCAATTAGTTTAGTTACAATTAATGGGTTGTGTGTTCTTTGACCAGTTGGTTGACCTGTAGTTGTATTACGTGGAATGTTAATGTTGTGAGTAAATGCTTTTACTATCGCTTCATCTTCATGACCGTTTTGATAAATATTTCCTACTGACTCTGGTGTTGTTGCACCTTCAGTTATCTTACCTTGTGTGCTTCCTTCGATTGACATGTATACTGGATTATCCATATTTAGTTTCCTTTTGTTAGTTTAGGTGTTATTATAGTCTATTTAATACGATAAAAAACTTAAAGCATTAAAATTTGCCTATAAAATTTTAAATGTTTCAAAAATACTCACTTTTTTTAGTAAATTAACGACAATTTTTTATCTGTGTTCCAAATCTAATACATAAAGGTATTTTTTCTGGTCTCAGAGCTGGACTATGAGTTAACATTTTTTTAAACCAAGCTCTTTGTAAAAATGGTATTTTTGAAAGATTTTTTCGACTTAGAGGTCTAAATACTAGCTCACGTGAAGTATTTTCAAAAGGGAGCTCCCCTGTATAGAGTTCATATAAAACACATGCTAATGAAAAGAGGTCTGTTCCATAAGAAGGAGTCTCCCCTTCAAAAACCTCAGGAGCAGTATAAATTGGATTATAGGCATTGTTTTTTGCATTAGCTAAGTTAAATGTTTTTTTGTAACTGACATTTTGTGATATACCAAAATCAAAAAGCTGAGCACTTCCATCTTGAAACATCATAATATTAGTAGGGTTAATATCTGCATGCACAATACCTTTATCATGCATATATATAATTGCTTTATATAAAGAAGAGGCAAGATTGCGTTTCATCTTATTGCTTATTTTATGTAAAGCTATCTCAGAGAGCACATCGCCTCCAAGTTTTTGCATAATGATATATGGAATATTTGTCTCATCATCAATCCCAAAATCTACTACTTTTATGATATTTTCATGGTGCAGTGAACTTAACAAAGAGTACTCAGAGTAGACAAAAGCAGCCACATCTTTTTTATTAGCTATCTTAATAGATGGCAGTTTTACAACCAACTCTCTTTCGTCTTTAAAGTATGCTGAATAAATATCTTGCACGTCATAAACTTCGCTTAATCCACCTTCGCCTATCTTAGCGCCTAACGTGTAGCGTTTATTTAACATGTCATAACCACCTAAAAGTGATTTATATTTATTCTCAAAACTACTCATATAGATTTTACACCTATTAATGTTGCTGTGAGATTATCATCAGCAGTACCTTCGAGTACCTTCGAGCTCAAATAGCTCATGCCGTTTTCTAAAAGAGCTATTTGCATCCCTTCTTTAATGGCACTATTTGATAAATTATCATAAAAACCATCACTACATAAAAGAAAAATATCCTTTTTACGTGTTTTAAACTTTTTTACCTCTAAAGAGAGCTCTCCAGGTGCACATAGTGCTCTCGTCAATGCTTTTCTCTCGCCGTTTTCATCCTGTATACTACGAGCATGATCTTGCGTCACCATCGAGAGTTTATCATCTCTAAGTATGTAACATCGACTATCACCAGAGTGTATACTTACAGCTTCTTCCCCTTCAATAAGTAAAAGCACTAAGGTTGTTCCTATAACTGCATTATTACCTAACTTATGCACTTTTTTCTGTAATATGCGGTGTATATTGTAAAACTGCGAACTAATTGCTTCAATTTTTTGATCAATACTCCCTTGAAGTCTTACATGCTCAAACATATCTGTCACTAGGTGGCTAGCAAAATTACCTTCTTGATGTCCACCCATACCATCACAAACTATCCATAATCCTGATTCATCATTTGTAAAGTAAGCATCTTCATTATTCATTCTAATATGCCCAGGGTGCGTAAAAGAGTGACTATCGCACTGCATTAGATACCACCACTGTTGAGTCTGAATTTTCTAAGAGGGTTCTCATTTGTAAAGACTTTGACAGCCATGCCTGTTAAAGCAAATGAACCATCATACATATCTTTCTTATGCTGTATGATAATGGAGTCTGTGCCTCGTCTAATTTTATGTCCCTTTTTAGTGAAATTATCAAAAAGTTTAAATAGACCCCACTCTCCCTCTTTATAATCTTCCACAACTCTACTTTTTTGAAGGTCAAACATATTAAACTTCGTAATATTGTTTAAACTTTCAGCTGGCCAAACTACCTTTCTTGATTTTATTGGTCCATGCTCATAAGCAATATAGTTTTCATCATAATGGAGCTCCATACGTGAAAGCTTACGCCCTAAGGAGTGTGGTTTTAAATAAAAACTTGTGCCGAGGAAATCACCCTTGCTTGTAAAGAATATTTTTCTGATTTTTTCAACATTTAACATTGCATTCATAAAATCTTTTCCAATCCACATATTGCTCCCATCAATAGTTCTATACTTATAAGTCCCTCTTCTTGTATCAAGCTTTACAAATGTAGAGACATAGTTTTGGTAAAAAGTATCTACAATACCATTCTTCTTAAAGAACTCCTCAAAATCTTGAATTCTTACATCATACTTTCTGCTGTTTTTTACAAATGGATAGCGTCCTCTGATTTTGTCATTATAGTACCCATACACTTCTTGTATATACTGGTTACTTATATGTTTTCTCGTTCTTGAGAGTAGATATTGCCAGTCATTCTTCAGTGCTGTTTTAAACCATTTATCAACTGGTCTAGGTAGCGGAGAAATTTGCATAATAATTGGCTCATGGCGTCCTGCTACTCTATCAGTTACGATTGTATACGCATCTTTTTCAGGCGTTACTGAGCCGTAAATTGCTGTCATCTCCTGATAAACCGTATTGAGTTTTAAGAGTGCTGTTTCTAGTTTTGCAGTAGGTTTATTGTCTTCGCCTATGAGATTATTGTAAACTGAAAAGTACTCTCTAATATTTTTCACATTAGTATTTTTTGTAACTTTTTTTGCTTTTTCAATAGCATTTTGAGAAGCAACTGATGCAGCTTGACCACCCACTTGCATTCCATCGGCTTTAATTTGAAGTTTTTCAGCAGGTGTATAGATTAGAGTATTCTCTTTGAGTGCATGAAGTACTCCAATAATCGGTGAAGTTCCAGATGTCAGGACTGTAAGTTGGTTGTTAATTTCAGAGATTGATTTATAGTTTGGAACTTTCAATGAGCTCAAAGCAGCTACCCAGTGCTTTTTGTAATCTATAAAGTAGTAGTTTTGAACCTTTTCATACATCTTATTTAACTCTGCATCACTCAACTCTGTTGTATATCCAACAACCCAGTTATTTGCTACAAGTTTTTTTATAAGCTCTTTTCCATCCGCGATGATAATATCTTCAAAACCTTTTTTAGTATAAAATCCAGGAACGACATAATCACTTCCCTCAAATGCCGAGGCATAAGAACCCAGAGACTCTGAAAAGCGGAAATCTCTTAAGTTCTTCTCTCTAGCTTCATTTTTAAGCTCTTTATATACAAGTGCCTCTTGTCCAAACTCTAAAAGCTGTTTTCTTGAGAGAGCCAAAGTCTCTTCGCTAAGCTCATACGGTGTAAAACCATAATCAAGGAGATTTGCAAAGTGCATATTTAAATCATTTTGAGTTGCATTCATATTTGGATATAAATGCGACCATGCTGTTGAGAGCCATCCTATCAAGAACTCTTTGTCACGGCGCTCTTCATTGTTTAACATTGTGTAGGCTTTTGTAGTCTCCCAAGTTAAATCATAATCGCCTATACTAACGGCTATCTGCTCCTCTATAAACTCTGCAATACGTGGAAGTAAAATATTTTCAAGAGCCTCTTTATAGTGATCTTCAATCATTGTATTTCTATCTTCAACTTTAAAGTATGCAACTTTCCAGACACGATTACTCATGTCTTCTTTGTTCTCACCTTGAAGTTTTTTAATCTGATTTAAACTAACAAGAACCTCTTTAAAATCAGATCTACTTGTAATCATGGAACGTGAATCATCATACTCAACCATAGCACTCTCAGTCACATCTAAATGGTCAAGACGTGAATTAAAGTCTTGTACCCAATAAATCAGAGCAACAGCCACAATCAATACTGACGCTATTAAAGCTCCAGAGTGTTTAATGCGTTGGTTCTTTTTATAGTTTGTATCCATCTTGATGATATCAGCTTCAGGGAAAATAATGTCTGAGAGAACCTTACGAATAAACATACCTTTTTGTGGCTGTATAGATGCCAAGGTGCTCTGTTCAAACTCTTGAGAAACTGGTAACTCATTTCCATTTGGCACGGAAGTGAAGTAGATACCACGTAACATAAGTGGTTTACGGTATCGTGTTTGCGCAAAGCCTATATCTACAAACATATTCAGTTTTTCAAATAGAACTGAGAACTCATTACAAAAAAGTAAAATCTTAGACCTAGCATCTGTATCCCACTCTCTGTTTACTTTATCTAATACCGAACTATTGAGTCTTTGTAAAAGAGCTTCTAACTCAGGCTGTATAACCGATGTATCGATACTGCTCTGCTCTTCATCAAATGTAACACCAAGAACCTCATCTTTCTCCTCTTCGCTTATACCTGAGAAATACTCTTTAAAACCAACTACGTTATCCACTTTACTAATTAAAAGATAAATAGGAATATTAGATACGAAAGCGTGAGATATCTCATCAAATCTATCACGTAAATCTTTTGCATACTGCTCGAGCTCTTTTTCATTTTTTTCAAAAAGTGTGTCTACACTAATAGTTAAAACAATTCCATTAATAGGTCGTTTCCAGCGTTTTTTACCAAAAAGATTTAGAAATGATTCCCAAAGAACAATGTCTTCTTGTGAACGATTGTTGGAAACATAATCACCGGGCATATCTATAAAGATAGCATGCTCTGCAAAATACCACTGAAATGATTTTGTAGCGCCTGCTTCTGTCACACTGCGGTTATCATAGTTGATATTTAAAGGGAAATCTAAACCTGAATTTTCAAGTAATGATGTTTTACCCTCTTCACCTGCGCCCACCATTAAATACCAAGGAAGCTCATATCCAGCAATCTGTTTATTTCTATATATGCTGGAGCTTTTCAAAATATGCATAGCTTCATTAAAACGTGTTTTAAGGTCTTGAACTCTTTCATTGGTAATACTAGAGTACTCTTTCTTACGTTTCATCTGCTCTTTAAAATTGCGGATTTTCTGCTTAAACTCATCTTTTACAAAGAGCGTGTATAAGAGCACTAATAAGAGTGTCCCAAAGAAAATAACAAAACCGATAAGTAGCCTAAGTGTTAAACTTTTTAATGATTCAAAGAGATAAGGTGAAACAAAAATTATTAACATTGCTGTGATAAAAGATACTAAAATAATCCAAAAAAATGGATTTTTAAATAGTGACGTTTGTGTGTTATTACTCATTTAAATCCTTTATAACCATTGGCTCTTCTACTGCATTGACTGGTTCATTCATTGCAGGGACAAGAACCTCTGTATCAGTATTTACTTCCCTCATAAGAGGTACAGAAATCTCTTCTGACTCTTGCATAAATGATGTGTTTTTATTTGCTTTTTCTGAAACATATTTATTGTATTGTGTCTGAAATAACACTAAGGCATCATCCTCTTTGTTTGCAAGAGAAAAAGTCAATACGCCATATGCTAATGAGACCATTACAATAATACTAATCGCTATAATTTGGTAAGAAGTTTTATAGATAAGATGATTGCCTGTTGAAGATACTTTTTGTGCTCCATAAAAGTTATTACTCTCACGTATGCCCATCGCTTTAATTTGTCTAAAGAGACTTTCACGGATAGAGTCAAGCTCCATCTTCCCTCTATTTTGAATTCTATATTTTCCCTCAAAACCAAGAGAGAGACAGATATACATTAATTCGAGAAGGTCTAAATATTTAGCTGGGGCACGTAGCAGTTGCTCTAGTATCTTAAAAAACTTATCTCCACCATAGGTTTCATTATAAAAGTGCCCTAAAAGACTAGAATTTGCCCAAGACTTATCTTTTCCCCAATACGTTGTCCCTATCATCTCATCAGAAAAAGTACATAATACATAGCGTGCTAGCATAGTCTGAGAGTTATCAATACCTTTTTTGTTAGCTATGTCTGTAAAGTAATCAATCTCTTCTATAAGTGCAGTTCTAACATCTTGGAGCTCACCAATATCATAAGAGTTTTGTAAATGGTCTATATGTTTAAAAATATCAGAAGATAAGAATAAAAAAGTATTACTACTCCCTTCATATGCATTACCATTTGTATTGTCTTTAAATTTAACACGTGATAGTGCAGCATTCTTAAAGTTAGAATAAGACTCTTGTTCTTGATTGAAATTTGTTAGAGTATCTGTTCCACCTGAAACTGGCACTAGCATTGTTTTATTTGCTGCTGTACTCATTATTTAACCTCCATATTAATCATTACGAATTGCCCATAAAGCATATTCTACATTTGGAAGTTCCCCAGAGAGGTGAAAAGCAAATCCACCAGAGCGAACTAACTTCTCTTTATCTTCTTGTGCAATCTCTACTTTGAAATATATATAGTTTACTTTATATGGAATTTGTCTTGGAGCTGTTGCTAAAGATTTTAGTTTAAAGCCTTTAAGATGATAATTTACAAGATCTCTAATAGTCTCAATACTTCCCATTTTAAGGTTAGAGAGAAGAAGCTTTTTAAGCTGGTCATCTTCTATATCTGCTTTAACTGCAAAAACAAAGCTTGAACTGTTAATCATAGATTTTTCTTCTACTTTTGATGTATAAATTCCGTATTTCTGTTTTTCAACAGGAAGCGAGATACTGTTTTGCTCTAGTACCATACTCAACATATCATTGAGCTCTGCAATAATTTTGTTAAAACTCTCACCTTGATGCTCATGATCATAACTGAGCTCTTCCAAAATTCTTTTCTCTTTTTTCATAAACACTGCTAGCTCACCAACTAGTGAAGTCAACTCAAGAAAAAGTTCAGAAGGATGTATCTTATCCTGCGTAAGATAGTAGTGCAAACGACTTTGCGTTCTATTGAGAAGTTGCAGCATTAGATAATCACCTAACTCTGTCGCTTGAACAGTTGCATCACTGAGCTTCTCAGCAAGTTTCTCAGCTCTATACGTTAAGGTGCTGACAAGCTCATTCACTTTGCTTAAAAGGTTTTCTGATGCATGAAGATGAAGATAAGTTGGTATATAAGCCGTATCTAGCGTTACAATTCCACTAGCACTTACATCTCCAATATCGCCTATTTTTATCTTTACATAGCCTTCGTTAACTTCTTCATCTAAAAGGATTTTAAAGTTAAAACGTGCACCTAAAAGATCAGTTTCACTCATCTCCCCTGCATTGCTGTTTGGTACGTTATCAATCTTTTCAGCAACAAGGCGTGTGAGTCTATTCGTCTGTTCTTGATAGTGAACTTCATCACTATTATGCATAGTAATAGGAAGTGCTAAGTAAAATGCCTTAGAGCTATCTTCTATTTTCACATCAATACTAAGTGAGTCAACTTTAGAACTAATATCAAAGAGTGTTCCATCAGGCATTACACCTGAAGCACTATTGAGGACAATTTTTCCTGAACTTAAATAGTGTGTATCTATGTTTACATCAAAGAAACCCCAAGAATTTGGGCTAAGTTCTTTCGTTCTCGTCATCAACTCATAAGCATAGTATCTATCATTTTGCTGGAAATGTTGAGGACGTATAAAAAGCCCCTCTTTCCATACTACTTTATGCTGAATCACTCTATTTCCTTAATCTGATATTCATTTATTTCAAGGTCAACAGAGTTATGTGTTTTATTATCAAGACTGATTACACATCTCCATGTTGCATTAGAGTCTAATTTTCTAAAATTTCCAATAATTCCTAAAAATTTTGCCTTTTCATTGAAAATGATTTTATAATGCTGTTCTTCACTTGGCAAGATTATATGCTTATTTTGAGATATCAAGTCACTGTTTAATCTATCTTTGCCGTTGTCTAAAAGTGTCCAATAATCAAGTTTAGAGAACTGTTCAGCTGAATCAAGCTCATAAAAGTTAAGCATAAGAGGAGAAGAAACATTATCACTATCAAGATTAATCTCACTACTACTTCTAATCTCTAAATCTAAATGCGTCGGTCTACTCGCACACGCACTCATTACTACCAAAATCACTGCACTAAGTAGAAGTGTAATTACATTTTTAATTCTCATTTTCATTTCCTTTGATGATATCAATATTTTTAACTTTATTTGTATTGTGGTCTAAAATAAAAACAACAATATAAGCATTATTTTTACCTATATAATAAGCAGGGAAATTATCATACTCGTAATATGCTGTACTCTCACCAAGGTCAGATTTTATTTTATTTAAGTCTAATTTTTTATTTTTTCGATTTACATAATCAAAAATCTGACTTCCTCTGTCTTCTGCTGTACCAATTCGCCATGACTCCTCATTAAATGTTTTTGTACCAAAATTTCTCAACTCTTCAATTTCAGAATTATGGGAAGAGTTTACGCAACCAAGAAAACTTGATAAAAAAGCGAGTAAAAACAATTTTAAAATTCTCATTACCTTAGCACCTTTAATTTTTTTTGTGTAAGTGCTTGGTAACATTGTCGAGATAAACTAATATCACCACCACCATTTCGACCAATCCCAATCCCTACTGAATTATTAAAAATATCCATAAGTTTTTCATGTACAGGGTTATGTGGGCTAGACTCATGCAGGTCTGCAAATATTTTAGCTTGCGCTTCTCCAATATCTCTTGATACCATTGAAGACCAATAACAGTGACGAAAAGCATCTGATTTATCATTTCGACCGTTCTTACCAAACCGTTTACGTGTCTCTTTTGTTGCTATCTCTTTGGCACGATGAATAACATATGCATTATAAGGGTGTGTTTTTACATACCCTTTTTCTGCATCTGTTAAATTATTATAAGAAGACATTTTCATATACCTTGTCTTGTGTCTGTTGTACGAAGCTTTAAACTGTAAGAGATGTTCTCGTACTCTTTTTTAAAGTCTTCGCGAACCATTTCGATGCCATCTTCAGGGTACTCATTGAGAGTATGAAACATTTCTGTATAGGCTTTCCAACAGAGTTGTTGCCTTGGTAATACACCACGAAGTGCCCCACTTGATTCAAATCTATACTCAAGATTTTTTGGTGAAAATTTTGTTACTGCGATATTAATAATATTTTTACTTGCATTGTGAAGTGCTATTGAATGAGAGTCGATTTCATTGAATGATTTTGTTATAGCATCCCCTATCTTCATCATTCCAAGTCTTGCACCTTGCTCATTATTTTGTAAAAGTTTTGCTGCTGCAGAACCAAGTTTAACCGGGTTATTATCAACATCAAGATGGGCAGTTGAAAGCTGTAAGTCCTGTTTTATTTTATCTTTAATCTGCAAAGAGTTCTGTAGTGAATCGAGCGTACTGTTAATCACATCTCCTATCTCAGACATCAAAGTATCTCTCTGCTCTTGCTCCAAATCATTAATAGAGACACCAAGTTTTGACTCTAAAATATTAATGGAAGCCGCTAAACCCTCATGTGACTCTACTGGTGCTCTCTTGATAGGAGAAGGTTTTGCCTGAGCCTTGGCGTATGAAGGCATAGTGACATGCTCTTCAAAAACTTCCTCTACTGCTTCAATCTTCGCCTCTATAGGTTCAGGTTCAGCTTCAATCACATCAACAAAGTCTGCTATGCCTATATCTTCAAAAAAAGCATCATCACTTTTAGCTATACTTGGAGCCACATCATCCTCAATCATACCTATTATGTCTGCATCATTAGGCTCTGTATCGTTTGTGGAGATAAAACTATCTGAATCTGAATTAAAAAGAAAATCATCATTTGGAATTATGTTATCACTGACTTCTGCTTCTTCAAAAGAGCTGATAATATCATTTTCAGAGTAATCATCATTTGTATAACGAGCCTGTACTTCATGGTCACCAATAATAAAAACATCCGATGCATTTATTTTTACAGGATGCCCTTTTGGTAGTTTTTTATAAGGATTTTTCAAAAAAGTACCATTTGTACTCTCATCTTTTATAAAATAACTCCCATGCTTACAAATTATATGAGCATGCACTCCCGATATATAAGAGTTCGGATCAGTTAAAACCCAATCATTCTCTTCTACGCGTCCAATACTTCCGCCTTTTTCTTCAAAATGAAAATTACGTTTTGATGGAATGTTTTTACCGTTTTTTACAATATCTAATACTAATTTCATCTGATTACTTTTCTATTGCTTGTTTTTCAGGAACTACCTGATACAAAGGTTTGTAGTTATCTTGTACAGATGCGCATCCAGCTAATACTAATAGCATTAATATACTCAATGTTAATTTCATTTTAATTCACTTCCTTTTTCGTTGTTGGTTTTTCTGTTTTTTTACTTGCGTTGAGTGTGCTCTTAACGCTTATTTTGCTCTCACTATCTAAGTAGAGGCTTACTGTTTTTAAAGATTTTTGCTCAATGGTGCAGTCGAGAATTGTTTTAGATAGTACAGGCATAATATTTGTATTGATAATTAAATCAATGTTTCTAGCTCCCGTATCCATCGCGTTTGATAAAAATACAATTCTCTCTAGTACATTCTCGTCATACTTAAACTTCACCTCTTTTGCCATGAGTTGCTTCTCAATAAAACCAAGTTTTAACTTGACAATCTCTTTTAATGCAGTATCGCTTAGGTTCATGTATGGGATCACATTCATACGACCTAATAGTGCTGGCTTTAAGTAAGAAGAGAGTGTCGGGTTGATAGCATTCACTAACTCTTGCATCTCTATATTTTCATTCTCTGTACACAGGTTAGTAATCTCTTCTGTAGCGAGATTAGAGGTCATAAAGATAACTGTATTTCTAAAGTTAATCTCTCTGCCTTCTCCATCATTAACTACACCTCTATCAAAAATTTGGTAAAAGAGGTTTAAGATATCAGGGTGCGCTTTTTCAATCTCATCTAAGAGAACGACTGAGTAAGGCTTTATACGAACAGGGTCAGTTAATTGCCCCCCTTCTCCATAACCTACATATCCTGGAGGAGAACCGATAAGTCTTGAAACTGTATGTTTCTCTTGAAACTCTGTCATATTTATTGTTGTTAAAAATTTCTCTCCACCAAACATTAACTCTGCTACATTTCTAGCTGTCTCAGTTTTACCAACACCTGATGGACCCACCAGCAAGAATACACCTGCGGGAGAGTTCTCATTTTTCATCCCTGCAGTTGCAATCTGTAAAAAAGTACCTAGATGAGAGAGTGCCTCATCTTGACCAATGATGTTTTCTTTGAGCTTTTCATCTAAGTTAAGTACTAGTTTTGTCTGCTCTTGCACCATTGAACCTAAAGGAACACCTGTCCATGAAGATATGACGTGCGCTATCTGCTCAGAGCTAACATTTTCAAAGATATATGTTCCACTCTCCTGTAAAGCCTTAAACTTTGCATGCTCTTTTTTAACGTCTGCTTGCTTGCCTTCTTTACGAAGTTTTAAAATCTTCTCTAAGTGTGATTTCTGCTTTTGCCATGAAGTTTCTATCTTTTTTGCTTCTCTCTCAAGTGCTTTTTTCTCTTTATCTAAGAGCTTAATTTTTTTAGAATAATCTTTTACAGAGTGCTCTTCATCTCTCTCATAAGAGGCTATCGTCCGTGCTATAACTATAATATCATTATGGATTTTTTGGAGTGCAAAAGGTACATTAGATTTTGAAATCTTTACATTAGCACACGCTGTATCTAAAACATCAATCGCCTTATCAGGAAGCTGACGACCTGTAATATAACGCGCTGAGAGCTGTGCAGCTGCTACAAGTGCTTCATCTTCTATGTAGACATTATGCTCCTCTTCATACTTATCCGCTATACCACGTAAAATAGTGATTGACTCCTCAATGGTAGGCTCCATTAGGTCGATTTTTTGAAAACGACGAGAGAGTGCTGGGTCTTTTTCAAAGTACTTTCTATACTCTAACCATGTAGTCGCTGCTATGGTTCTTAGGTTACCACGAGCTAAGGCAGGCTTTAAAATATTTGCTGCATCCGAACCGCCTTCATTGCCCCCTGCACCTATTAAAGTATGTGCCTCATCAATAAAGAGAATAATAAACTCTGCACTCTCTTGAATCTCTTTGATAACCGCTTGAAGACGTCTTTCAAATTCACCTTTTACACTTGCACCCGCTTGCAATGCTCCCAAGTCAAGTGATAAAATCTGTGCATCATAGAGGTAGTCAGGCACCTCTTTATTGACTATTTTAAGAGCTAGTCCTTCGACAACTGCTGTTTTACCTACACCCGCTTCACCTACTAAAATAGGATTGTTTTTTCTACGACGCAGTACAATATCAATAGCTTGTTTAATCTCTTCATCTCTACATAAAACAGGGTCTATCTTCCCCTCTTGAGCATTTTGCGTTAAGTTGGTTGTATATTTTTCCAGCTCATTTGCTGTAGACATTTTTCCTGTCTGTTTTACTGCTAGATTTTCAATTGCTTCGCTGTTAAGACCCTCTAAAAGTGTTTTCACTTCTTCTGCAGGAATATCTGAAAAGAGTTTAAAGTATGCAGTATTTGCATAACGAGATGCGTTGTCAAAAAGAGATAAGATAAGTGCTGTCTCACTAATATCTAAAACCTCTAAGGTTACATGAGAGATGATATATGCATCTTCAAGCCATGTAATTAAAAGAGGTGAAAAGACAGGACTAGCACTCTCACTAGAGCTTACTTTAACTCCATGTTCTAGAGCCTCTTGCATCTTCTGTTGTGAAATATTATATTGGGCGAGGAGAGCATTTAAAACACTTTTTTCATTTTCAAGCATTACATATAAAAAATCTTCTATAAGGACTTCATTGCCACCTCGTGAGACACATCGGTATCCTGCGTTTTCTAAATCTGCTTTTGTGACAACATCCATCTTTTGGATTAACTTCGATAATTCTAGTTTCATTATTTTCCTTAACTGCTTAATATAATTTTTTCATCTTTTTGAACTGCCCCGCAAAAACAGTTAACTCCAAGATGATGTTTTGAAAGTTCAAACGGCTCTGCCTTATTTTTTTTAATCTCTAAACAGAGTTCATACTCCAGTGGTTCATTTAAAGCAAAACCAACAAGTTCTTTAAGTTCCACGGTTTTTTGTTCATGAAGACTGTACTGATAGAGATGTTCAAAAGATATATCTCTGAGCAAAATTTGAAATTTTGAGCCCTTTGTCTTTACACTCTCTCCAATCAAAAAGTCTACACCTAAGCTACTGTTGCTTTCGCCTAGTTTTCCTAATTGCCAAGAGGGAATTGCTTCATTCATCTCAATGCACTGAACAATCTCAAGTGCATCATATTCAAGATAGTGACGCAAAATAGAGACTAAAGAGCCAGCAGATTTATGCTTCATACTCAAGAGTCCAATATATGGCAATATCTTTTGAAAATTCAGTGTAGAGCTTTTCATCTGAGTTTCAGAATAGAGCCCCAAAATACTTAGCATATACTTTGAAAATTTATCTCTTAGGTCAGATTGGTATTGAATATAGTATCTGTGTCTCTCCCAAACAGGGTAAAACATCTTTTGAATATGGTGATTAAAAAGGTCTAAAAAATCTTGTAAGACCTTATCTGTATCAGTGCTATCTAAAACCATTTCACAGTAGTGCGAAGGTAGCGGTGAAGCTGAGCCAAAAAGACTTAGAAAGTTAAGTGTTATCTCAACATTTTTTCCTTTTTCTGTCTCAACAAATACCAGTTTTGAAATCTCTGATTTAGCAAAAGAGAGACTAGGATTTGATTTAAAACGTAACCTTTTATAGAGTTCTTGAGGCTCTTCTTTTGGATACATATCTCGCAAGTATGTCATCACAACGCGCACACCTTGAGATAAAGAATACTTCTGTACTGATGGTTTGATTTTTTTATTTAACTCTATCACAGTCATTTTAATTTATACCAAATCCTGACTACCCATTTTAGCGGGCCAAGTAAATGTCTCATTGTTTTCAATATGCACGACAAGTCTATGAAATGAGTTAATACTACAGTAGAGACTAAAAAATTCATTTAGTACACAACATAGATGATACGCTTCACCGATTCCTGTGAACTTTGTTGGATCAAGATAGAGTTCAGTCTCGATCCCACGAATTGGTAGCCCTTCATGAATCATCTGTATTTTTTTATTTGATATAGAGACTAAACCACTTAAAATAATGTCTGTTTTCTCTTTTTGTTTAATATCACTCGCACCAAAAAAATCATACGTTTGCAGTATCATTTTAAGCGTTGAAATATTCTCTAAAGAGAGGTAGTTTAAGGACATATTAGAAATTAATTTCCATAAAAAATCCCCTCCAATAGGAGGTGGATAGGAGACAGATGGGATAGTGATGTTATGAAAGCTCAAATCCGAAGATGAAATCGGGTCATTTATACTTAAGTCTCCTAAGTGTAAAGTCGAAGGTATATCTTTATTCGTCGCCATCATTTTTACTGAGACTGTTGCCGTATTATGCTCTAAGTCATCAAAAAAACCACCTGAAGAAGCAAAACGTAAAAAGGTATCTGTTCTATGCTTTGTCTCACTCAACTTAACACGCTCAGAATAGTACTCTTCCTCATCACTTAAGTGTCCAAAAGACTCAAATGGATAGTAGTCTTGATATATATTTTTACTTGGTACCCAACCCCTTACTTTCTCAACAGAGAAAACTTCACTCTCATCTTTTTTCAGTTCGGATGGTGTTAATAAGTACTCATCTTCTAACTCTGTTTTACGAATAGGCACAGCGTCACTCTCAAACAAGTTGATAACAGGTGTACAAAAAAGACGAAAATCATCAGTTGTAGGAAGTTGCGCTGTTGAGAGACGTTTTGAGAAGTGAAACTTCAGACTGAAGTTATTTGACTGGCTTAAAGTATCACCCGGAATTTTTTCAATCTGTTTTAGATTATCTACATCGAGAAAAAGATGCTTATCAGCAAAACAGAAATACTCTTGCATCATAACATGCCCATCAAAACTATTTTTAGGATGAGGGACTATCGTTTCAGCAGCATTAAAACCAACTGTTGAGACTGAATTTTTTGGAAGATAAATTTTATCTATCTCTTTTTTTTTCTTATTTTTTATGTTTACTTCTATCTTTTCAACATATCTATCAAGGTAGAGATAAAGCTCTTTTGCCATGAATTTTGAGCCACCAAGAAACAACCTTAATGTCTCAAAACTCATTTCACTTAAACTACCAGATACGCTCATCTTAAAATCTAGTTCTATAGTCGCTTTTTGACCATAGGTTAAATACTCAACACTATCAAGTACTAAAGGCATAACCTCTGTTTCATAAGCAGTTTGAAACTTACATGTTACCCCATTTGAGGAGGCTTTTGAGAGTAGTTGTAAAGATTTTGGAACTGTTTCATTTTTCAAATCATTTTTCAGCCCATCAAATTGAACAATAGCGTATGATGGAATGGGGCGAATATAGCTAGGCCACAAGAGCTGAACGAGGTTATGCGCAACTTCAGGTAGTTCTTCATCAAATTTTTGGTGTAACTTTCCTGTTAAAAATGCAAACCCTTCTAACATTCTTTCAACATCAGGGTCTTGCCCCTCTTTAGCCAAATATGATGAAAGACCTGGATTTTTTCTAGCGAATTGAGCACCGTCTACACGTAAAGAATTCAACTCTTTAATATAATAATCTTTAGTCTTCATCTTTGTAAACCTTCACCTTTCCATTACTTAACAAGTTCGCTCTATAGTGTATTTTTTGGCTCTTACCATTAATTTGTAAGAAGCCTTCAATATGCACATCCATCTGATTAACACTCAGCTTATCTTTTGATACACCAACACGCGTTTTGTAGAGCCTTGGCTCATATTTTCGAATACATTTTTCTGAGCTTACTTCTATGTGTTCAATCGAATCTTTTAAACTCATCTCTGAGTTATTTAAATCTGGTCGCCCATAATCTTGAGCTGTTTGAGCACTCCCGGCATTTGTAGAAAATATACGAGAAAGGTTATTGGCTACAGACTGGTACAGTGCCTCTTCAGTTGTTGTACCTTTGCCTGTTCCTAGCCCGCCATTGAGTCTTTCAAATATACTTCCTTTATACATCTACTTAGTCTTTATCTAGTTTACCTACAAGTGAAAGTTCGAAACTAGCACCCATATATTTAAAGTGAGGACGAAGTGACATTTTTACACGGTACCAACCTGGCTCGCCAGCAACATCTTCCACTAAAATCTGTGCCGCTTTAAATGGTCTTTGACTTCTAATTTCAGCAGATGGATTCTCTTGGTCAGCGATATACTGTTTAATCCATTTGTTTAACTCACGCTCTAAATCAGAACGCTCTCTCCAAGAACCGATATGTTCACGTTGCAGAATTTTAATATAGTGAGACATACGTGTAATAGCAAAAAGGTAAGGAAGTTGCGTTCCTAGCTTATAGTTAAGCTCTGCATCTTTGCCTTCTGGAGTGTTAGCAAATATTTTTGGCATTTGTGCCGAATTTGCAGCAAAAAATGCAGCGTTATTGCTTCCTTTTCTCATTGTTAATGGGATGAAGCCTTGCTCTGAGAGTTCATATTCACGTCTGTCTGATACAAGTACTTCAGTAGGGATTTTCATCTCTATGTCACCCATGCTGTCAAAAGTATGTACAGGGAGGTCAGTTACTGCACCACCACTGTTTGGTCCAATGATATTTGTACACCATCTAAAGTTTGCAAATGAGTCTGTTAAACGTGAAGCAAATGCGTACACTGTATTACCCCAAAGGTAATCTTCGTGACTTGCAGATACATCTTCTTTATACACAAACTTAGAAACTGGGTTATCTTCAGGGTCGTATGGAGGACGAAGCAAGAAACGTGGAAGCGTTAAACCTACATAACGAGAGTCCTCATTTTCTCTAAAACCTCTCCATGCTGCAAATTGTGGTGAACTCATAACATCTTGCATATCTTTAAGATCAGGGAGACCTTCAAAACTATCAAGTCCAAAGAATTTTGGTCCTGCAGATGAGATAAAAGGTGCATGACTCATAGCAGCCACAGAAGCTACTTTAGATAAAAATTTCATATCCATGTTTGATGGTGAAAGTTCATAATCAGCGATAATTGTTCCAACAGGACCGCCACCGAACTGACCGTAACCTGAAGTATATACGTGCTTATAAAGACCTGATTGCGTTATATCTAAACACTCTTCGAAATCTTCTAATAACTCTTCTTTAGAGACATTGATTATCTCCATTTCGATATTTTGTCTAAAATCTGTACGCTCAACTAGCATATAGAGTCCACGCCATCTTGACTCAAGCGCTTGAAACTTTTCATTGTGTAAGATTTCATCCATCTGAGCAGAAATTTTTGCATCAATCTCAGCAATCATTCTGTCTACAATAGACTTATTTACTTTTTCTGCTTCATTTTCACTTTTTAACATTTCGCTAATTAAAGCACCTACACCAGATTTAACTACACCGTAAGTTTCATCTTCATGTGATAGACTTGTTTGAGAGATAATATTATCTAAAAGTCCGCCATCAAGTTCACTTGTATTTGATTGTACTGTTTGTGTTGTCGACATAGTTTTCCTTTACTTCTGTTCTTGAAGGCTTAATTCGCCTAGTAGTTTTTCACGTTCTGCTTCATCACTAATAGCACTCTCAATTGCTTTTCTAAATGCTGGAACATTTCCAAGAGGCCCTTTAAGAGAGATTAGTGATTGACGAAGTTCCATTAATTTTTTCATCTCATCAACACTATCAACAATGCTCTCAGGAGAAAAATCTTTCATAGTTTCTAGGTTAAGTTTTACTGTTAATGAAGAGTCCTCTTCATCTGTAAGTTTATTATCAACTGTAAAGTCAAGTGAAAGATTTTGATGCTTTAGTACATCGTTAAAGTTGTTTTTATTTACACTAATAACTTTTTTATCTTCAACTGGCTTAGCCTCTTCGTCTGGGTTAAACTCACCTAGTACAGTAAGTTTATATGGAATCTCAATCTCAGCTGATTGATCTCCTGTTGCTGGTTTATACGTGACGTTAATTCTCTCTTTTGGTGATTCTGACTGTTTACTCATTTTTTTTCCTTTTTTTAAATTTTAATTTCTAATGCTTGTTTTATGTCAATCTTACAAAGACGTGCATAGACTGTATTTATATCTTCAATATCTACCTGTGTGCGATTAAAGTTCGTTAGATATAAATTAAACACTTTTGCCGCTAATTCTGGTTTCCACTCATCTAAACTATATCTGTCGATATCTCTTTTGAGCTCTTCTAGTAAAGCTAATGCCACATTACTTTTCCCAAATTCTACTGCCAACCCAGCCTTAGCTAAACGCCAGTTAAACTTATCTTCTCTATTTACTGCACTACTATGGTTGCTCTGAAGCAGTGCCATCGCCTCCTTTATTTGCTTCTTTTTTGCAAGTGAATACGCTTTTTCAATTACCTGCTCTTTTCCATCATCTTCATTGTCCGTTTTGCTGTTTCCAACTACTTCGCCCATACTCTCAACTAACCAATTTTTTAACTTAATTGAGGCAAATGGAGTAGTGTCTTTAAAGACTAAATCTAAAATAGTCGGGTCAGTTTTAACAAACGCAACTAAAGCATTTTTCACCTCTAAGGCACACGTTGTATGTCCCATTTTAGTTAAAAGGTCAAAAGCTATATAGTGACCCTCCAGCCAAAAAGGTGAGAGTGAGATGAGTGATTCTAGAGCATCTAAGGCCTCTTCAAAATTCTCCTCTACAATCAGTTCATCAATAGCATTGATACTCATTTCAGAGGGTGGGTTGAGTAGTGTTTTCCCATCTTCGCTCACTGGCAAAGAGTCTATTTCTAGCCAAGATAAAAAGCGCACTATACGAATAGAACGAATGTCAGAGCTATCTTTGCTTCTGTAGTATGTGTGCAATAGATTTGCGCTTTTTTTTACAGAGCGAAGTAGTTTTGCGGCATCATCATCTGAGTTTATTTCACTTATATCTGCCGAACTATTTTGAGTAGTGCTTGTAGGTGTGACAGCTATAGAAGTTGCCTCCATCTCCTTTGCTTTTAAGTCACGTTCTATTGCTGAGCGTAACTTACTAAACACAGACACTTCTTCTTCAACTGTAAGGGCAAAATTTGTCTCTAGCTCTTTAAACAGAGAGAGAAAGTTCTCCAAATCTAGGGAAACAGACAAAGCACCTCGCTCATCAAGCATCTCTTCGTTAAGTAACTCTTCGAGCCAATTAAGAGAAGATTTTTTTACTTTTTTAGATTTTGGAAATAGTTTCTCTTCATAAGTAGCGAGTAGGGTATTAAAAATCTTTAAAGCTTTTTCAAGTCCAAAAAGACCCTCTTGCTTCCATGTTGCGTATGTCCACCAACAAAAGACTTTTGTATCTTTTGTAAAGTTTATCAACAAATTTTCTGAATCATTGAGTACTTTTACCCAGTCAGTACTTACCCCTTCTAACATAGAATTAGACTTATCTAGTTCTGCTTCGATAGATAAAAAAGCATCTTCATACTTGTAGTCAGTACCACAAGTAGAGGATTCGTCAATGGGTGTTAAAATTTGTTCAGACAAAGCATACCTTTTATTTATAAACCTAATATATAGAGGATAAATAATTATTTTTTGTTATTTAGCATCATATACTAGCAATTAAAAACTTTGAATTTACTTTTAATGTGTAAAATTTAATTATAATACACTATATAATACTTCAATGTGTGCAAATGTGTTACATAATAATACACCTCCTATAGTATTTTGATTAGATTTAAGATTAAAACACTCTTAAACAGATTACATTAAGAGTAAACAATTAAAATTATATCAATTAAAAAAAGTGAGATAATATGTCAAATACATTCGTAGTTGTTGAAGAGGGAGTTATTCAGTGTGAGCATGGTGCACCTGTAGTTTTAAAATCAACAGTAACAAATCATGTTATAGGTGGCAAAAAACCTCTTTTAAACACAGACATACTCCAAGCCGAAGTTGTAG
>Ga0209345_10002409_pt1 | contig 20700 bp, 19 predicted proteins | sample Cruoilmetagenom7_FD_187294 | JGI IMG/M metagenome (GOLD analysis project Ga0209345, IMG submission 187294) | Oil polluted marine microbial communities from Coal Oil Point, Santa Barbara, California, USA - Sample 7 (SPAdes) (version 2) | ecosystem: Environmental > Aquatic > Marine > Oil seeps ... | reverse complement strand
GTGTTGCGGATGTCGCGGGTATACAATTTCGCTTGCTAAATCGTCGCAAGGGCCCTGCGGTGCAGGGACCGCGTGCGCAGGCTGATCGCAAGCTGTATCGCGCTGCCATGCAAAACGAGATCGCGACATGCGAAAACCTTCAGGTGATTGAGGGTGAAGTTATTGACCTCGTTATGAAAAATGATGAAGTTTCCGGCGTCATTCTTGAGGATGGTTCTGAAATTGCTGCGCCTTCAGTTATCCTGACCACAGGGACGTTTCTGCGGGGTGTTATCCATATTGGTGATGTGTCCTCGCCTGGTGGCCGCATGGGTGATAGGCCGTCTATCAAGCTGGCCGAGCGACTAGACAGCTTTGATTTAGCGCTTAAGCGCTTGAAAACAGGTACGCCGCCGCGGTTGGATGGTCGGACAATTAATTGGGACATTCTAGAATCCCAGCCCGGCGATGATGAACCGGTAATGTTTTCCTTTTTGTCTAAATCCCCTACTGCAAAGCAGGTTTCGTGCGGGATTACCCACACAAATGAAGCGACGCACGACATTATCCGTGAAAACCTAGAGCGCTCATCGATGTACGGTGGTCATATAGATGGTGTTGGTCCCCGTTATTGCCCCTCAATAGAGGACAAGATCGTCAGGTTTTCTGACAAAACTTCTCATCAGATATTTTTGGAACCCGAGGGATTGGATGATCATACCATCTACCCAAATGGAATATCTACATCGCTTCCGGAATCTGTGCAGGTTGATTATGTGAATTCGATCGTTGGGCTTGAGAATACAAAAATCCTGCAACCAGGATATGCGATTGAGTATGATTACGTGGATCCACGCGCTTTGAGTGCGACATTAGAAGTCAAAAACATTGCAGGCCTGTTCTTTGCTGGACAAATTAACGGTACGACCGGTTACGAAGAGGCCGCTGCACAGGGGCTTGTGGCGGGTCTGAATGCCGCGCGCCGCGCAAAAAGTGGCGAAAAAATCCATTTTAGCCGTGCCGAATCCTATATAGGTGTGATGATTGATGACCTCGTTACTCGCGGTGTGTCAGAACCTTACCGGATGTTCACATCCCGTGCCGAATTTCGTTTGTCTTTGCGGGCTGACAATGCGGATCAACGACTTACGACAGCTGGAATTGAGGCTGGGTGTGTGGGCGACGAGCGTAAGTTATCGTTTGAAAACAAGATGAAAGCCATGGAAAAAGCTCTAACGGGACTTCGTGATACCACACTGACACCTAAAGAGGTTTTTGCCCAAGGTATTAAAATAAATCAGGATGGTAAGCGCAGAAATGGCTTTGATCTCCTCTCGTTTCAAGACGTCCATTTCGGAGATATCATCGCAATGCGGCCAGAGATGGCAGATGTAGCTCCAGAAATACAAAAACAGATAGAACGGGACGCGCTGTACGCTAATTATGTACGCCGACAACAGAGAGATGTCGAGGCGATGAAGCGTGACGAAGCGCACAAAATTCCGGATTCCTTTGACTATTCGTCAATTAGTGGCCTATCGAACGAGCTGCAATCGAAACTGCAAGCTGTCCGGCCGGTTACCTTGGGCCAGGCCGGCCGGATTGACGGCATGACGCCAGCAGCGCTTACACTGGTTTTGGCCAAAATTAAGCAGCATTCTAAAAGAAAGCGAGCCTGATGGGCGCAGATTTGCGACAGGAGTTTCGGGACGCGTTTGATGTTTCACGTGAAACAATGGAGAGGCTGGACCAATATGCCAGCCTGCTCGGTAAGTGGAACCCAGCCATAAACTTGGTTTCAAAATCCACAATTTCTATGCTTTGGCAGCGCCATTTTCATGATTCTGCACAGATATTCGAATTTCGACCAGAAAGCACCCACCATTGGGCCGATTTGGGGAGTGGCGGCGGATTTCCTGCACTTGTCTTATCTATCCTTGCGCTTGAACTGAGTCCGAATGACAAATTCACACTTGTAGAAAGTGATTTGCGCAAAGTCGCTTTTCTGCAAACGGTAATTCGTGAATTGGGGCTTAATGCGGTAGTTGTAGCTGAAAGAATTGAAGGAACCCCTCCGATCAATGCGGACATTTTAACTGCGCGGGCGCTTTCATCACTAAATAACTTACTAGAATATGCCGAAATGCACCTAAACCCAAATGGAATTGCGGTTTTTCCGAAGGGAGAAACTTATAAAAAGGAAATAGAAGAGGCTGTTGGGCAGTGGAAATTTGAGTTAGAAGAATTTACAAGTAAAACAAACCCTAATGGCGCAATTCTAAAAATTGGAGGCATCAAGCGTGTCTGACCCAACTCGCCCTAAAGGGCCACGTATTATTGCTGTTGCGAACCAAAAAGGCGGTGTTGGAAAAACAACAACAACAATAAATTTGGGGGCGGCGTTGGCTGCTGACGGCTTCAACGTGCTTATTATTGATCTTGATCCTCAGGGGAATGCCTCGACCGGATTGGGGGTCGAGGCCGCGCAACGCCAGCTGAACACCTATGATTTGTTGTTAGGTGACGTGCCGCTTGAGGATATTGTCCAGAAATCCGATGTTGAGCGGCTATTGATTGTGCCAGCAACAACAGGCCTTAGTTCAGCCGATATCGAGTTGATTTCAAATGAAAAACGCAGCTTTTTGTTACACGATGCCCTAAGGCAACCGGCCATTGACCGGTATGATCTCGATGTCATCCTTATCGACTGCCCGCCTTCTCTAAATCTGTTGACGGTGAATGCGATGGTGTCCGCAAATTCGATACTTGTCCCGTTACAAAGCGAGTTTTTTGCACTTGAAGGGTTATCGCAACTGATGTTGACGGTTCGAGAGGTTCGGGAAACGATTAATTCAAACCTTCGCATAGAGGGTATTGTGCTGACGATGTATGACAGCCGGAATAGGCTGTCCCAGCAAGTTGAAGCGGACGCACGCGAAAACTTGGGTGAGCTGGTTTTCAAAACGATAATTCCGCGAAATGTTCGGGTTAGCGAGGCACCATCGTTTGCCTTGCCGGTTATCCAGTATGATCCAACCTCAAAAGGGGCCCAGGCGTATAGGCAGCTGGCAAGAGAGCTAGCTTCGAACAATTCAATGACAATTACCGCAGAAGGAAGCTGAAATGACCAATAAAAAACACGAACGGCGTGGTTTGGGACGTGGGCTGTCTGCGTTAATGTCAGACGTCGTAGTTGACAATACACCAAAGCAGGACGGCGTGAGCCAAACCCGTAATGAGCAGTCAATTCCAATTGAAAAAATCAAGCCTAACCCGGATCAACCAAGACGTGATTTTCCAGAGCAGGATCTGGATGACCTTGCCTCTTCGATCCGTGAAAAAGGTGTTATTCAACCACTTATATTGCGTAAAAAACAAGATAAAACAAGTGGTTACGAGATTGTAGCGGGTGAACGCCGATGGCGTGCTGCACAGTTGGCGCAATTGCATGAAGTGCCTGCAATCATTCGGGACTACACGGATACCGAGGTTCTTGAAATTGCGATTATCGAAAATATCCAGCGTGCCGACCTTAATCCGGTTGAAGAGGCGGCTGGGTATCAGCAATTGATGGAACGGTTTGGCCATACCCAAGAAAAACTGGCAACGGCTTTGGGCAAGAGCCGTAGTCATATCGCCAATCTGATGCGCCTATTACAATTGCCTGATGAGATTTTGGCAATGTTGCGCGATGGTAAGTTGACGACGGGTCACGCGCGGGCGCTGATTACGACCGATAACCCAGTAGAGTTGGCTCGCATTGTTGTGAAAAAGGGCCTGTCGGTCCGGGAAACCGAACGTTTGGCCAAGGCGCCGAAGGCAAAACTAGCCAAAGTAACGCTAAAGCCGTCTGAAAAAGACGCCGACACTCGTGCGCTCGAAGGTGATTTGGCGGCAAATCTGGGGATGAAGGTTTCGGTTAACCACACCTCGGGCAAGGAAAACGGTAAGCTAACGATCAGTTATAAAAATCTGGAACAGCTTGACGATTTGTGCCGGATTTTGACGGCTATGCCTCAGGACGGCCCCAAATAAACACAAGCACACCAGTAAGGATAAATGCCTGTAAAACCAACAGCATTGGCTTAAGGTCCAGAGCGAGAGATATGCCAAAAGCGGCAAAGATAGAGACTGTTGCATAGAGTTTTATGCGCCTGTTGATAGCCCCATTTCTTTGCCAGTCTTCGATTGGGGGGCCAAATCTGGGGTGCGTGAGCAACCAGTGGTGCAGACGTTCTGACGATTTGGAAAAGCAGAATGCAGAAAGCAGCATGAACGGGACTGTTGGCAATATCGGCAGAACTACGCCGATCACGCCAAGCGCAAGCGATGTTAATCCCAGTATTAGCCAAACCAAACGCATCGTTTACTCCATTAATAGCTCTCGGATGACGGCGTTCAACAGCGGGCGACCACGGGGCGTGGCCATTAGCCGGTTGTCAGATACCTCTACTACGCCAATTTCGCATAGTTGGTTGATCATACTGTTATCCAAGGCTGATTTCGAAATATTTCCATAACGCGACAGATCAATTCCGTCTGTAACCCGCAGACCCATCATCAAATACTCATCTGCATGTTCTGCAGCCGACTGCGCGTGTCTAGGCAGTTCGCCATTGCCGGCGTTGGTGGATTCGAGCCAACCTTGCGGATCTTTGGGAGCTTCGGTTGCATAGCGAATACCTCCTAAGGTTAACCGTCCATGCGCCCCAGGTCCAATTCCAATGTAATCACCGCATTGCCAATAGATTAGATTATGTCGCGACTCCGAGCCCTGTTTGGCATGATTAGAGACTTCGTAAGCCCCAAACCCCGCCGCCGAACATAGGTCTTGGGTGGTTTGAAACATGTCAGCTGCTAAATCTTCTTTAGGCAACCCAATCAGCCCACCTGTGGCTAATCTGTCTCCAAATGCTGTGCCTTTCTCAATGGTTAGTTGGTACAAGGAAAGGTGGTCGCCCGCCATTGCCAGCGCTTCACTCAATTCCCGCTTCCAATGGTCGAGTGTTTGATCTTGGCGTGCATAGATTAGATCAAAACTTATCCGGTCAAACAGACCTGCTGCGGTATTGAACGCAGATTTGGCTTCGTTTACCGAGTGCAGTCGACCCAACCGACGCAGATCGTTGTCGTTTAACGCCTGTATCCCGATTGAAACGCGATTTATGCCCGCTTCTTTGAAACCTGCAAACCGGCCAGCCTCGACAGACGTTGGGTTTGCTTCAAGGGTGATTTCGATATCGTTGCTGAGGGGCCAAGTTTCACGAACCTTGCGCAAAATCGTTTCGACGGTTTCGGGATCCATTAAGCTGGGTGTGCCGCCGCCAAAAAAAATAGACCGCAATGGGCGGCTGCTGGTTTCGGCGCCCAACCGGTCAATTTCGCGGCAATAGGCTTGTGTCCATATCTTTTGATTAATGGATTTTGAAACATGAGAATTGAAATCGCAATATGGGCATTTCGATTGGCAAAATGGCCAGTGAATATAGAGCCCAAAGCCGCCATGTTGCCAATCCTCAGGCAAAACAGCCTGCAACCAGTTTTGCAAAGGCATCGGCACGATGGCTGATATCTTTTTTGCGGGCCGGATCCATTTCACCAAAGGTCAACGTCTCGCCATTTGGCAGAAACACCGGATCAAACCCGAACCCGTTATCACCCCGCATTGGCCAAACCAGACGTCCATCAACGCGGCCTTCAAAAACCTCGTCTTGCCCATCTGGCCACGCCAAACACAGCGTGCAATTAAATGCAGCGGTGCGTGGCTCCGCGGCATTTTTTTCTTCTAACAAGTTCCAAACCTTTGCCATCGCCATCGGAAAATCGCGCCCCGTCGGGGTTTCTGCCCAATCGGCCGTGTAAACGCCGGGTGCCCCGTTTAGTGCATCGACGGTGATACCGCTGTCATCCGACAACGCAGGAAGCCCGCTGGCCTTGGCTGCGAAATGCGCTTTGATTCGTGCATTTCCCGCAAAAGTGTCTTGATCCTCAACGGGTTCTTCCAATCCTAGCTCACCAGCCGACGTGACCGAAGTGCCGAACGGTTTGAGCAGTTCAGAAATCTCGACCAATTTGCCGGCATTGTGGCTGGCGATAACCAACCGATCCTCATTAAAACGTCGCATCAAACGGTCGCAGCTTTTTGTGCCACCATCAGCTCGTTAATGCCCTTTTCTGCCAGATCAAGCAGCCCGTTCATTTGATCGCGCGAATATGTTGATCCTTCGGCGGACATCTGAATTTCGATCATTTGGCCATTGCCCAACAGAACAAAGTTCCCATCAACACCCGCCTCGGAGTCTTCGGGGTAGTCCAGATCAAGCACATTTTGGCCCGCGTAGACACCACAGCTGACCGCGGCAACCGGATCAACCAAAGGATCGGAAATCACATCGCCCGCTTTCATAAGCTTATTGACGGCCAGTCGCAGTGCGACCCAGCCGCCGGTGATAGAGGCGCAGCGTGTACCGCCATCGGCTTGAATGACATCACAATCGACGGTGATTTGGCGCTCGCCCAGCGCAACGCGATCAACACCGGCACGCAAAGAACGGCCGATCAAACGCTGAATTTCTTGGGTGCGGCCGGATTGCCCATTTTTGGCCTCACGGCGCATCCGTGTGTTGGTGGCGCGTGGCAACATACCGTATTCCGCAGTGACCCAACCCAACCCTGATCCTTTTAAAAACCGCGGCACACCAGGGTCGATCGTTGCGGTACACAGAACATGGGTATCGCCACATTTTATCAGGCATGAGCCTTCTGCGTGTTTTGTGATACCGGTCTCGATTGAAATCGGTCGCATTTCGTCTACATTTCTACCTGAGGGGCGCATGGTGTGTCCTTTGTGAATGGGTTAGTAACGAGATACCTGCGCCAATGCGCCAATAGCAACCTGAAAGTGCCTGATGAGTGACGGTAGCGAAATATTCAATGATATGAACACGCGTAGCCGCGAGGTGTTTCGTCTTGTGGTGAAAAGCTATCTTGAAACAGGCGGACCTATCGGGTCACGCACATTGACCCGCGCCATGGACGAAAAGGTAAGTGCGGCCACGATCCGCAATGTCATGCAAGACCTTGAGCATTTGGGGCTGCTTGATTCACCGCATATTTCGGCGGGTCGTATCCCGACGCAACAAGGGTTGAGATTGTTCGTGGATGGGTTGTTAGAGGTTGGTGACCCCCAAATTGATGATCGTCAGAAAATCGACGCAACCCTGAAGGACGACCAAAGCGATGTGGCCACCATGCTTGACCGTGTTGGCTCGGCCTTGTCGGGTATGACGCATGGGGCGAGTCTTGTTTTGACGCCAAAACACGAGGCACCAATCAAGCACGTTGAGTTTGTGAGCCTCGCACCTGATCGTGCGCTTGTTGTTTTGGTGTTTGCTGATGGTCACGTTGAAAACCGTGTGTTCACGCCGACCAAAGGCCAAACGCCTTCTTCTATGCGAGAGGCGGCGAATTTTCTGAATGCCTTAGCTGAAGGGCGGACACTGAGCGAGTTGCGCCGCAGCATTGGCTATGAAATCAAATCGAGACGCCAGGAAATCGATTCACTGGCTCGGGAACTAGTCGAAAGCGGGTTTGCGCTCTGGGATGATGAGAGCGCAAACTATGAGCGTCTGATTGTTCGTGGGCGCGCGAATCTGCTGGATCAGGATGCCGAAGCGGCCGATCTTAACCGTATTCGAACCCTGTTTGATGACCTTGAACGCAAGCGCGATATTGCTGAATTCCTTGAATTGACCGAGGAGGGCGAAGGTGTGCGCATATTTATTGGCTCTGAGAACAAATTATTTTCACTTTCGGGTAGCTCTTTGGTGGTTTCTCCCTATATGAACTCTGATCGCAAGATAATCGGGGCAGTCGGGGTCATTGGCCCGACCCGCTTGAACTATGGACGTATCGTGCCGATTGTGGATTACACGGCGCAACTGGTTGGAAAGCTGATTTCGGATCAGGGCTAAGGAAAAGAAAAATGTCAGACGTAAACAAAGAAGACTTTCTGGACGATATTGAATCGCTTGAAGCAGAGCTGGATCGCATCGAAGAAGACGATGAGGCGCTTGAGATTGATGAGCTTGAGCAAATGCGCGGTGAGCGCGATGAATTCAAAGACCGTTTTATGCGTGCCTTGGCGGATGCCGAAAATTCCCGTAAACGCAGCGACCGTGATCGTCGCGAGGCCGAGCAATACGGCGGGTCAAAACTGGCACGGGATATGTTGCCCGTCTATGACAATATGAAACGCGCATTAGAGGCCACAACCGACGAGCAACGCAAAGCAACAGCCGGCCTGATTGAGGGCATCGAGCTGACCATGCGTGAATTGTTGAATGTGTTTTCCAAACACGGGATGACAATTATCGCCCCCGAAGTTGGTGAGCGGTTTGATCCAAACATCCACGAATCCATGTTCGAGGCCCCGCTGCCCGGCACGAAATCTGGTGACATCATTCAGGTTGCCGCTGAAGGGTTTATGTTGCACGACCGTTTGCTGCGCCCAGCGCAGGTCGGCGTTTCATCAATGCCTAAATCCTAAGACTTTAGGTTTTTTAGCTCGTAAAGCAGGGCCAATGCGTCTTTTGGCGTTAAATCGTCCGGCATGATGTCGCGCATTCTGGCCGCTATTTCGGATTCTTTGGTCTGGACGGGCGCGGGTGCCGGGGTTGTTGAAAACAGCGGCAGATCATCAAGCAACGCTTTTTGGCCAACCTTGCCTTCACGCTCGCCTTTTTCCAGCATTTCCAGAACGACACGCGCACGGGTAACCACACTATCGGGCAGTCCGGCCAGTCGCGCGACCTGCACACCATAAGAGCGATCAGCCGCGCCCTTTTTCACCTCATGCAAAAAAATCACATCGCCTTCCCATTCCTTGACCGTCACGGTCGCGTTTTCGACGCCGCCCAGTTTGTCCGAAAGCGCGGTCATCTCGTGATAATGGGTGGCAAATAGCGCACGGCACTGGTTTGCGTCATGTAAATGTTCGAGCGTGGCCCATGCAATCGACAACCCGTCATATGTGGCCGTTCCGCGCCCGATTTCGTCCAGAATGACCAACGCTCGATCATCCGCTTGGTTCAAAATAGCGGCGGTTTCGACCATTTCGACCATAAATGTTGAACGCCCCCGCGCCAGATCATCTGATGCGCCAACGCGGCTGAATAATTGAGATACCAGCCCAATGTGGGCGCGGCTTGCGGGCACGTAAGATCCAATTTGCGCCAGCAATGCAATCAGCGCGTTTTGACGTAAAAATGTGGACTTACCGGACATGTTCGGACCAGTTAACAGCCAAATGTCGGCACCCGCGGAGCCGTCTGCCAAAACGCAATCATTGGCGATAAACGGGGCACTGCCTTGTTTGCGCAGGGCTTGTTCAACAACGGGGTGGCGGCCGCCTTCAATTTCAAAGGATCGGCTGTCATCTATGGTTGGTTTGCACCAGTTTTCCCCAGCGGCTAAATCTGCAAACGCACAGGATAGGTCAATTTCTGAAAGCGCTTTGGCGGCCAACCCAATCGGAACAGACTGTTCCAAAATAGCGGCTTTTATGGAGGAATAGAGCCGTTTTTCGATCTCGAGCGCCCTATTCCCCGCATTCAATATTTTGGTTTCCATTTCGGACAATGGCACTGTGGTGAAGCGCACAGCGTTTGCTGTGGTTTGCCGATGAATGAACGTTTCAGAGAGCGGCGCTGACAGCATTTTTTCGGCGTGTGTCGCGGTGGTTTCGATGAAATACCCCAAGACATTGTTGTGTTTGATCTTGAGCGCGGAAATACTTGTTTGCTCGATGAACTCGCGCTGCATTCCGGCAATGACGCTGCGTCCCTCGTCGCGCAATGTCCGTGCCTCATCAAGGTCGGGATCATACCTGGGGGCAATAAACCCGCCGTCTCGCACCAAAATCGGCGGGTCAGCAACCAAGGACTGTTGTAATAATTCGAGCAACACATCGTGCCCAGTCAGCGACGTAGCTGCGTCAGCCAAAATAGTTGGCAACTCCAGCCCATTCAGACGTTTTGAGATAGCCTGCGCTTGCGCCAAACCATCCCGAATTGCCGTCAAATCCCGTGGCCCACCCCGATCCAGCCCGAGGCGTGAAATAGCGCGGTCCATATCGGGGCATTTACGCAGATCATCGCGCAGGTCGCCCATCAGCGCCCTTTGATCTAGCATTGAAGTAACCGCATCCTGTCGCGCATGGATGTCGTTCAGGTTTCTGGAGGGGCTGGACACTCGTCGCTCTAACAAACGTCCGCCACCTGCCGTGATCGTGCGATCAATGACCGCAAGCAATGAGCCATCACGACCACCGGACATTCCGCGCGTTAGTTCCAGATTACGCCGTGTTGCGGCATCAATTTGCATCGCGCCTTCTGCTGATTCCCGAACGGGCGTGCGCAGCAAGGGCAGTTGCCCTTTTTGGGTAATATCCAGCCAGTCAACAATGGCACCCATTGCCGAGTTTTCAGCGCGGCTGAACTGCCCAAATGATTCAAGCGTGCTGACTTTGAACAGTTCGGCCAGTCGTTTCTCGGCGGCCGTGCTGTCAAAGCTAGCGCTGGAAAGTGCTGTAAGTGAAACGCTAAGATCAGTCACTAACTCAGCTAAACCAGCCTCGTTTTGCTGTGTCACGACCAGTTCTCGCGGCGTTAACCTTGCTAGCTCTGGCCCCAAGCGCACCCTAGGGCAAGGCATCACATGAAAGACGCCTGTTGATATATCAACCCAAGCTAGCGCCCCCTGATCACGGACTTCGGCATAGGCCGCCAAATAATTGTGCCGCCGCGCATCCAGCAGTGAATCTTCGGTCAATGTGCCGGGTGTTACCAGTCGCACAACCTCGCGGTGCACCACGGATTTTGCACCGCGCTTTTTGGCCTCGGCGGGATCTTCCATTTGTTCACAAACGGCCACGCGGAATCCCTTGCGGATCAACGTCAGGAAATAGCCTTCGGCGGCGCGCACCGGCACACCGCACATGGGAATATCCTCGCCCATATGTTTTCCGCGTTTCGTCAGGGCAATATCCAGCGCTGCGGCTGCGGCGACGGCATCGTCAAAAAACATCTCGTAGAAATCACCCATCCGATAGAACAAAAGCGCGTCTTGGTAACCCGCTTTGATCTCTAGAAATTGGGCCATCATCGGTGTGACAGATGCCTTGGCGATATTCATGTAACCCCCCGGTTTTTACATGGGCGATCATACTTACAGCCCCACCATTGTGAAACCCTTGATACGCAGGTTGTTGTTACGGGCGGCAATCAGCGGTATTGGGGTATAAATGCAATAGGGATAAACACCATGTCGAACAATTCCAAAACCACAGCAGACGAAGCTCTGGCCTACCATCTTGAGCCGAAACCAGGCAAATTCGAGATTAAGGCGACCAAGCCAATGACAACGCAACGCGATTTATCGCTGGCCTATAGCCCCGGCGTAGCCGTCCCTGTTGAGGCAATCGCCGAAAACCCTGAAACAGCGTATGATTATACAAACAAGGGAAATTTGGTTGCGGTTATCACCAATGGCACCGCGATTTTGGGCATGGGTAACCTTGGGGCACTGGCGTCCAAGCCGGTGATGGAAGGTAAAGCGGTTTTGTTCAAACGCTTTGCCGACGTGAATTCGATCGACATTGAATTGGATACCGAAGATCCTGACGAATTCATCAAAGCGGTGCGTCTAATGGGCCCCACATTTGGCGGCATTAACCTTGAGGATATCAAGGCGCCGGAATGCTTTATCATTGAGCAGCGCCTAAAAGAGGAAATGGACATACCCGTTTTCCATGATGATCAGCATGGGACTGCCGTGATCTGTGCGGCCGGTCTGATGAACGCTCTTCACTTGTCTGGTAAGAAAATCGAGGATTGCCGTATTGTGGTGAATGGGGCTGGCGCGGCTGGGATCGCCTGTATTGAGCTGATTAAATCAATGGGCGCGCTGCATGATAATTGTTTGCTGTGTGACACCAAGGGTGTGATTTATCAGGGCCGCGAAGAAGGCATGAACCAATGGAAATCTGCTCACGCTGCCAACACCGACTTGCGCACACTGGATGAGGCCATGGTGGGGGCCGATGTGTTCCTTGGCGTTTCCGTTAAAGGGGCTGTTACGTCTGAAATGGTCTCTAACATGGCGAATGACCCTGTTATTTTTGCAATGGCCAATCCAGACCCCGAGATCACGCCAGAGGATGCACACGCTGTTCGAGAAGACGCAATTGTTGCAACCGGCCGCTCTGATTACCCCAATCAGGTGAATAATGTATTGGGATTTCCATACCTGTTTCGTGGCGCGCTTGATATCAACGCGCGCGCAATCAACGACGAGATGAAGATCGCCTGTGCCCGTGCGCTGGCCGAACTGGCACGAGAGGACGTGCCAGACGAAGTGGCGATGGCCTATGGTCGAAACCTGACGTTTGGCCGCGATTATATCATCCCCGCCCCGTTTGATCCCCGCTTGATCTACCGAATTCCGCCCGCTGTGGCCAAGGCAGGTATGGAAACGGGCGTTGCCCGTCGTCCGATTATCGACATCCACGGATACGAGGAGTCCCTAAAGGCGCGACTCGACCCGACGGCCTCGATCTTGCGCGGCATTCATGCCCGCGCCAAGGCTGCGCAACGCCGGATGATTTTTGCTGAAGGCGACGACGTGCGCGTATTGCGCGCTGCTGTTGCTTATCAGCGCGGTGGTTTCGGCCATGCGCTTGTTGTTGGACGCGAGGCTGATGTGAAAGCCAAGCTGGAAGCCGCCGGAATGGGGGATGCTGTTAGCGAACTCGAAGTGGTGAACGCCGCCAACACGGAACACTTACCAGCCTACAAAGCGTTTCTTTATGAGCGACTTCAGCGCAAAGGACACGATAGCTCCGATATTCACAGGCTTGCCGCCCGTGATCGCCATGTGTTTTCGGCGTTGATGTTGGCGCATGGCCATGGTGACGGGCTTGTCACCGGCGCGACCCGTAAATCTGCGCATGTGTTGGAACTGATCAACCATGTTTTTGATGCCTCTGCCGAAGATGGTGCTGTTGGGGTTACCGCCGTCCTGAAGGGCGGTAAAATTGTGCTGATATCGGACACTTTGGTGCACGAGTGGCCGGATGAGGAAGATTTGGCGACGATTGCGGAACGTGGAGCAGATGTGGCCAAATCCTTAGGGTTAGAGCCGCGTGTGGCGTTTGTGAGTTTTTCAACATTTGGGTACCCCGTGTCAGAAAGGGCTGAAAAAATGCACCTTGCGCCGGGCGTTTTAGCCAAGCGCGGGGTCAGCTTTGAATACGAAGGCGAGATGACGGTTGATGTGGCGTTGAACGCACAAGCAATGGCTCAATATCCATTCAGCCGCTTGACGGGCCCGGCAAATGTATTGGTGGTCCCGGCGCGCCATTCGGCGTCAATTTCGGTTAAATTGATGCAGGAAATGGCGGGTGCAACGGTGATTGGCCCGATCCTGACAGGCATTGATAAATCGATCCAGATTTGTTCGACGGTTTCAACCTCGAACGACATTTTGAACATGGCTGTGTTGGCAGCCTGTAAGGTAGGCTAAATGACAATTTATAACCTTGGTTCGATCAATGCTGATCACATCTATGGTGTTGGACACTTGCCGAGCCCAGGGGAAACCTTGTCAGCAAACAGCTTCGCAACTGGTCTGGGCGGCAAGGGCACCAACCAGTCGGTGGCGGCGGCGTTGGCTGGCTCAGATGTTGTGCATATCGGTGCCGTGGGCCCCGATGGGGAGTGGGCAGTTGATCAGATTTCCGGATACGGGATCGATGTGCACTATGTCAGCAAAATTGATACGCCAACGGGCCACGCGATTGTGAATGTAGATCAGAGCGGCGAGAACGCGATCGTCATTTTTTCTGGTGCTAACAGCTGTCAGAGCATTGACCAAATTCATGGGGCGCTAAACGGTGCTGAAATTGGTGACATTCTGTTGTTGCAGAACGAAACAACCCTTCAGGCAGAGGCCGCGAGAATTGCGCATAACCGCAGTATGAAAGTGATCTACTCAGCCGCGCCATTTTCGGTTGAGGCGGTAAAAATGGTGCTGGATAACACAACAATCCTGATGATGAACAAGGTTGAATCGGAACAGCTTTGCACTGGGTTAGAGACTAAGCTGATGGACCTACCCATATCCGACATTATCGTGACCAAGGGTTCGGATGGGGCAGACTGGTTATGCCCTGATACAGGTGAAACCATTAATGTCGCGTCATTTCCGGTTACGGCAGTCGATACCACCGCTGCGGGCGACACGTTCGCTGGATATTTTGCGGCTGGTCTTGATCAAGGGCTAAGTATCCAGGACGCCATGGCGCTGGGCTCGGCTGCTGCTGCGATAAAAGTTACACGCAAAGGCACCGCTGACGCGATTCCGACGCGTGCCGAGGTTGACGTGTTTCTGGAAGGCAGTCGTTCCTAGTGAGAATTGGCAAACGGCGCTGTTTTACCCCAAAGCTTGCGAACCCGCGCATCACGGCCACAAGCCTTACGATACGCCTTATACGCGGACGACTGCCGTTTTGGTCCAAACCGTGTCAAAACCAGCTTTGTCCCCTTGTAGTAATTCTGGTGATAAGCCTCGGCATCATAGAACCGTTTGGCAGCTAAAACCGGAGTCACGATTTTTTGGCCTAGATACTTACGGGCCTTGGCAATAGCGGCTGCGGCAGTCGTCTTTTGTTCAGCATTAGAGACGAATATTGCCGTTCTGTATGATTCACCTCGGTCGCAGAACTGGCCGCCAGCATCGGTTGGATCAACCGATCTTAGAAACATGTCCAGCAGCGCCGCATAGCTGACTTTGCCAGCGTCATAAGTGATTTGCACCGCCTCATAATGTCCGGTGCCGCCGCGACCTACTGCCTTGTAGGTCGGGTTTTTGGTGGTGCCGCCGGTGTATCCTGATACGGCCTTAATTACGCCCGGGACACTTTCAAAATCGGATTCAACACACCAAAAGCAGCCGCCAGCCACCACCATAGTTTCGGTTTTTCCAGCGTAGGCGCGCGTACAATTAAGTGACAGCCCAATGACGATTGCGATAAATAGAGCCATTGGTTTCATCTGATTGACTGAAAAATGCATAAGAATACTCCCTTTTGGCGTTAACATTTATCACAACCGATGGTCAGGCAACGTCAAAAGCGGGTTATCACGCACCAGTGATTGTAATTGCTGCTTGGCTGTTCATTGTGGATGATTCCAAATTGGGTAGCGGGGGGCCAACATATGATCCAGCGCGTTGGCCGCACAGATATGGGGCGGTGCATAACAGCACCGGTCTTGCTGGTGCCGAGGCAGAGTTGCCACAGCTAACCGGCGACTATGCGGACCTGTTGGAACTGCCGCCGCCGACTATAAAAGTTGGCGGCGGCTAAGATCAGTCTCTAACCCGCTTGTCCCGAGCGGCCAACAGTTTCAAACGCAGTGCATTGATTTTGATAAATCCTGCCGCATCGGTCTGATCATAGGCCCCTGCATCATCCTCAAAAGTGACGTGTTCTTCGGAGTAAAGTGAATGATCCGACCAGCGTCCAACCGTCTGAACCATACCTTTGTATAGCTTCAAGCGCACGGTTCCGGTGACATGCTCTTGGGATTGATCAATCAACGCTTGCAACATTTCGCGTTCGGGTGAAAACCAGAATCCGTTGTAAATCAGTTCGGCATATTTTGGCATCAACTCATCTTTTAGATGCGCGGCACCGCGATCCAGTGTGATGCTCTCGATGCCGCGGTGGCCCTCGAGCATGATGGTGCCACCTGGTGTTTCATAAATCCCGCGGGATTTCATACCAACAAAGCGCCCCTCGACCAGATCAAGCCGACCAATACCGTGTTTTCCACCCAGTTCGTTCAGGGCCGTGAGCATTTCGGCTGGTGACAAAGCCTTGCCATTCAGCGCGACCGGATCACCGCGCTCATATGTAATTTCGATAAATTCTGGTATATCTGGCGCATCTTCCGGATGGACGGTGCGCTGATAAACGTAATCAGGTGCTTCAACAGCGGGGTCTTCCAAAACCTTGCCCTCGCTCGAGGTGTGCAACAGGTTCGCATCCACTGAAAACGGCGCTTCGCCGCGTTTGTCTTTGGCGATCGGGATCTGGTGCTGTTCGGCAAATTCCAGCAGTTTGGTGCGGCTGGACAGGTCCCATTCCCGCCAAGGAGCGATCACCTTGATTTCGGGGTTCAGTGCATAAGCTGCCAGTTCGAACCGAACCTGATCGTTGCCTTTGCCAGTAGCCCCGTGAGAAACGGCATCCGCGCCGGATTTTGCCGCAAGTTCGACCAGACGCTTGGATATTAGTGGTCGCGCTATGGATGTGCCTAACAGATACAGCCCCTCGTATTGGGCATTGGCGCGGAACATTGGGAATACAAAATCGCGCACAAATTCTTCGCGCAAATCCTCGATGTGGATGTTCTCGGGCTTTACTCCCAACAGCTCAGCCTTTTTGCGGGCAGGCTCCAGTTCTTCGCCCTGCCCCAAATCGGCAGTAAAAGTAACGACTTCGCAACCATATTCGATTTCAAGCCATTTCAAAATGATCGAGGTATCAAGGCCGCCAGAATAGGCCAGCACAACTTTTTTAGGCGCAGACATGTGTTTCTCCAACATCCGTTAGGGTTTGCGTGGCGATTACCTCTATTTTAGGCAAAGGGCAAGGCGTGTGCAGTTGACCCGCCGCCTTTGTGGTGCGTATCAACACAAAACATGTTTTTGATAAAGGGCGTCAGATGCAAGGCTGGAACATTTTTATACATTCCGTGCGGATGGTTTTTGGGAATTTGGGGCCAGCGGTACGTATTTCGGGGCTGTTGTATATGGTCTATATATCTGTGCACGCTTATTACGTGTTGAATTTCGCAGACGATCTGATGGAGTTACAGCTCGGCATGCAGACAGAACTGCCAAGTGGATTGATCTCAACGGTGACGTTGGTTCTTGTTGTCGGTTTGCTGACCAATCTTTGGATAGCGGTCCTTTGGCACAGGTTTGTTTTACTCGGGCAAGTCCCTGAAACGGTTATTCCGCCGCTCTATGCAGGTATGATCCTGACTTATCTTGGCAAAACAATCCTGCTGTCGCTTGTTATTGTTATTATTATTGGCGCATTAGACCTGTTGCTTAGCTTAGCGCTTGGTCCGATGTTGGGGCCATCGGCGAATATGGTGATCCTGCTGATTTTAACCGGGGTGCTGTTCTATTTGCTTTATCGGCTTGGGTTGATTTTTCCGGCGGTGGCGTTGGGCCGAACCATGACACTAAAAGCCTCTTGGGAAAAAACAGCAATAGCCTCGGGAGCGATTGTGCAATTGTCTGTAATCGCAGTTTTTTTTGTGATCCTTATCCTGATATCAAGCAATATGAATCCTGATCCAACATCAGTCATTAACATGACCTATTCTTATGTGGTGGGTTGGGCTTCCATGATGGTTGGCATCAGCGTTTTGTCCACACTTTACGGAATTTATGTCGAAGGGCGAGAGCTGTAGCCATGTCAGATTTTTCCGATAGGGCGCACGCTGCGACCAAGGCGATGCGCGCGTTGTTTGAGCCCACACCGTTGCAGCGTAATGATCATCTGTCCGCCCGATTTGGGGCTGATATTTGGTTAAAGCGTGAAGACCTGTCGCCGGTTCGGTCCTACAAAATTCGCGGTGCGTTAAACGCGATGCGCAAAGTGATCGGCGATCAAGACGTTTTTGTCTGTGCCAGCGCCGGAAACCACGCGCAGGGTGTGGCGTTTGTGTGTCGCCACTTCGGGGTTCAGGGCGTGATCTTTATGCCCGTCACGACGCCTCAACAAAAGGTTAACAAGACCCGCACTTTTGGTGGCGACAATATCGAAATTCGTCTTGTTGGGGATTACTTTGACGACACGCTTGCGTCTGCCCAAACTTATTGCGTCGAGGTTGGCGCGCATTTTCTGTCGCCCTTCGACGATGCGGATGTGATTGAGGGGCAAGCCTCGGTTGTGGTGGAGGTGCTTGAGCAGATGGGCCGCGCCCCTGATATGATGGTCCTTCCTGTTGGTGGTGGCGGGCTTTCGTCCGGCATTAAATCGTATTTGTCGACGCGTGCCCCTGAAACTGCGCTTCGTTATGTTGAACCTACTGGCGGCCCCAGCCTGACAACAGCTATCGGTTTTGGTAGGCCAACAACGTTGGAAAAAGTTGACAGTTTTGTCGACGGTGCTGCGGTTGCCCGCATTGGCGATCAAAATTTTGCGGTGCTAAAAGATGTGCCCGCTGATGATATTCTGCTGGCACCTGAAGATAGAATTTGCACAACAATTATCGAGATGTTGAATGTCGAAGGTGTGGTGTTGGAGCCCGCTGGCGCCCTTTCCGTTGATGCTCTGCCTGATCTGGCCGATCAAATCAAAGGCAAGACCGTGGTTTGTGTGACTTCTGGTGGTAATTTTGATTTTGAACGTCTACCCGAGGTCAAAGAACGGGCGCAGCGATATCTGGGCCTGAAGAAATATTTCATCCTGCGCCTGCCGCAACGCCCCGGCGCGCTCAAGGATTTTTTGACAATTCTGGGACCGGACGACAACATTGCCCGCTTTGAATATCTAAAAAAATCTGCACGTAATTTTGGATCTGTCTTGATTGGTATTGAAACCAGCCATGCGAAAAATTTTGATGTGCTGTTTCAGAAAATAGGCGATGCAGGGTTTACGTTTAGCGACATTACAAATGATGAAACCGTGGCCGAATTTATTATCTAAGCCGCCTTCATACAGCTGAACCGCTCTTTGAAAACGGTTTTGGATGCGGCATAGGATTCATATATTTCGTCGAGGCAGATTGTTTCGGCCTGTCCGTTTGCAGCGGCGTTTTCCACAGCCTGACAAAGGGTGCTGAAGTGTGCAAACCCCAGGTTAAGGGCGCTACCTTTCAGAAAATGCATATCTTCTCCGAGCGTGGACAAATCAGGTACAGAAATCATCCGCACCAACGTATACTCGACCTCTTCAAGGAACATTGCAATCACTTCACGAAAGTCGTCGATCCCAACCTCGTCTCGTAGCTCGTTCACGCGATTCCAGTCTATCATCTTTCCTGCTCCCAATACCCAATTAGTTGTCCCGCACCTCTCTCTTTAACGGGAGGAGGCTTAACAAGATGTGACTACTACCAGACCATTATCGTTCCAATTTTATCATTCACTCTGTCTTAAATGCTTGCTGCGAAAAGAGATTCTTATAGGGGAAAGATTCTCGTTATCAGGTGTTGAATATGGCGCAAACCTTTGCACAAACAGGCGTGCAAAATCCGGATGCTGAACATGGCGGTGCCGACGCGATCAAACGTGTTTTGGTTGTCGACGATAGCCGTGTGCAACGGCGCATCCTCAGTTCTTCGCTCAAGCGTTGGGGTTATGAGGTGCTCGAAGCCGATTCCGGCCATGCCGCGCTTGAAATTTGTCAGCGTGAACCGCTCGACTTAATCCTAAGTGACTGGATGATGCCTGTGATGAACGGGCTAGAGTTTTGCAAAAAATTTCGCAAGCTAGAGCGGGACAATTATGGCTACTTTATCCTGTTGACCTCCAAGAGTGAAAAGAACGAGGTCGCGCATGGGTTGGACGTTGGCGCTGACGATTTTTTGACCAAGCCGGTGAATGCCAGCGAATTGCGCGCCCGTATTCGTGCGGGTGAGCGTATCCAGCAGATGGAGCGAGAACTGACCGATAAGAACCGCACAGTCACCGATGCGCTTGCAGAAATACAATGCCTATATGATATAATTGACCGCGACCTGATCGAAGCGAAAAAGCTGCAACAATCACTGGTCAAAGAACGCTATCGCGATTTTGGCACGGCGGAGGTGTCGCTGTTGTTGCGCCCCAGTGGCCATGTTGGTGGTGATTTGGTCGGGTTCTTCCCGATCAGTAGCACCCAGATTGGCTTGTTTTCGATTGACGTGTCAGGGCACGGTATCACATCGGCCTTGATGACCGCACGGTTGGCAGGGTTTTTGTCGGGTTCAACGCCTGATCAAAATCTGGCGTTGGTGCATTGTGATGGGGGCGGGTATTCCGCCCGCAGCCCGGCACTTGTGGCCGAGCATCTTAATCGTATTGTGTTGGGCGAAATGGACACGGAACACTATTTTACCTTGCTCCTTGCACACCTTGACCTGACGACTGGCGCGGTTGTCGCCACGCAGGCAGGTCATCCGCATCCCGCGATCCAGCGGGCGGATGGCACGGTTGAATATTGTGGTCAGGGTGGTTTACCTGTGGGCCTGTTGCCTGATGCGTCCTATGAGGATTTTAACGTCGCCCTGAATGCGGGCGATAGGCTGTTTCTTATGTCAGACGGCATTACCGAATGTCCCGGGAAAGATGGTAATATGCTGGATGAAGACGGGGTTGTTAAGATGCTCAATCGCAATGTCGCGGTCCGCGGCAGTCAATTCCTTGAGGCCGTTATGTGGGATTTGAATGAATATTCTGGTGGCCAAGATTTTCCAGATGATATTTCAGCTATCCTGCTTGAATTTAACGGACAAGCCTAAGTTTACATCTGGCCTAGCCAAACATTTGGCTGACAAAGTGGCGATCACCCTCATTGGCCAATTGGTGGGCAGCATTTTTTCCGCTCATCCAGACGGCGAAATGTCCGGCTTCAGTCGGGTCCCCCAGCGCACGGACGGG
>Ga0209345_10002407_pt1 | contig 20705 bp, 23 predicted proteins | sample Cruoilmetagenom7_FD_187294 | JGI IMG/M metagenome (GOLD analysis project Ga0209345, IMG submission 187294) | Oil polluted marine microbial communities from Coal Oil Point, Santa Barbara, California, USA - Sample 7 (SPAdes) (version 2) | ecosystem: Environmental > Aquatic > Marine > Oil seeps ... | reverse complement strand
ACCAAAACAAGTGCCTGTTTAGTGTGTACACCAGCATCACCAAAACGTTTACCTTTAAAACCACATTGTTCAATTAGCCAACCAGCAGGTATTTTAATTTTAGTATTAGAGACAACATAATGTGGAACTTCAGGATATTTTTCTTGTAATAAATTAAACGATTTTTTATTAATAACAGGGTTTTTAAAGAAACTACCACTATTTCCAATCTCCTTTGGGTTAGGAAGTTTACTCTCTCGTATGGCAATTATAGCATTAGAAATGTCTTTAATTGTAGGATTTATAGTATCCTTTAAAATAGCTGTTATAGCACCGTAAGAAGTGTTAGTTTTATGATTGTTTTTTGTGAGTTTAAAAGTTACATTGGTTATTATATATTTCCCTTTCAATTCATTTTTAAAAACAGAATTCCGATACCCGAAATTACACTCTTCATTCTTAAAAATTTTAATTTTTCCAGTTTCAATTTCCAAAGCTTCTAATTGATGAAAAGTATCTTTAATTTCAACACCATAAGCACCTATATTTTGAATAGGTGAAGTACCAACATTTCCCGGTATTAATGATAAGTTTTCTAAACCACCATAGTTTTGAGAAATACACCAAAGCACAAATTCATGCCAATTTTCGCCAGCTTCACTAGTAACAAAAACAACATCATTTCCAGTATCATTTACAATAATACCTTTTAAATTTAAGTGAATAACTAATTTTTCAATATCAGTAGTAAGTAACATATTGCTTCCGCCTCCTAATAAAAAAACATCTTTTTCATGAGAAATAATTTTCAACAACTCTTTTACTGAATTTACAGAAACAAAACGTTTAGCATTTGCATTAATACCAAATGTATTGTACTGTTTTAGAGATATGTTTTGTTGAATTTTCAATTAGTTTTCATTGTATTTTAAAATAGCAGCTTTTAGAATTTTTACAGCCATAATTAAATCTTCTTTTTTCAAAACGTAGGCAATTCGTATTTGTTTTGCCCCAAAACCTTCAGTTGAATAAAACCCAGCTGCAGGTGCAACCATAACCGTTTGGTTATTTAAGTTGAAATCTTCTAATATCCATTGTGCAAATTTATCAGCATTATCAACAGGTAGTTCAACAACACAATAAAATGCTCCTTTAGGAGAGGCAACTTTAACACCTTCAATGTTGCTTAATTCAGCAATTAAAATATCTCTTCTAGACTTGTATTCAATAGTTACTTCATCAAAATAAGATTGTGGAGTTTCCAAAGCAGCTTCACTTGCAATAAGTGCTAATGTTGGAGGGCATAAACGTGCTTGTGCAAATTTTAAAGCCGTATCAATAACATTTTTATTTTTTGAAACTAAACAGCCAATACGTGCGCCGCACATACTATAACGCTTTGAAACAGAGTCAATTATAATTGCGTTTTCTTCCAATCCAAAATTATGTAAAACAGATTGATGTTGAACATCATCATCATAAATAAATTCTCTATAAACTTCATCAGCAATTAAAAACAAGTCATGTTTTTTTACAATTTCAGCAAGTTTTTCAATTTCCTCTTTTGAATATAAATATCCGGTTGGATTTCCAGGGTTACAAATTAAAATGGCTTTAGTTTTTGAAGTAATTAATTTTTCAAACTCTGAAATAGGAGGTAATGCAAAATTATCTTCAATTTTAGAAATAACAGGAACAATAGTTACACCAGAAGCAGTTGAAAAGCCATTGTAATTAGCATAAAATGGTTCAGGAATAATAATCTCATCACCAGGGTCACAAATACTACCCATTGCAATTAATAAAGCTTCAGAACCTCCAGTTGTTACAATAATTTCATTAGCCGTAACATTTATTTGGTGCTGTACATAATAATCGGCTAATTTATTACGGTATTGTTCTGATCCTTCAGAACGACCATAAGCCAATACTTCAATAGTATTATTTTTAATAGCTTCAAGAGCAACGTCAGGTGTTTTTATATCTGGTTGACCAATATTTAGGTGAAAAACTTCTATTCCTTTCTTTTTCGCATTTTCAGCATAGGGAACCAATTTTCTAATTGGTGACTCAGGCATATTTTTCCCTTTAATTGATATTGTTGGCATTGTTATTTTATTTAAATAATATAAAACAAAATTGCGAAATTAATTTTAAAATTCGTAGATTTTAACTGAATTTGTTAAAGGTTAAAGTTTTCATAAAAGTTGTGTGGTAATTACCTGTTTTTGTAGTTTACTTAAAATTAAAAATTTGGAGGGTATTGATTAAAAAAAATGGACATATAATTTGTGTTGTATTTGTGTTACTTTGTTTTAAAACTAGTAGTGCACAAAGTGATTTTAAGTTGATTAATAAAGCTAAAAAACAAACAATTTCATTTAAATTAATTAATAACCTAGTAGTATTTCCAATTGAAGTTAATGGAAAAAAGTTAAACTTTATATTAGATTCTGGAGTTGGTACAACTATTTTATTTAATATTAACAATAAAGATTCTTTACAACTTAATAATGTAAAGAAAATTAAACTTAGAGGTTTGGGTAGTGAAGATGCAATTGATGCTATTCTATCTCAGGGAAATAAATTTAAGTTTAATAATATTTATAGTTCTAGCGAAAATTTGTATGTTATTTTTGATGATAGTTTTGATCTTTCATCAAAACTTGGTATTACAATTCATGGTATTATTGGTCACGAAATATTTAAAGATTTTGTGGTGAAAATTAATTATGGATTAAGAAAAATATCTTTTTATAACTCTGAAGGTTACGCTCAAGACAATTGTAAAAAATGTGAAACCTTTAACATTGGCTTTCATAATTTAAAGCCATATATTAATGTTGGTGTAAAGTTAGATGCTTATTCAAATAAAATAACACCTGTAAAATTGCTGATTGATTCTGGTGGTAGTGATGCTATGTGGTTATTTGAAAATACACATCCTGATATTTTACCACCCAAAAAGTTTTTTATCGACTTTTTAGGAGAAGGTTTAAGTGGAGTTATTTATGGTAAAAGATCAATGATTAGCAGTCTTGTACTTGGTAAATTTGAGTTGAAAAATCCTACAGTTTCATTTCCTGATTCTTTATCTATTGCTCATGCGCTTAAATTTAAAGATCGTAATGGTAGTTTAGGAGCCAATATATTAAAACGATTTACAGTTACGTTTGATTATAAAAAAGGAAAAATCACATTAAAAAGAGGAGGTACTTTTAAAGAACCTTTTAGGTATAATATGAGTGGTATAGAATTAGTATATAATGGTAAATTACTTGTAAAAGAGCATGAGTATGCAAGTGTTGGTTTGTCAAGTAATCAAGAAAGTACACAACAAAACAGAATAACGTTGGATTATAATTATAAATATAGTTTTAAACCAACCTATAAAATTTTTAAGGTTAGAAAAGGTTCTCCTGCTGAAGAAGTTGGACTGCAGGCAAATGATATTGTTATAAAAATTAATGGACAGTATACTTATAATTTAAAATTAGAAGAAATAGTTGAAAAATTTTATCAGAAAGAAGGGAAAAAAATAAACTTGGTTGTTGAAAGAAATGGGATAGATTATGAATATTCTTTTAGATTAAAAAATATGTTGAAATAAAAAAAGGTCTCCAAAATTTTGAAGACCTTTTTTTATATTTGAGAGCTACTATTTAGCAGACATTGTAGATTTTGCTTTTTCAACTGCAGATTCAGGTTTAATTACAATTCCTTTAATTCGTAATCTTTTTACAGGTTCAGAAGCATTAGAATTTACTGTAATCATTTTTGAAAAACCACCAGGTCTGTTTGTAGCATATTTTACTTCAATTTCACCAGTATCACCAGGCATAATTGGTTCAGTTGGCTTTTTAGGCACAGTACATCCACAACTAGATTTGATATTTGTAATTACTAAAGGAGATTTTCCTGTGTTTTTAAATTTAAAAACACGTACTCCATCAGCATTTAAATCAATTTTCCCATAATCAATAACTTCTGTTTCAAATTCAAAAGCAGGTGCGTTTGGGTCTTGAACAGGTTCAGTTGTAGTTTTTTCTTGTGCATTAATTGTAAATGCTAAAAAACTAATAAATAAAAGGGGTAGAATTTTTTTCATAATTATCTTGTTTAAAGTGTAAAGTTAGTTAATTTTTTATGTTTTCAAAACATTTTGTGTTATCTCTTATAATTGTACATTTGCAAACTATATTACAAATATTAGACCAAAAATGAGTTTAGCAACAAAATACAACCCTCAAGATATTGAGAATAAATGGTATAACTATTGGATGAAAAATAATTATTTTCATTCAACACCTAATGAAAAAGAACCTTATACAATTGTAATTCCACCTCCAAATGTAACAGGTGTTTTACATATGGGACATATGCTAAATAATACAATTCAAGATGTATTAATTAGAAGAGCTAGACTAAAAGGATTTAATGCGTGTTGGGTTCCTGGTACAGACCATGCTTCTATTGCTACTGAAGCTAAAGTTGTTGCGAAGTTAAAGGAGCAGGGAATTGAAAAATCTGATTTAACACGTGATGAGTTTTTAAAACACGCTTGGGATTGGACTGATGAACACGGTGGTATAATTTTAGAGCAATTAAAAAAATTGGGTGCATCTTGTGATTGGGAACGTACTAAGTTTACAATGGATAGCGATTTAAGTGAAGCTGTAAACAAAGTTTTTGTTGAATTGTATAATAAAGGCCTAATTTACCGTGGGTATAGAATGGTAAATTGGGATCCGGCTGCAAAAACTACGTTGTCTGATGAAGAAGTTATTTTTGAAGAAAAGCAAGGTAATTTATATTATGTAAATTATAAAATTGAAGGCAGCAATGATGTTTTAACTATTGCAACTACGCGTCCTGAAACTATTTTAGGAGATTCTGCTATTTGTATCAATCCAAATGATGAGCGTTTTAAGCATTTAAAAGGGAAAAAGGTGATTGTGCCTATTGCTAATAGAGTAATTCCAATTATTGAAGATGAATATGTTGATATTGAGTTTGGTACAGGGTGTTTAAAAGTAACTCCAGCACACGATCAAAATGATAAAACACTAGGGGAGAAGCATAATTTAGAAGTTATTGATATTTTTAATGATGATGCTACTTTAAATTCTTTCGGATTGCATTATGAAGGAAAAGACAGGTTTGTAGTTCGTAAAGAAATCACCAAAGAATTAGAGAGTTTAGGTTGTTTGGTTAAAATTGAACAACATATGCATAAGGTTGGAACTTCTGAAAGAACGAAAGAAGTTATTGAACCTAAAATTTCAGCACAATGGTTTTTAAAAATGGAAACTATTGTTAAACCTGCTTTAAAAGCGGTTTTAGAAGATGAAGAAATTAATTTCTTTCCAAAACATTATAACAGTACGTACCGTCACTGGTTAGAAAATATTAGAGATTGGAATATATCTCGACAACTTTGGTGGGGACATCAAATACCTGCTTATTTTTATGGTGATGGTGTAAATGATTTTGTAATTGCTTCAACTATAGAGGAGGCAACTAAATTGGCTTCAGAAAAGTTAGGAAAAGAATTAAAAACGAGTGATTTAACTCAAGATCCTGATGCTTTAGATACTTGGTTCTCATCTTGGTTATGGCCAATCTCAGTTTTTGACGGAATTAGAAATCCTGATAATGAAGAAATTGAATACTATTATCCAACAAACGATTTAGTTACCGGACCAGATATTATTTTCTTTTGGGTGGCTCGTATGATTTTTGCTGGGTACGAATTTAGAAATGAGAAGCCATTTACTAATGTATATTTCACAGGAATTGTGAGAGATGGTAAAGGTAGAAAAATGTCAAAATCATTAGGGAATTCACCTGACCCAATTGAGTTAATGGAGAAATATGGTGCTGATGGTGTGCGTGTAGGAATGTTATTATGTTCAGCTGCTGGGAATGATTTATTATTTGATGAAGAATTATGTGCACAAGGGCGTAATTTCTCTAATAAAATTTGGAATGCTTATCGTTTAGTAAAAGGTTGGGAAGTTGATACAACGCTTGAGCAACCACAATCTGCTAAAATAGCTATTGAATGGTACCAAGCTAAATTTCAGCAAACTTTACAAGATTTAGAAAAATCATTTGAGCAATATCGTATTAGTGAAGCTTTAATGAGCATTTATAAATTAGTTTGGGATGATTTTTCTTCGTGGTTTTTAGAAATGGTGAAACCAGGATATCAACAACCAATAGATGTAAAAACATACAATTCAGTAATTAGCTTTTTTGAAGATAATTTAAAAATATTGCACCCGTATATGCCATTTATTTCTGAAGAGATTTGGCAAGATATTGCAGAAAGAACTCCTGAAGAAGCATTAGTAATTGCAACTTACCCTGAAATAGTTGAAGTGAATGAATCTTTAATTAATAATTTTAAATTTGCTTCAGAAGTAATTTCAGCAATTAGAAATGTAAGAAAAGATAAAAATATAGCTTTTAAAAATCAAATAGAATGCTCGGTTTTAAATAACGAAAATTCAACAAAAGATTTTGACGCCGTAATTCAAAAATTAGGAAATTTATCTTCATTAAAATATGTAATTGAAAAAGTTGAAGGAGCTTTGAGTTTTAGAGTAAAATCTAACGAATATTTTATTCCAATGACTTCAGATGTGAATGTAGAAGAAGAAAAAGCAAAACTAGAGGAAGAATTAAAATATACAGAAGGTTTCTTAAAATCTGTTCAAAAGAAATTAAGTAATGAGCGTTTTGTGAATAATGCGCCAGAGCAAGTAATAAAAATTGAAAGACAAAAAGAAGCTGATGCAATAGCTAAAGTTGAAACGCTAAATGCAAGTTTAGAAAATTTATAATATAGTAATATTACTATGGCTGGTAATATTATTTAGAAAAGGGATTTTAATTTATTAGAATCCCTTTTTGCTTTTAAAACAATTAATTAACTTATTTGTTCTCCATTTTTTAAACTCATTTTTGAGGCTTGTAAAAGAACTATTTCTTTTTTATTATTTTGAATCCCAAGAACTAAACATTCACTTTTAAAATTTGCAATTTGTTTTTCTTTAAAGTTTACAATAGCAATTATTTGTTTGTTTAGTAATTCTTTTTTCGTGTATAAATGGGTAATTTGAGCACTAGATTTCTTTTTCTCTAATTCTCCAAAATCTATAGTGAGTTGATATGCAGGCTTGCGTGCCTTCGGAAAATCATTTACTTCAATAATTGTCCCAGTTCTAATATCTACTTTGCTAAAATCTTCAAAAGTGATTGTTGGATTCATTAAATTATTTTCTTAGTATTTTTTCAAAAACCCAAGCAGGACCAATTAATAAAAATTGTAAATCTTTAAAAAAAGATGGTTTTTTCCCTTCTAATTTATGTCCGTAAAATTGTCCAATCCATGCAATTACAAAAAAAGCTAATGATGTATAAAATAAAGGAGTAATGTTTGATAAAAAGTAGTTCCCAATTAAACAGACAATTGAAAAAGTCATCATTCTAACAAATGTTGAAAATGACAATTTTAAGTAAAATAATAATAATACTAAAATTACAGGTGCAGCCCAATTTTCAAGAAACGGATTGTTAATATTTATTGTAGTTACAATAACATTATTTGGAATACTCATAAGCATTCCAATGATACTAAAATATATTGTTGGTACGCAAATGTAATGGATGCTTTGGTTTGTTTTATGCTGATGGCTAATTGCGTATTCATCAAACCATTGTTGTAAAGTTTTCATATTTATAGTTTTTACTAGGTTATTTCTCTAACTTTTCAATAAGCTTTTTTGCTCTAGCGTTGCCAGAATCTATGGTTAATGATTTTTTGTAATTTGTAATGGCTTGTAGTGTGTCTCCACTTTTCATATAAGCCTCTGCTAAACTATCGTAAACGTTGGCACTATTTGGATATAAAACAGCATTAATCTTGAAAATTTCTATTGCTTCTTGGAAATTTTCATCTCTTAGCTTTCTGTATCCTAAAGAGTTAAAACTATTTTCATCTACTGCACTATCTAAAGAATCATTTTTTTGTATCGTTAAATAACCTTTTGTTGCTTTATCAAATTCATTGTTTTTTAAATGCTCGCTAGGTACATTTTCATTTACTTCAAGCTTCATAAAATTATACACCAAATCTTCATTTTCTTCTTTTTGAACTAAAACTATATAATCTTTCTTATTTGAAAGATTATTCAAAAATTGAATTTTCTCATTCATTTCTTTTACAAAAAATGTGTTCTCATCAACTTTTAAAGGCCTAATATTTGTAGCACCTCTCCATTTCATATATAGCTCACTTTCTTGAAAATAAACCTCAACTATTTCATCTGAATTGTATAAATATCTTCCAGTAGCTTTTTTTATAAATTCAGGAGTATTTGTGTTGTTTGAGCAATTAAAAAAAATGAAAGAGCAAATAATAATTATAAAAGATTTAAATTTCATGAGAATAGTTATGTTTTAAGGTGTTTAAGCTATTAACTCAAATGTACAAAAAAAGCATTGATTTTAAAATCAATGCTTTTTGTAATTAGTATGTTGTGTTCGTTTATTTTACATTCACAAGTTCTACATCAAAAATAAGTGTAGCGTCTGGAGGAATAACACCACCAGCGCCTTGGCTTCCATAAGCTAAATCTGAAGGGATTGCAAAGCGTGCTTTATCACCAACTTTTAATAATTGAATTCCTTCATCCCAACCTCTAATAACTTGTCCTATTCCCAATGTAAAATCTATTGGCTGTTTACGTGGGTATGATGAATCAAAAACTGAACCATCTAATAACTGACCTTTGTAGTGTACAGAAACCATTTTTCCTTTTTCAGCTTTTACACCATTTCCTTCTTGTAAAATTTTATAGCGTAAACCACTTGGTGTTTCATCATAACCTGCAGCAATTTTATCCATTTGTTCTTTTTGTGCAGCTTTGGCTTCAGCTTCTCTTTTTTCTCTTGAACCTTCAAAAACTCTAAATGCTTCAATTGCATTAAATTTTTCAGCTTGTTCACCAACTCTTACTATTTCAAGAGTCTCTAAAATGTCATCTTGTGCAATAGCATCAACAACATCTTGTCCTTCAACTACATTTCCAAAAACTGTATGTTTATTATCTAACCAAGGAGTTGCTACGTGTGTAATAAAAAACTGACTTCCGTTTGAAGCAGGGCCAGAGTTTGCCATAGATAAAATACCTGGAGTATTGTGCTTTAATTCTGGATGGAATTCATCATCAAAACTATAACCTGGTGAGCCAGTTCCAGTTCCTTGTGGGCAACCACCTTGAATCATAAAATCAGCAATTACTCTGTGAAATTTTAATCCATCATAATAAGGTGTTCCTTGTGGTTTAGAATTGTTTTCTAAATTTCCTTCAGCTAAAGCAACAAAGTTACCTACAGTTCCAGGTGTTTTTTTAAATTCTAAATTTACTAATATTTCACCTTTTGAGGTGTTAAATTTTGCGTATAATCCGTTATTCATTTTCTTAAATTTTAAAGAGTTGCAAAGATACATGCTTTCATTTGAAATAAAAATTGAATAGATATTTATTCAAATTTTTAGTTTTATAAACAGAAAAATCCACTTTTTAAAGTGGATTTTTAATTTATTAATTTAAAATGGATATTTAAACTTCAGCTAAAACAGTTGTTTCAGTTGTAATTGTTTGTTCCATTTTTTGTGCGTCACTAGTTAAACCACAACCTTCTTTTGTTGACTTACAAGAAGTAAATGCAATTGCAAATATTGTTAAAAATAGGATGTTTACGACTAATTTTTTCATTTTATTGTGGGCTTATTTGGTTAAATAACGCGGTAAATATAGTATTTATTTTATAAAGCCAATTTTTCTAGTGTATAAATTATTAATTCTTCAACTGGTTTGTATGGATTTTCACTAAAAGTACCATTGGCTCTGTTTGCAATAATTGCATTCATAGAGCAGGCATTATGACCTAATAATTTTGCTAAACCATAAATGGCTGAAGTTTCCATTTCAAGATTTGTAATTTTTGTTCCATTGAATTCAAAATTATCAATTTTATTATTTAGTGATGGATCTTGAATGGCTAAACGTAACACCCGCCCTTGTGGTCCATAAAAACCAACTGCTGTTGCTGTACACCCTAAAAACACCTTATCACTTACAAGTTTGTTTTCAAGTTCTTGGCTATTTTCAACAATATAAGGTCTTGCTTTTCTAGAACTCCAATTTGTATGTTTTATAAATGCGTCTTCAAAATCAGCATTTAAAATGTGCTCACAATCATAAGAATGAAGCATTCCATCAAACCCTAATCCATATTTTGCAAGTACAAAACTATCTACAGGAATATCTTTTTGTAAGGAGCCTGAAGTACCAATTCTCACAATATTTAATTGGGTAAACTCTTTTTTTATAGTACTTGTTTCTAAATCTATATTTACTAAAGCATCTAATTCATTTAGTACAATATCAATATTATCTGGGCCAATACCGGTTGAGATTACTGTAATTCTAGTTCCTTTGTATGTTCCAGTAATGGTTCTAAATTCTCTTTTTTGAATATCAAATTCAATTGAATCAAAGTGTTTTGTTACAATTGGAACTCTATTTTGATCACCTACAAAAATAATGTTTGTAGCTAAGTGTTCAGGTTTTAAATTTAAATGGTAAATACTACCATCTGGATTCAGAATTAATTCTGATGCTGCTATTTTTGTCATACTTTTTTATCCGCCTACGCGTTTTACGTTATATCCTTTATCTTTAAGGATTTCCATTATTTTATCTCTATACTTTCCTTGAATAATAATTTCATTATCTTTTACGCTTCCACCAACACCACATTTTGTTTTTAATAATTTACCTAGTGATTTTAAATCACTTTCTGAACCAACAAAACCAGTTATTACTGTAACAGTTTTCCCGCCTCTTCCTTTATTTGAGAATAAAGCTTCTAAATATTGTTTATTAGGTTCTAAAGTTTCGTGAATTTCGTTTTTGTTTAATTCAAAATCATCATTTGTTGAAAAAACAAAACCTCCTAAATCACCTAAACTACTTAATTTTTTTTTGCTCATTTTTATTGAAAAAGATAGCTATAAAATTACAAAAATATTTCTTAAGGTTTTATTTTTTTCCATATAAAAAGCAATGCTGCTAAAATTTCAAATACAAGCCCTATTGCTAATAATAAATTTGCTTGAGGCCATTTTAATAATTTTAAAATTGCACCTAAAATTATTAAAAATACTCCAAATGTAAATATAGAAATTACTTGTTTTGTAATCATTTTATAAGTCCTAATTCTCTTAAACGTTCATTTAAAAATTCACCGGCAGTAATATTTTCATATGCCTTTGGATTTTTTGTGTCAATACATTCAGGCAAACAGTTAAGTTTCATTTCGCTTATAGGATGTGTGAAAAAAGGAATTGAATAACGTGGTTTGTTCCAATCTTTACGAGGAGGATTTACAACACGATGTATAGTTGATCGTAGTTTATTATTTGTTAAACGCTCTAACATATCACCTACATTAATCACTAACTGCTCAGGAAGTGCCGTTACAGGAATCCAGTCTCCTTTTTTATTTTGAACTTCTAAACCAGAGGCAGATGCGCCCATTAAAAGTGTTATTAAATTAATATCACCGTGTGCTGCAGCTCTTACAGCTCCTTTTGGTTCTCCAATAATTGGAGGATAGTGAATTGGGCGTAATATACTGTTTCCATTAATTACATATTTATCAAAATATAGTTCGTCTAAACCAATATACAATGCTAAAGCTCTTAATACATAAATGGCTGTTTTTTCAAGCATTTTATAGGTTTCAATTCCTGTAGGATTAAAGTTTGGAACCTCTTTTACATCAACATTAGTTGGGTATTCAGCTTTTAATTTATCGTTGTCAACAACTTCTTGTCCAAAATGCCAAAATTCTTTTAAATCACCTTCGCTTCTTCCTTTCGCACTTTCTTTACCAAAAGATGTAAACCCTCTTTGTCCTCCAATTCCTTCAATTTCGTATGATTCTTTTATTTTGGTAGGTAAATCAAAAAAGTTTTTTACTTCAGTATATAATTGTTCAGAAAGTTCATCAGTTAAAAAATGACCTTTTAAAGCTACAAAACCAATTTCTTCATAGGCTTCGCCAATTTCTTTAATAAACTTTTGTTTTCTTGTAGTATTTTCAGATAGAAAATCAGATAAATCTACACTTGGAATGTTTTTCATAAAATAAATTTAAATCAACTTTTAAAAGTACAAAAATTATTTATTCTTTTTAAGAATTGGAATAAGGTAACTGAGTGTATAATTAAAACCAACACCGGTATTATTTAAAAATACTCTGTTAAAACCAGGAACATGTAGATTTTTAAAGTTCTCAGGCTCTTTGGTGTTAACCATTTTATTAAGGCTTACACTAACACCAAGGTATAAATTATTAAAAGTTTCTACTTTCATTCCAAAAACAAATTCAATCCATTGCGCAGTTAAATCTTTAAATTCGGTAGCTGGTTGAAGAGTTTCAGGGATAAAATAGGTGCCATTAACATTTGGTGTGTAACTATTTAAAGTTTGGTTAAAAATGCTAAAGCCATATCTTAATCCAACATATATTTCATTATTCATGCCTTTCCAGTTTTTATAGGCATTGTAATTAAAACCAGCTTTAATATAAGATCCTTTTGTAGTAAAATTTATATAATCTTCGTTGGTGGTTTTGTCTAAAAAACCTAGTTCAACTGCAGCGTAATAGTTTCTTGTAATTCTAAAATCACCTACAACTTCTAGCCCTTTCGTTTCATTGTTAAAAAATGAATTTATGGGTTTACTAATATCAATACCAATTCTAATACCATAAACTTCTTTAACTTTTATAGTGTCTTGTAATTCCTGAGAATTAGTAGTGAATGTAAATAAAACACTAATGAAAAATAGTAATATGTGCTGCTGTGTCATTTTCAATAGTTGAATTGTTTATATTAATATTTTTTATCCAATTTGAAGTATTACTATCTATTTGTAAGTTTTCAAATATAGTTTTATATCCACAAGAACGAGAAACAAAGATATCCTTTCTGTCGTATGTGAAATTAATTTCATCTTCAATTGAATTAGAAGTTAATTTGTATAATGTGTTGTTTTGAGTTAAATCTAAAGGGATAATTATTGAATCTAATGTTTGATTTTTATAAATATTTTCTTTGCTGTTTGCCCAAACGGAATCTAATAATACTTGTTTAGTTTCAGTTTGATTGTCATTATCATAAAAACGAATAATTAAACTTGGAGTTGTAGTATCAATACAAATATCATCTTTCTCACAACTTAAAATTGTAATTATTAATACTAGTATTAAGGTTATATACTTTTTCATATATTCTTTATTTTAATTCTAAAAGTACAACATTTTCTACGTGATGTGTTTGTGGAAACATATCTACAGCTTGTGTTTTTATAATTGTGTATTGTTCTTTCATTAAAGCTAAATCTCGTGCTTGTGTTGCAGAATTACAACTTACATATACAATTCTTTTTGGTGCAATTTCCAATATTTTTGCAACAACATTTTTATGCATTCCGTCTCTTGGTGGATCTGTAATTATTACATCAGGCTTTCCATGAGTTTTTATAAAATTATTGTTAAAAACATCTTTCATGTCTCCAGCATAAAATTCAACGTTTTTAATGTTGTTAAATTGTGCGTTAAGTTTAGCATCTTCAATAGCTTCAGGAACTGATTCTACTCCAATTACTTTTTTAGCATTTTTAGCAACAAATTGAGCAATGGTTCCTGTGCCTGTATAAAAATCATAAACAACTTCATTGCCAGTTAAATTAGCAAAATCACGTGTTATTTTATAAAGCTCATAAGCTTGTGCTGAGTTTGTTTGATAAAATGATTTTGGACCAATTTTAAATTTCAATCCTTCCATTTCTTCAAAAATATGATCTCTTCCTTTGAATAAAATTATATTTTGATCGTATAATGTGTCGTTCCCTTTGCTATTAATTACATATTGAAGTGAAGTAACTTGTGGAAATTCTTCAGAAAGTGCTTGTAACAAACTTTCTCTTTTTTCTTTGTCATCTTTAAAAAATTGAATAACAACCATTATTTCACCTGTTGATGAAATACGAAGCATAATTGTGCGTAACAATCCAGATTGTTCTCTTGGGTTGTAAAACTCTAATCCGTTTTCAATACCATAATTTTTAATAAAGTTTCTAATTTGGTTTGAAGGATCTTCTTGTAAGTGGCATTTTTCAATATCTAATATTTTATCCCACATTCCTGAAATATGAAAACCACAAGCATTTCTATTGTCAATTTCTTCTTCAGAATTTATTTCATCAAGTGTTAGCCAACGGCTATTTGAAAACGAAAATTCCATTTTATTTCTATAAAAATAAATATTTTCACAACCTAAAATAGGAGTAACTTCTGGTAATTCTAAATGTCCAATACGAACAAGGTTATTTACAACTTCTTTTTCTTTATACGCTAATTGGTGTTCATACTTCATAAATTGCCATTTGCAACCACCACAATTTTCAAAGTGTTCGCAAACAGGTTCAGTTCTTTTTTCTGAATATGTATGAAACTTAATAGCAGTTCCTTCAAAATAAGCTTTTCTTTTTTTTCCGGTTCTAATATCAACAACATCACCAGGAACAGTGTTTGTTAAAAAAATTACACGTCCGTCTGGTGCTTTAGCTACTGTTTTACCACGTGCACCAGCATCAATAATTTCAACGTTTTCAAAAATAGTTGGTTTGTTTCTTCTACCCATTTTGCAAATGTACTATTTTACATAAAAAAAGCACCTCAATAAATGAGATGCTTTTAAATATGTGATATTTTAATTATTTTACACTTTTCATATAAGTAGCTAAAGCAGCTAGCTCCTCATCAGACATATCTTTTACAAAACCATCTAAATTAGCTTTCATAATTGCAACCTGTCCAGGGTCAGTATCAACAATTGCTTCAGCCTCTCCTTTTAAGAACTTTACCATATCTCCATTTTTTTCAGCATATATTTTGTTCATATCTTTTATTGAAGGGCCAATAATTTTCATTTCAGGATTATGACATGTTGAGCATGTTTTTTCCATAAATAATTTTTCTCCCAACGCAAGATTATCAACAGCAACAGTTTCAGTTTTTACTTCTTCAACAACTGTTTCAATAGTTGTTTCAACGTCTTTTTTTATTTCTTCTTTTTTCTTATCACCGCAACTTGTTAAAAACAATGCAGCTAAACCCAAAACTAATATCGATTTTTTCATTTCTTCTAAAATTTATTTAAATGTAAAAACAAATTTATTCATTTATTTTTAATGTTGATGAGATTTTTTTAATAATCTTTTTAAGAATTAGTTAATTTTTACTTTTTTTAAATAATTATTACAATAAAATATTTTGTAATTTGCACACTTATTTAGGATGATTTCTCTCCAAAAGAAGGAATTGAAAAATTTCAATTTTTAAACTTTTTAATATGATGGTTTCAGACAAAATTTCATCAGAACAAGCAATTAATTTAGAAGAAAAATACGGAGCGCATAACTATCACCCATTACCTGTTGTTTTAAATAAGGGAGAAGGTGTTTATGTTTGGGATGTTGACGGTAAACAATACTATGATTTTTTATCGGCTTATTCAGCAGTAAACCAAGGGCACTGCCATCCAAAAATTACAGAAGCGTTACAAAATCAAGCAAGTACGTTAACTTTAACATCAAGAGCATTTTATAATGATGTGTTGGGAAAATATGAAGAATATGTGACCAACTATTTTGGTTTTGATAAAGTTTTACCAATGAATACAGGAGCTGAGGCTGTTGAAACTGCAATTAAACTGTGTAGAAAATATGCTTATGAGAAAAAAGGCATAGCTGAGAATAAAGCAGAAATAATTGTTTGTGAAAATAATTTTCATGGAAGAACAACAACCATAATTTCATTTTCAAATGATTCAGATGCACGTAAAAACTTTGGGCCATTTACAGCTGGTTTTATTAAAATTGAATACAATAATTTAGAAGCTTTAGAAAATGCTCTAAAATCGAGTTCAAATATTGCTGGATTCTTAGTGGAGCCTATTCAAGGAGAAGCAGGTGTATATGTTCCTTCTGAAGGATATTTATTAAAAGCGAAAGCATTGTGTGAAAAATATAATGTGTTATTTATTGCAGATGAAGTGCAAACAGGAATTGCAAGAACAGGACAATTATTAGCTGTTGACCATGAAAATGTAAAACCTGATATTTTAATATTAGGAAAAGCACTAAGTGGTGGCGTTTATCCAGTTTCGGCAGTTTTTGCCAATAATGAGATTATGAATGTAATTAAACCTGGTCAACATGGTTCAACTTTTGGAGGTAATCCTTTAGCTTGCGCTGTTGCTATAGCAGCTTTAGAAGTTGTAAAAGATGAAAATTTAGCTAAAAATGCTGAGAAATTAGGAAACCTGTTTAGAAGTGAATTGCAAAAATTTATTGATACTAATAATTTAATAAAATTAGTACGTGGTAAAGGTTTATTAAATGCAATTGTAATTGATGATACAGAAGATAGTTCTACAGCTTGGGATATTTGTTTAAAACTTCGTGATAATGGATTACTAGCAAAACCAACTCATGGAAATATTATAAGATTTGCTCCTCCATTAGTTATGAATGAGGAAGAATTATTGGATTGTGTTTCAATTATTAAAAAAACTATTGAAGAATTTTAAGAAAATTTATACCAAATAAAAAAGCATTGAATTTATTCAATGCTTTTTTATTTATATATTCTATTTGTTATTATTTTAATGAGCCTATCATATCTTCAGGTTTTACCCATTCATCATATTCTTCAGGAGTTACATAACCTAAGCGAACAGCTTCTTCTTTTAAAGTTGTTCCATTTGTATGTGCTGTATTAGCAATTTCAGCGGCTTTATAATATCCAATTTTTGTATTTAGTGCTGTAACTAGCATTAATGAGTTGTTTACTAATTCATTAATACGAGTGTAGTTTGGTTCAATACCAACGGCACAATTATCATTAAAACTTAAACACGCATCACCAATTAAGCGGGCAGATTGTAAAAAATTAGCAGCCATAACGGGTTTAAATACATTTAATTCATAATGACCTTGAGTACCACCAACAGTAATTGTTACATCATTTCCCATCACTTGAGCACAAACCATTGTTAATGCTTCAGATTGTGTTGGATTAACTTTACCTGGCATAATTGAACTTCCTGGCTCGTTGGCAGGTATAATTAACTCTCCAATTCCAGAACGCGGTCCAGATGCCATCATTCTAATATCATTTGCAATTTTATTTAATGAAACAGCTAATAGTTTTAAAGCTCCATGGCTTTCAACAATAGCATCATGTGAAGCCAAAGCTTCAAATTTATTTTCAGCAGTTATAAAAGGTAAATCTGTAAACTCAGCAATTTTTTTTGCTACTAAAACATCATAACCTTTAGGGGTATTTAACCCTGTTCCAACTGCAGTACCACCTAAAGCTAATTCAGCTAAATGTGGTAAGGTGTTTTTTAAAGCTTTTAAACCGTGGTTTAATTGAGAAACATAACCAGAAAATTCTTGACCAATGGTTAAAGGAGTTGCATCCATTAAGTGTGTACGTCCAATTTTTACAACATCTTTAAACTCTTCAGATTTTGCTTGAAGTGTGTCACGTAAACTTTCAATTCCGGGAATTGTAGTATCAATAATCATTTTATAACAAGCAATATGCATACCAGTAGGGTAGGTGTCATTACTTGATTGTGATTTATTAACATCATCATTTGGTTGAATTACTTTTTCTCCTTCTCCAATTACTCTTCCTGCAATTTCTTGAGCACGATTTGCAATAACTTCATTACAATTCATATTGCTTTGCGTACCAGAACCAGTTTGCCAAATAACTAAAGGAAATTGATTATCTAATTTACCATCTAATATTTCTTCACACACTGTTGAAATTAATTCTTTTTTATCATCAGCTAAAACACCAAGTTCAAAATTAGCATGCGCTGCAGCTTTTTTTAAATAAGCAAAACCATATACAACTTCTAGTGGCATTGAACCTGCTTGTCCTATTTTAAAATTGTTTCTTGAACGTTCAGTTTGAGCTCCCCAATATTTATCAGCTGGAACCTCAACATTTCCCATGGTGTCTTTTTCTATTCTATATTTCATCTGTTTATTTTTTATTTATTAATTCAATATCAGTTTTGTATTGTAAATTATTGAGTTACAAAGATACTAATTATCACTTTTTTTGCTTGTCAAAGGTGTTAATTTTTTTTTATCTATTTAATGAGAAATGTCACTTATAAAAAAAACAAAAAGAAATGTTGTTTTTTAAAAATAAATATTATTTTTGTAAAAAACATAAAACATTATTCATACGATATGGATTTATCACAATTTTCAGGATTTTTAGTATTTTTAACAATATTTACAATGGGTTTTTGGTTAATGATTTTTTTAATCACATTTATAATCCCTTATTGGTTAATAGGTTATTTTAGAGAAGCTTGGAAATTTAGAAAAGAAGGAAAAGCAATTACTAAAAAATAAAAAAAAGAGACAATTTAAATTGTCTCTTTTTTTTATTTTTTATAAAATAGTGGTTTAGTCTATTTTTTTTGGAGCTTTCATGTTTTCATCCATTTCATCCTTTAAATCTACCGCTAGTATATATATAGCTAACTTCCCTCTTAAATAATACAAAATTACAACTACTAAAACAGTAATTGGTACTGAGTAAATAAAATCTACTTCATCTGCAAATTCTTCACTGTCATTGATAACGGCAATTAGTTGAAATAAATATACTGATATAGGGATGATAATCGCGTGAACCCACCAGTGTTTATTTGTTAGAAACCAAATTAAAAGAAGCAAAAGAGGTACAAATTTAGAGAGGAACCAATAAATAGAATATTGTGCTGATTGATAAAAACCTCCTTTAATAACACCAAAAATAGTGTCTAAGTCTTTAACATCTTCAGGTATACTCTGATGGAAGTATAATAAATAAGGGGTAAACATTATTATTATTATTAAAATACTACCTGTAAATAGAGATTTTTTTTTGGGATTCTTCATAAAAATAATTAATATTCAAATATAGGTTTTTTATTAATAAAAACAAATACAATACAAAAACCACAATAAAATTATTGTGGTATCATACAACTTGTAAAAAAATACTATTTACTATCCTTGTCTAGGTATAGGAGCACTTTTTCTAATAGCTTGATCATCTGTTGCTGTGTAGCTTAAAACTGTAACTGCAACAAAAGCAGATACCATAAGCAATCCGAAAATTAATTTTAATTTTTTCATTTTTAGTAAGAATTAAATGATTAGTAAGAACATCAAAGCTACATTTAATCTTACAAATAGGCAAAAAAATCCCTCTTTATTTTTAATAAATTTTAAAAATAAGGGGTCTTAAAAGTCTTTTTCTCTTATTTTTTAGGGGTTAAGCCAATAAAAATAAAGTTAAAAACTTTTTTATTTTAGTTTAAAAAACTTTTATTTTGGAGATTTTAAAAGCAAATTTGATTATAAATTCAATAAAACTGGGTGTTTTTATTATTAATAATCAACAAATTGTAAACTCTCTCCGTAAAAATTTACAGTTATTAGGGACGCTCTTATAATGCAAATATATAAATAAATATTTAAACAGCTGCAATTTATTAGAGAAAATATGTAATTTGTTTAATAAAACGTGTAGTTTATTTAATTTTTGGTTATTTTGAATAAATAGTAGCCTTATTTCCTCTAGAAAAACCAATTAGTATAATTCCAAATTCTTTAGCAAAATCTACAGCTAAAGATGAGCAAGCAGAAACAGCTACTACAATTGGTATTTTAGCTAAAAACGCTTTTGAAATAATCTCATACGATACGCGACCACTCACTAACATGCAATTTACTTTGTTTAATGAGTTATTAGTTAGTAATTCACCAATTGCTTTATCAACTGCGTTGTGACGGCCTATATCTTCTTTTAAAGATATTATTTGATAATTTTCATCAATTAAAGCTGCGGCATGTGAACCACCAGAAACATCAAATGTTTCTTGCTTTGCTTTCATTTCTGAAAATAGCTGTTTTAACTTTTTAGTGTTGAATGAAATTTTTTGAATTAATTTTTCTCCATTTACGTTTATATCCTCTAATTTTTGTTTTCCACAAATTCCACAGGAAGAAACGGAAAGTAGGGTGCGTTTGTTTAAATACCCTTTTCCTAAGTGACTTTTTGGAATAGAAACATTTATTATTGAAAAGCCATTTTCTCGTTGCTCTACAATTTCAAAATTTAGATTTTGAGAATTTTTATAAATATCTTCAGCAAATAGCAAGCCTCTTATTAATTCAAAATCATCACCAGGAGTTCTCATAACAACAGTATACGGTTCTGAGTTAATATTAATTTGTAGTGCGGCTTCAATTACTAAAGTATCATTTACTTTTTTTGAATCTCCATTATTTAATAATAAACCTTCGTACTTTAATGTTTGCATATTTTATTTTTGAATGCGTTCAAAATCAACTGCCACAACTTTATATTCTGGAGTCATTGTTTCTTTGTCTCCAACACTTCCTGTTATGATGTTAATAAAAACTTCAGGTTGATGAAAAGTTGTTCTTAAAATCCCTCTTTTAACGTTTTTAGAGTACTTTATTGGAATGTTAACA
>Ga0209345_10002406_pt1 | contig 20705 bp, 22 predicted proteins | sample Cruoilmetagenom7_FD_187294 | JGI IMG/M metagenome (GOLD analysis project Ga0209345, IMG submission 187294) | Oil polluted marine microbial communities from Coal Oil Point, Santa Barbara, California, USA - Sample 7 (SPAdes) (version 2) | ecosystem: Environmental > Aquatic > Marine > Oil seeps ... | reverse complement strand
AAGAGATGTAACAACGATAAAAAGATACGAGATAAAAGAGTTTGCAGATGATAAGCTTAACAAAGCTACTCCAAAAAGAGTAAAAATACTAATAAATGTAATTGCATCTATCTTGGATATAGCAATAGAGTATGAAGTGATTAGTAATAATGTCGCAAAGAACATTAAACTACCTAAGCATACTAAAAAACCATTAGAGCCTTTCTCTCAAAATGAAGTAACTAAGATATTATCCAATGTGGATGGTTGGTTTAAAGCTTTTCTATCTATATCTTTTTATACTGGAGCAAGGACTGGTGAAGTGTTAGCACTAAACTGGAATGATGTAAATATTGAAGATGGTTATATATCTATCAATAAGAGCCTTAGGAACGGTAAAGTTGATTCACCTAAGACAAGTACATCTATTAGAGATATACCAATCTTTGAGCCACTTAAAAAGGTTTTAAAAGAGTATAAGAGAGTTAGCAAGAGCATACCGCTTTTTTTAAACCCTCATACTGGTAATATGTTCTATAAATCAGCGAAGCTTACACAATTTTGGAAAAGCTTATTAACAAAGTGTGATATTGAGTATAGAATACTATACAGTACAAGACATACTTTTATTACTACTATGCTAAAAAGTGGTGAGTTTAATATGTTAGAAATTGCACAGATGGCTGGACATACAAATACAGAAATGATAGTGCGAAATTATGCAAAATTCATTAAAGGTGAACACCTTAAAATCAACCGTAGTTTAAACATCTTTACTGATAAAACTACTGATACTAGCTTACAAAAATCCGTAAACTAGGGAGTCTTTAAGTATCCCCTCTCTGATACCACATATATATGAAAACCTCATAAATATGTCTTCTAAAAAATAGATAATAAACTGCCAATGGTGCTTATAGATATTCAAGACACTAAATAACAATCTTCACTAATTACATAATGTATTTCATAGTCGTAAGAGCATTTATTAGAATCTTCTTCACCACCATAGTCATAACCATAATTAGCGTCGTTCTCGTAAACATAAGTATTTTTATAATCGCTATGAAACTCTTCGTCTTCCATATCATCTATATAAACTAACATGACGAATCCTTTTATCTATATTTAGTAAGTAACTAAAGTTCTAGTAGAGAAACGGTTTGTTAAATGAATTCATTACCTAATATATAGCATTAGATGTTCCATGTTATTTTACCTAAGAAAGTTTTTTAGCCCATCTAGCAAAAAACCTTGCTGGGCTGATTCTATCACTTATCTTTTTTCCTGCTAAAATATTTTGACTTAAAATTCTTGCCAAATATGGTGCTAATACAAAACCGTAACCACCATTTCCATTTATTATATAAAGATTAGGGTAGTAGGTATATTCTTCGTAGTTTGGTTTTTTAGTCTTAAAGTTTATATCTCCACCCGCCAAGGTTTCTTTTGAAATGACCAAAGAACCAAGAAGTGGCATATAATCAAAACTACCACTTCTTAGACCCATATAGTCTCCTATAACCTCAACATTCTCTAAGTTAATGGTTTTACTTGCCTTATCTAAAAGCTCTGCTCTACCCTGCTCTATGTCGTACGGTTCTTCTGAAGTTTGTGGATGGTAGTGAACATTGTGAGTTGCTCCTATTGCTAAAACTCCATCATAACTTGGAGATATTGATACAAACTGATGGATAGAGTTCTTGTTCTCAGTAGTAGTTTTAACATCTATGCGATGACCCCATATTCCACGAAGCTGTATATATGGCTCTTTTATAACTTGCTCATATGCTCCCGTTGCCATTACAACGGTTTTTGCAGAGTAAACATCATCTATTATCCACATGCCATCATCATACATTAAAGAGTTTACTTTTGATTTGACAAACTTTGCGCTTTTACACATTGCATTGCACATAGCCTGGGCATTTACTATCCCTGCATCTATAGATACTGTTTCATTATTAAAAGATTCTTTTACTTTATGGAGTTTTAGAGGGGTGTTTTGCTTATAGTATTTTAATATCTCATCATTTTTTTCATCTTGAGCTATATGAATAAGAGGAACTTTTGTAAAAAGATGAGGAAAGTTTTTCTCATAAAACTTCATTGAATATACAAAAGCATCATGTATAATCTCTTTTAATTCTCCAGCTTTTGAGAATTTTGGAGATATAAAAGCACCAGCAGCTCCACTACCTCCACTTGCAACTCCTTCCATATCAAAAACAACAACTTTTTTACCTTGGCTGACAAGTTCATAAGCTACACTACAACCATTTATACCAGCACCTATAACTGCTACATCATACAAACTACAGTCTTTTAGCGTTATCTATGCTATACCTCTTGAGTATAGCTCTCTCAGCCTTTATAGCATCTTCTCTGTCTATTGCTATTTTAACACCATCTTTATTTTCAAGAATTAAGTACTTTCCTTTAAATTCATCCACCATTTTTACAAACTCTTTAAAGTTTTTAATCTCAATACCGTTTACTTTGTCTATCATCCAAAGAGAGAAGTTATGGTCACCTCTATTTGTATCAAAGGCTAAAACTTTTAGAAGTATTACAACCTCATCTTTTTTCTCACATACCCATTTGCTAGCTGCTTCTCTTAATGGTAAGAGAGTTGAACGGCTATTCATTATCAAGTTTCTACTTAGAGGAGTAAATACATATCCTCCATACATAATATACTTAGGCATAGTATCATGAGCAAGTGTATTTACCAACATGTTATCATCTGCTATATTTTCTAATCGTACATTTAGCTTTATCTTTTTTCCATTACGAAGTACCTTAAAAGTTATACTCTCACCTATCTGTTTTTTATCTATATAGTACTTATATGATGTATATTTATTTTTTACAAACTCTACTGTACCATCATCTTGAATACTGTGTCCGTCTAAAGATAAAAGGATATCTCCTTTTTTAAGTTTGTTATATGCACTAGACTTTTCAGATATATCTATAACTAAAACACCAGTTATAGTATTATCCATTTTATAGACATCTCTTATAGCGCTATTTTCCATCGTTTGCGTTGTTATACCAATATGAGCAAAACCATCATATTTACCATCTTTAATATCATTTAAAAAGTGGTTTATTATAACCATAGGTACGATGTATCCTATACTTTGTGAGCGTGACATCTGCTGCATTACAACACCAACAATTTTTCCATCACTTATAGCTGGTCCACCACTACTTCCTGGATTAACAGCGGCATCTATTTGAATAGATAGAAATATCTCTCTTGAGTGTGCGTATCTGTTATGTTCTATGCGAGAAACTATACCCCTACTTACACTTAAACTATCTCCACCCATAGGAAAACCATAAACAGCAACTTCTTGTTCAAACTTTGGTAGTCCATCAAGTTCCAGACTTTTTGTTCCTTTAAAAAAAGTTTCATCTTTAACTTTTAAAAGTGCTAAGTCAGCTTGATGAGATATAAACTCAACCTCAACCTCATACTTTTTAGTATCCCCATGTCTTTTTACTTCTATATATGTTTCATTAGCCACAACATGAGCATTTGTAAGGATTCTTTTTCCACTTATTATGCTACCAGAACCATGAGAACGTCTTATACTAGAGTTCCATGGTGTTGTATAACTTGGAATTTTGGAAACTGTATATATTTTAACAATAGACTCTTCTATATCTTGCGATGCAAATAATGACACACTAAATAGTGCTAAAACATATAAGTACTTAAATATTTTCATCAATATTACTTGATTTTTCCATCGTTATCTACTCTAATTAGATACATATCTTTAGAGTATGTCTCAGCAGATGTTGTATATCCTGTTATCATAAAACCATCACGAACTTTTATAATAGCTAAAGCAGCATCATCTCTTTCACCACCATATCTTCTGTTCCAAACAATATTTCCATCTTTAGTTATTTTAAGTAAGTAAGCATCACTATTATAACTTGCGGTATATTTAGTATATCCAGCTATTACATAACCATCATCTACTTCAACTATACCATTACCCTCTTCATGCTCTTTTGTTCCGAAGTGTTTTTTCCACTGTCTATTTCCATTAGCATCTATCTTAACAACAAAAACATCTTTTTGATTTTGTATATCGCTCTCAGTTGTACCAACAAGGATGAAACCACCATCTCTTGTATTTATTATTTGGTTTGCTACCTCATCATAGCGAAAGCCATAAGCATTATGCCAAACTCTGTTTCCATCAAAATCTACTTTAATAACATAAGCATCTTTGTCACCATGCCCCCAAGTCTCAGTTACACCTGCTAGTACATAACCATCTTTAACTGCAACGATAGAGTTTGCATCTTCTGTGTCTTCTCCACCATATCTTTTAATACCGTTTCTTCTACCATCAAAATCTATAGCATTAAGATACATATCTTTGTTTGAATCAAAGAATTTCACATGATCTTCACTACCAGCGATTAGTACATTTTTATCACTGATTTTTATCATATCATTACCTCTATAGTAATCATCTTTATCAGAATAATAACCATTTTGCCACTGAACTTGACCATTATCAGACATTTTTGCAAGATATAGACTCTCTTGTCTATTTCCATAACTTTTTGTTGTCCCTGCTAATAAGAATCCACCTTTTACCTTTACAACAGCATTAAGAATATCATCACCGCCACCACCAAAAGCACCAGAAAACATTTTGTTCCCAAATCTATCTACTCTCATAACATAAGCATCATCATTTCCAGCACCAAAACTTTCTGTATATCCAACTATTAAAGCACCATCTTTTAGTGGAATAATTGCATTACCTACATCATCACGGTCTCCACCATAATGCGTTTCAAATGTTTCTTTAGTCTTTGGTCTTGCACTTACAACACTAAGTGTTCTTTTATCAACATATCCTCTTATATTTACATCTCTATTTGAGTAGATTACTTTGCACCATTCTTCATTATTTCTATTTGTAGTGCAGATTTTTTGTGTGATTCTACCTTTTGAAGTAGATACCGTTGCGACTATTTTTGAGTGTCTTTTTTTCTCAGAAAATATTTGAACATATGATCCAGTGCTTGTTTCAACAACTCCAGAAAGTAGTGCAGATGAGATTAAAGATAGTATTATTATTGATTTCATGGTAGCTCCAAATTAGGTTATATTAGTTCATCATACATCAAATATCTATAAATATTTCTTATGAAGTTTAAATTTTAAATAATTTCTTAAAATTAGTTTTTAAATGTAGCTTTTATTTTTAAATCTACTTGGTCACGAACACACATAAACACCATACAAGGCATTTCTACACCAAATTCACTCATAAGTATCATAGAATCTGCATCTAAATTTAAAACTCCATCGTTATATGTTATTTTTGCTTTAGCACTAAGAGGATTTTTTTTATCATGAAAATCTAGCGTTCCATTTATTTTATACATATCTTTTTCTTTGGTTTGTATAACGCTGTCTATTTTATATGTTGCTATGTTATATTTACTAGCTTCAACACTTTCATACATATTTTCATCTCTATCAGACTTATCACTAACAAAACCATTCATCTCAACCCAAAACTTACCTGTTAGTGATGTAATATCATCACTGCTCATATTTAAACTTGCTTTTAAATTATTGTTTGTTGGATTAATTTCACTATCCATCATCATCTCTGTATGTGCAACAATTGAACCACTACTTAACTCAATAGCACCTACATATACAGGTAGAGACAAAAACAGTACTAATAACAACTTCTTCATAAAAATCCTTTTAATATAAATTTATATAATAATAGCACATTGATGATTAATGAAAAAAACCACTCAATGCTAAAGCTAAACCAAGTCCAGATGCAATCCATCCAACAAATATCATAATAAATGATAACTTTGAGAGACTCATCTCTTGAGAAAGTGCTGTAAATACAATCACATTGTAATAAGAAATTGTAAAAGGATATATTATTGCTAAAGCTAATGGTATTTCAAGATAAGAAAAAGTATAACTTCCTATAAAAAGAAAACCAATAAAAATATGTTGTTTAACTCTTGGCATGTGGATAAAGTAAGAACTTAGTAGTCCTATAAGATGAAAGATTATTATTGTTGTTGTATGTGTTGACCAAATATCTAATCCCACATGCCGAGATAAAGTCTCAAAAAGATTTGAATCTAGTAATATCCACAACATTAAAGGAAAATATGAAACAAAAGTATGTGAAATAACCTTAGAATCTGTATGAACCTTGTAGTTTCTTAAGAATAAAGCACTTACAAGAGCTATTAAAGTAAAAACTACAGCCATCCAAAGTCTGCCGTCAACCTCAGAGGTAAAAGAGTATGTACCTATTGTATAAGCTATTGCTAGAGCAAACAGAAGTGACTTTTGCTGTGCAGCTTTAAAAAGATAAATTCCTAAAGGAGCCATAAGACCAACAGAAATACCAAGTAACCCAAGTGTAAAAATATTGTAATTTGGATAAGTAGATGATAACACTAACTGTAAACTCAAGGCAATTAGTATCTTGTGTATAGGATTATCTAACCTACCCCAAGATTTTCCACTAATAATCGTTCCTATAACACCACCAGCGAACATAGGAAAAAGTGTTATTAAATCAGAGTTGTAGTGCGTTACTATACCTGTTTGAAGAATAAGAAGGTAGTAACTAAGTTCAAATCCAAGAAGTAAAGAAAGAGCAACAGAGTTAATCAAAATCTATTCCTAAAAAGCATATAAACAAGAGCATAAGAGATATCATAGATACCAACTAAAACACCAAGAGCATCAATTTTACCAAGATAAAAAAGTGATAAGAAGATAGTTCCGGTGATTAGTCTGGCTATAGAAGTAACAAAAGCTAAAAAGTGAGAGTCTTTATATATACCTATAAGATGTAAAATACCAACAAAGCCCATAAATCCAAAAACCAAATAGTAGATAGGATTAAAAATAAATCCTAAAAACTCAAAAAGAAAAGGTGCAAATAAAATCAGTACAACTGCACCTAAACCATCTGAGACAAAACCGTTTAGATGATACAAGTTTATAAGCTTAAGTTCTGGTTTTTTAAGCTCTTTTATTATGTAATATAGCAAACCTAAAACCGCTAAAACACCACCAATAAAGCGAATCCACCACATAGGGATAATATCAAGTTCAATATATCCAGCTTCACTAAAGCCTGCAATAGTTAAAGAAACAAAGATAAAGCCTATAACATATAACCAAAAGTGTGCAAACTTTTGAGGAATCTTGTAAAAATAACTTAAGATATTTAGAGACATAAAGAAAATTCCAAGCCCTATTGCTACATGGGCATGTGCAACTATCAAATCATTACGATGAAAATCCCATCTTATCTCTGGAATAAAGAGAATATTTCCTTGAATCATCACAAAAAGAAAGGCCCAAATAGAGATGATAAGATACGGAGCATTTTTTAGTGATAAGTTAGCATCTTTATACCATTTTACAAGAAGTGGAGCGTAGGCAAAAGTTAGCCATTGATATACCCATTCTTCATTGTAAGACAACTCACCTATAAAAATACGAGTGGCTACTGAAAGTGCATATCCAACTAAAGGAACTACCCAAAAAATATGCCAAGTTGGAGTGAATTTCTCTTTTGCTTGTAGTTTTATCATAAGGTAAAAAAGAGGAATAAGAGTAAAGCTCATACCTAAAGTGTTATCCCCATGTGGACCAGATAGCGTACTTTCAACCTGTCCATAAGTTGGATTCATCAAAACTAAAAGAGAGATAGGAGCTATGAAGAGTAGAGTTTTTGATACTTTAACCCAAAGAGGTGTAATCTCATACTGTTTTATGATTTTAAAAATAGCTATGATATAAAAAATTCCAGAACCTGCTAGAATAAAGTTTAACTCATAAGTAAAATCATAAAAAGGAAGACCACGTTGAAGTCCTAAAGTGATAGAGATAACAGCCATAAAAAGAAACAGATGCCATAAAAAGAAATAGTTTCTCATCGGCACTACTGCCTCTTCAAGGTTTAATCCCTCTTTAGAAAATAGTGCAAATGGCAGAAGTGAAAGAGCTAACATTACAGGACCATAAAGCATTAAAGTTATATGCAAAGAGCGTGTAGTCATTGGATTTAATAGAGTCTCATTTAAAAGTGAAAATCCTAGAAGTTGCCCTGCGTAAATTGTTCCAACTAAAATAGAAGCTAAAAATATCCATGCCCAAATAGGTACTATTTTATTTATTAGGCTACTGAATTTTTCCATCTACCATCCTTAGTGTTTGTGTTGCATGCTCTTTTACCTGCATGTCATGAGAAGCTACAACAACTGTAGTTCCATTTTTCATGGCTCTTTCTAACAGTTCATATACAATTTTAGAGTTTTTAGAGTCTAAGCTTCCTGTAGGCTCATCTGCAAAAATTATTTTTGGTTTGTTTATCAAAGCACGAGCAAGAGCAACTCTTTGTCTTTGTCCACCTGAAATTTCATTTGGATAACGAGAACTAAGTTCTAATATCCCTAAATCTTCTAGTAAAGATTTGATGTCTTTTTTGTTTTCATTCCCACATGCCAAAGCTATATTTTCATACACACTTAGATAGTTAATAAGATAGTGAAACTGAAATACAAAACCAATATTTTCTTGACGAAATTTATCTAAATTTTCAATCTCATTTAGTGAAGAACTATTTACAAGAAGCTCCCCACTTGATGGCTTTAAAAGTGTTGAGAGTATAGAAAGCAAAGTTGATTTTCCACTTCCACTATCTCCACTTAAAAAAACAAATTCACCCTCTTTTATCTCTACGGAGATATCATGTAAAACTTTCTCATCTCCATAAAAGTGTGAAACATTAGATACTTTTATCATGAGCATCCCTGATTTATTAGAAGTATTGGATCTGTTTTAGAAGCTATCCATGCTGGGATTAAAGAACCCAGAAGAGCCATGAAAATCGTTGAAGCTAATACATAGAGTGCAGTTGTAAGCGAGAGTGAACCATTTACATAACCTTGAAGCATCTCAATATGTGGAAGTGATGCTAAAACACTCAGACTAAGAATAAGCGCAAAAATATAAGCAGATAAACTCATAATAAGCGTCTCAAAGAAAAGGTTTTTTATAATAAACAAACGACTTTTTCCTAAAGCTCTCATAATCCCAAACTCTTCTTTTCTAGAGTTTACTATCATACTCATAACAGATGCTATTCCCATTAAACCCATTGCAAAAGCAAGAGCAGAGATAACTAAAGATGAGTTTTCTATTATTTTAAATTGATTATATTCTTCTATAAAACTTTTTGTAGTTTTCACTTCTACATCATCATTTAAAAGAGCTATCTCTTTTACAATTTCATCTGTCATATTTGGTGAAGAAACCGAAACTAAAATAAAAGATGCTGAACGACTAAAAAGTTTACCAGCATCTTCTATATTCATAACAACACCACCTTCTTCAAAACCAACATCACTACTATAAGTTCCTGAGATTTTAAAGCGTTTATTTCCTATCTTTACAGTTCTGCTTTTTATTTGTTTAGCAATTGTTTTTCCAAGAAGAACCTGTCCCTTTTTTGGGTATTCACCATTTGAAAGTTTATAATGTGATAGATGATTTTTTGTAGTTCCGTATATTCCTGCGATTGGAATATGTCCTACTGGTGAAGCTCCAACGATCATGGCATAACTAGAACTTACATTTTTAAGTGAATTGATTTTTTCCATTATGGAGATATCAACATTTGAGAAAAATGTGTCTGAGATACCTTTTTGAGTAATGATAATATCACCATCTGTTTTAATCATCTTAGAATACATCCCAATCACACCTTGAGAAACTGATGATATTAAAAATATAGCCATCACGGCTATAGTAATTGATGAGAATATTAAAGTACTTTTAAAAGGATTTTTACTTAAAGCTTTAAGTGCAATCATTTCTCAATAGCAGCCTGAAGTTCACTTTTGCTTGTGATATATGAGATATCTGATACTTTGCCATCAACAAATCTAAGAAGAGTTATCTCATCTTTTTTATATGGAACATTTTTATAAAACTTATCTTTATAATGCAGATAGATTAGGTGTTTGTATTTTTTAAGCTTTGGAAGTGCGAACATAGTTGTAACCATACTTGGCATCTCATGAATATCAGCTATAAATATAGAACGATTTTTTTGAAGATAAAACTTGTTTTTAGATTTTAAATAGTTATTTACTAAAGCACCTGTATCTTTTTCAAAAGCAACTATAACAAGGTTTGTCTTTTTAGGAATCTTCATCTGACGACCCTGAGGAGTCTCATATTTATAATTATCTAACTTATTTAGTGGAGAGTTAACTGTGATAGAACTAGCACTTAAAATTGCGAATCCAAGTGTTAAAATTGCTAAAATTTTATTCATTAAATTTTCCTTTTTAAATTATTAAGCATTATACTTGCTTTGTGTTAATTAATAGTAAAGACTGGTATCTCGCTAGGAACTTTATACCTAAAGCCAACACCCCAATATCCAAGCCCCTTAGTTACATATAAAAGTGTTTTATTATGAGTGTATAAACCTGCGAAATATGGTTGAAAGAACTTAACTACATAATTAAATGGATACACCTGTCCACCATGAGTATGCCCACTCAACTGTATATCTATACGATGCTCATTTTCTATATAGTTTATATCTTTTGGCTGATGAGCGAGTAAGATTGTAAACAACTCTTTATCAAGTTGTGAAAAAAGCTTTTTAATAGGTCTTTTAATCCCTCTTGCAAAACTATATCTGTCACTTATACCAACAAGTTGTATAACTAAGTTGTTAATCTCTATATTTCTAATCTCATTATCCAAACAAATCACATCATTTTTACTTAACAACTCTTTTAAAACTTTTGGACCATAAACAATATCATGATTTCCAGTTACATAATAAGATGGGGCTTGTATAGCTCTAAAAATTTCAAAATGTTTTTTCAAGTTTTTAGCAGGAGTTTGAATAATATCTCCAGTAAATACAACCAAGTCTGGCTTTTTAGAGTTTATCTTATCAACTAATGATTTTAAATACTCCAACTTAACATTTTTACTAAGATGTAAGTCTGAGAGCTGAACTATGCGAAGATTTTTTATACAAGAGGAAAAAGCCTTAGGCTCAAGACTAATCTCTTTAAAGGGAAAGTATTTATATCCTACTTGTAAAGGCAAATTTACACCAGCTTATTTTAAATCTTTTTTTACTTGCTCTAACCAACTATCCAATGCCGGTTTAATATCTTTGAATGTTAAAACATCACCATCAGGCATTATCTTTATAGTATTTTGAATATCCATACTATTTGCAACAACTTTACCACTATTTGCATCAACTAGACGTTTTTCACCTAAAAGACGTACATCTTCATTTATATAAGCATTAAATGATACTACACTTAAACCCATATCTACAGGGGCATGTGGATTCCATTTTTCATCATCTTCATGTACTTCAACAGTTGATACTGCACTCTCTAAAATAAGTGTATTTGAAGTTTTTGCTTGTGTCAGAGAGTATTTAGGATTTTCATCAATTATAAGTTTATACTCTGCATTTAGATATTGAGATATCTCTTTATATAAATTTTTTTGTTCTGATGTTTGCTCAGCTAAAGGTATATAAGAGATAACTTGAACTGGGGAAAGCATAATATTTTTGTATGAAGATTTATCTGCTTTTGTTTTATTTATATTTGCAAATTTCTTATAGTCCTCAAAAAAACCAGAGTTTGTAACTGCTACATTCTTACTTGCACAACCACTAAACAACAAAAGCATACTTGTGATAGTAAGCATTAACATAATTTGTTTTTTCATTTTTAATCCTAGTCTAATATTTTACATATGGTAACAGAAGTAATTAAACCTTGCACTTAAAAAATCTTATATTAAATAGATATTATTATATATTCGCTACAATAAATTCAATAAATCAAAATGGACACCTAATTAATGAAAACAATCTTAATCTCTTTCCTCCTTTTTACCTTATCTTACGCTCTTCCCTCTTTTTTAATGCCAGATGAAGCTTTTATTCCACATGCCAAAGTAAATGATAAAATGCAAATTGAAGCAGATATAGAATTAGCTAAAGATATGTACTTGTATGAAGATAAACTAAAGATTGAACTTATTGACAGTTCAGGTATTAGTATCAAAAATTCAAAGCTTCCAAAAAGTGTTTCACACCATGATGAGATGGTGTTTTTAAAGTCTCCAAATATTTTGATAACCTTAGCAAATGATGGTAGTGTTAGTGGTGTACAAACAATAAAACTTAAGCTATCTTACCAAGGTTGTTCAGAACAAGGTCTATGTTATGAACCTTTAGAAAAGATTTTTACTCTTGATGTAGATAGTTCAAAACTAGGTACAACTTCAATAACAAAAAAACTAGCACCTCTACAAAAAATACAAACAATTAAAAAATCATCAAATAGCGTTAGCCAAGATACAGAAGTCTCAGAAAGTGATGCAATTGCTAATACAATTAAAAATAGCAGTATTACTATCATCCTTCTAACATTTTTAGGTTTTGGACTTTTACTAGCTCTTACTCCATGTGTATTTCCTATGATACCTATTATTTCTGGCGTTATTATCGCTCAAGGAAATGGTATAACTACACGTAAAGCTCTTATGCTCTCAATCGTTTATGTACTTGCTATGAGTGTTGCTTATACAATAGCAGGTATATTAGCAGGTTTATTTGGAGCAAATCTTCAAGCAGCCCTTCAAACACCTTGGGTTATCTACTCTTTTTCTGGAATCTTTATAGCACTTGCTTTTAGTATGTTTGGTTTTTATGAGTTAAAACTTCCTGATTCTGTAGTAGCTAGAGTTAGTTCAAATGGAAGCAGAGGCGGTTATGTTGGTGTAGCTATCATGGGCTTTTTATCAGCTCTAATAGTTGGTCCTTGTGTTGCAGCTCCTCTTGCTGGTGCTTTAGTATATATTGGTCAAACAGGTGATGCTGTTCTTGGTGGAGCTGCACTTTTTGCTATGAGTATCGGTATGGGTATCCCTCTTATTGCTGTTGGTGTTAGTGCTGGTAAATTTATGCCAAAACCTGGCATGTGGATGACAATAGTCTCAGCTACCTTTGGTGTTATGATGCTAGGTGTTGCTATTTGGATGTTAGAGCGTGTAGTTGACCCATATATAACGATGCTTCTGTATGCGATACTAGGTATAGGTTTTGCAATATATCTAGGTGCCTTAGAAAAAGGTGGTCATATCTTTAAAAAGAGTGTATCTATAGTACTTTTTGCTTACTCTATAATGCTTCTTATTGGTGTTTTAGGCGGTTCAACAAATATGGCTAAACCACTAGAGTTTTTAAAACCACAGACTGTGACTTCTATGATTAAAACAGAATCTAAGCATCTGGAATTTGCAAAAGTCACTTCTATAAAAGAGTTAGATGAAATATTGGCTAAAAATAAAGGCAAAAAAATAATGCTTGATTTTTACGCTGATTGGTGTGTAGCTTGTAAAGAGCTTGAAGAGATCACATTTGTCGATGCAAGTGTAAAAGCTAAAATGGGTGAATTTGTTTTAGTTCAAGCAGACTTAACTGCGAACTCTGCTCAAAACAAAGCACTAAGTAAAAAATACGGAGTTTTTGGTCCTCCGGTAATTATATTTTTTGATGAAGACACTAAGGTCTTAAAATCAAAAAGTATAGTTGGTTTTATAGAACCAAATCCATTTTTGAACCATCTAAATAAAATCTAAGCCTCAATAATTTTTGCCACATTTTTAGAACTTCCATTTTTCAAATAACCTCTAAGTGCTTTTGAATCATCCAAAAAGTTATCTCTGTTAAAGTTGTTATAAGAGTCTAATAAATTCTCAGTAGTAACATCATCTTGAATAAATTCTGGATGAATAGCCCTGCTGTTAAACTGAGAAAACATAATATTTCCAAGCCCTAAATAATCAAGTTTTACAAGTCTGCTAGCTATAAAATAATCAAAAGGTTTTGCAATATAACTAAGTATAAATGGTGTTCCAATAATAGAAGCCTCCAAAGTAGCAGTTCCACTACAAATAAAAGCAAAATCAGCTTCTAATATAGCCTTATGAGAATCATATACAACTTCAAAAGCCGATAAATCTCCATATACTTCGCTTATCTCTTCTTCGCTAAAATACTCAGGTACAGCGATAACAGCTTTAACATCTAGCTCTGCTCTTACTTTATGAAAAACAGGCATCAACTTACTTATCTCGCCCTTGCGACTTCCTGGCATAAAAAGAATATTTTCAATCTCATCATTTAGTATATCTTTAAACTCATGAATTTGGTCAAGTAAAGGGTGTCCAACGTAAGATATTGATGCATCTTTTGGATAATAATCTTTCTCAAAAGGTAAAATCGAGCAGAGATGGTCTATTGTTTTTGCTAAAACAGGGATACGTTTTTTCTTCCATGCCCAAGCTTGAGGTAAAATGTAGTAAATAATCTCTTTATCTGGGTACTTCTTTTTTATCTTTTTTGCAAGTGGAAGATTAAAACCAGATGAATCAATAAGTAAAACCTTATCAACTTCTGATGCCAAATCAACCATCTGTGCATTTAGTTTAAAGAAAAATCGAATCTTTTTTATAACATCCACAAAACCCATAATAGCCAGACTTCTCAAATCTACAATAGGTTCTCCAAGTTCATTATCAAATATTCCAACAAACTCAATATCTTCTCTTAACTCTTTTTTTAATGATTTTAGATGTATATTTGCAGAGTGTTCTAGCGCACTAACTAAAATTTTCATGAACCACCATCCCCTGCTGTATCAAAACTATAATCATAACTCTCACTCATCTCATCATCTTTATACTCAGATAAAAATGTTACCAAAGCCTCTATATCTTCATCGCTAAGCCCAAGAGCAAAGGCTACCATCATCTCTTGTTGTTGTGAGTTTGAGATATTTTTTCTAAATCTCTCAAGTTTATAAGTGAGATAACCTTTTGCACGATTTGCAAGATGAGGATAATTATGCATCCCCTCAGCCTTATTTCCATGACAACTAAAACATGCTTTTTGCAAGTAGAGTTCTTTGCCCATCTCATAAGGTGTTTTTGCATAAACAAATGATAAAAAAAGTAAAAAAAGTAAAATAAAACGCAATTCTAAGCCTTAATGATTTATAATATCGTCATTATATCAAAGGTGGTCTGAAATGGTTATACAAAATGCAATAGTTTGTGATGTAAACGGAGAAAAAAAAGCTGATATTAAAATTGAGGATGGAATCATTGTAGATATTGGTTCAAATCTTAATGATTCAGAAACGATTGATGCAAATGGTGCTTACTTTATGCCACTTCTTGTTGACACAAACATCAGACTTCCAGACTCAACTCTAAACGCAAAAAATATAAAAGCCATTTCAGATGAAGCACTTCTTGGTGGAGTTGGGCATGTGGTTTTAAATGCTGACAGCACTCCGGCTATAGACAATGAGATAGTTTTAGAGTTTGCTCAAAATGGACTACGCGCGCTTAATGGTGCTAAAGTTGACTTAATGCTTAACTCACTAAAAGAAGATATGACACTCTCAAACATCGCCATACTGCTAAAAAAAGGTGTAGTTGCTCCATATATGAGTACTATCGCAAAAAATAATATAGCTATAAGAATAGCTGAATATGTTCAAATGTATAAAGTAACTCTATTTTGTAAAGCAGAGGATAATTCACTTATAAACAGTGGTGTGATGCTAGATGGTGTTATAAATTCAAAACTTGGTTTAGCAGGGATTCCTGATTTGAGTGAAGTTTTACATGTATCTCGTATGATTGAGATAGCAAGACACTTTAAGATAAATATACTTTTCAAATCAATCGCTTCTCCACGCTCAATATTTTTAATAAATAAGGCTAAAGAAGATGGTGTAAATGTTTGTTGTGAGGTCTCTATACATCATCTTATAAAATCAGATGAGGCATGTGAAAACTTTAATACAACTGCAAAAATAGATCCACCTTTGGCATGTGGAAATGATGTTATAGAACTTCAAAATGCACTTAAAGACTCCAAGATAGACTGTTTAACAACTCTTCACCAACCAAGCTCACCTGTAAACAAAGAAGTAGCATTTTATGATGCAGCTTATGGTTGTGAAGCCCTTAGCGATGCACTTCCACTCTACTATACAAAACTAGTGAAAAGCGGACTAATCAGCATGAGTTCGCTAATAGAACTAACTGTTAAGAATCCTGCACGCGCAATCGGTAAAGAAGCTGGAGAGATTAAAGTCGGAGATAAAGTTAATGCAGTTTTATTTAATCCACATGCCACAAATCTTGTAAAAAATGCACAGTCTCTTTATGATGGAGAGGAGTTAAACGGTGAAATCATTAGGAGTTTTAATTCATAATAAATATTTATAGTATAATACTTTTAACTCAAATATAAAAAGGCTTATACTATGAAAAAACTACTACTTGCTCTTTTGATGCTTACTTCTCTAAATGCTAGAGATGTTGTTTATGATACTTCTACCTCTTTAATATGGCAAGATGCTATGGAAAATGACGACCTTTCTGTTACTTATCATGAGGCAAAAGAATATTGTGCCAACCTTACTATAGATAAGTACAAAGATTTTCGTATCCCTACTTTAAATGAACTTCAAAGTATTATTGACTACAGAAACTATAAGCCTGCTATTTTAAACGGTTTTAACTATGCTCCAAATGAAACTTTTTGGTCAACAACACCTTTTGCAGATGACAAAGAATATGTTTGGACTATCAACTTTAAAAAAGGTGATAGAAATATTAAAGCTAAACACTACGATAGACATATTAGATGTGTTCAAAAAGTAAAATAGCCCTACTCTTTTTAGGAATATTACTTATGCAAAATTTACATGCAACGAGACCTTGTGCGGTGTCTGGCTCATTTTATTCAAGTGATGCAAATGAGCTTTCTTCGCAACTAGATACTCTCTTTAAAGATTCAAAAACTTTTTCTAAGCAAGATATAAATGCTATTATAGTTCCGCATGCCGGATATGTATTCTCGGCTAAAACTGCTACAACTGCTTACAAAACTCTTCATAAAAAATACAAAAATGTTTTTCTAATTGGCTCTAGTCATCATGTAAACATTGATGGTGCTTCTATTTATAATATTGGTGATTATATAACTCCTCTTGGAAAGGTAAAAGTAAATCAGGAAATAGTTTCTGAGTTAATGAAAAAGTCTAACGCGTTTACATATGAAAAAGATGCACATGCCAAAGAACATACCCTTGAAGTTCAGCTTCCATTTTTACAAAAGATATATGGAGATGATTTAAATATAGTCCCAATAATTATGGCAACCTCTGAACTAAGTACGATTCAAGCTGTCTCAAAAGCCTTAGAACCATACTTTAACGATGATAATCTTTTTGTAATTAGTACAGATTTATCTCACTATCCAAGTTATGAAAATGCCAACATTGTAGATATGAAAACACTAAACTCTATTGCTACAAACAACACACAAGAGTTTATAGACAACATTGTAAAAAATGAGCAATCAGCAGTAGATAACTTACAAACTTCGGCATGTGGATGGAGCTCAGTTTTAACACTAATGTATCTTACTCAAAATTCAAATTATAAATATGAGATTTTAGAGTATATCAACTCTGGTGGTACTGAGTACGGAGATAAAGAAAAAGTTGTAGGTTATGGCGCGATAAGAGTTTATAAAGATGATGTACAGGAGTTCTTTTTAACACAAAATGAAAAAGATGAGCTAAAAGAGATTGCCAAACTATCCCTCTATGAGGCTATTACAAAAAATCAAAGAATAGTAATAGATGAGAGTAAAGTATCTCAAAAACTAAAGATGCCACTCGGTGCTTTTGTAACTCTTTATAAAGATGGTGCTCTAAGAGGTTGTATAGGTAGGTTTGAGCCAAACAAACCACTCTATGATGTTGTTGTTGATATGGCCATAGCAGCAGCTTTACAAGATACACGTTTTAATAAAGTTACAGAAGATGAGTTAGAAAATATAAGCCTTGAAATATCTGTTCTAACACCAAGGAAAAAGATAAATTCTATCGATGAGATAGTTGTTGGAAAACATGGAATCTACATCCAAAAAGGTTATAAAAATGGAACTTATCTTCCACATGTCGCAACTCAAATGGGTTGGGGTGTAGAAGAGTTTGTTCGTAGTTGTGCACTTGAAAAAGCTGGGATGAATAGTGACGAATATAAAGATGCCGAGCTATTTACTTATGAAGCAATAGTTTTTTAATAAAAATAAGGCATAATTATTAATAATAAAGCAAAGGATTAAAATATGATAAAAACGGTTATAGGTTTAACACTAACTTCAGCGATGTTATCGGCTTGGTTTGTACCAAGTTTTAGTTTTGGTGGCACAAATGACAATACTCATGTAGATAAAAGTTTTGTAAGAGATAATAAACAAGAGGTTGTTGTTGACACTAAGAGAGCAAAAATGTACTATGACTCTACTCCATCAAATAAAATGCATTTTTTTGCAGCATGGGATTATTGTGGGAAAATGGATTATTTAGGTCATAATGACTGGAGAGTAGCTTCTAAAGAAGATCTTCGTACACTTCTAGAACTCTCTCGTACCACTTTAATGGTAAAACACGCATTTAAAAATGTAAAAGAGGAAAGATACTGGACTTCAACTGATGATAGATTTGATCAAGCTTGGTATTTTGACTTTGATTTAGGAAGATACTCTACACAAAAATATACTCATCAATATCGAACTATCTGTGTTAGAGATTCTAAATAACTAGAACTTTAAATCTTTTTTAACTCTGCTAAAAGCACTTTTTAAATCACTCTCCTTAGGAGAGTTTTTTAAATCAATATAATACCCATACAAAGTTTTAGAACCTTGCATAACATCCATCTTTAAATACCCAGAGGGAAAACTACTCATAGTCTTTTGTGCAGTGTTATGTGTAGAGTTACAAGTTATTCCACCCTTTTTAGAAACTTGAAGTTTATACTCACAGCTTTTTTCAAAATCATATAATTTATTCATACTATTCGTTATCATCTCATCAGGTGGGAAAACTACAAGTTTAAGACAAGATGGATTTGAGAAGTTTTCATCGTAGAGTTTTACCATCGCATTATCACTACATCCACTCAAAAAAATGAGTGAAGCTAGAACTATATATCTTTTCAGAATATTATCTTTTTTTGAAAATAAGAAGTGTTTTATCTTCTGTGTCATAAAGTGAAAAAGTTTGCTTATCTATAAGCTTTAAACCACTCAGTTTTTGAAAAAGTTTTATCTTGTGAAAGTGTTGAACTATTGTATCTTGGTACTTTGTATAGTTACCATCTTCGTTTTTCTCAAATAGCGTAAAGGTTGTATGAAGTTCATCATTTGCAAACTCAGCATCTACACTTAAAAATTCATCTTCAGAATCATTACTCATAGTCCCCTCAGCTACATCAGAAAAACCGTATAAAGTATTGATATCAGCTATAAAAATACCATCATCATTTAACTTTGTCGCAATTGCATCTAAAAATTTTATAAGTGCATCTTTGTCCATAAAGTTTAGTACATCAAAGATAGATACAACAGCATCATATTTACCATCTACCTCGCTAACGTCTATACACTCTGCATCAAGACCCAACTCTTTACATTCGTCAATCATAAGTGAACTAAGGTCAACGCCCTTACATTTAACACCATCACTAATCATACGTTGCATAAAACCGCCACGACCACAACCAACGTCTAAAAGTGTTTTAACATCTTTGTCATCAAGTTCAGAACGGTAAAGGTCATAAAGTGCTTCTGTTGCTTCTTCTATGCCAAGTAAATGCTCAGCTTTTGCATATAGGTCTAAGTTTGTCATTTACGAGTTTACAACACCATTTATTTTTTCATAAATATCTAAAACTTCATCTTTTTTAGCTACATAACTGTTTTTGTTTGCAATTAGGTAAGTTGAAGAAGTCATTATATCTTCAACAACTTCAAGTCCATTTTGCTTCATTGTAGCACCAGTCTCAACAACATCAACTATCATATCAGCAAGACCAATAAGTGGAGCAAGTTCGATTGAACCGTAAAGTTTAATTATCTCAACTGAGACAGCTCTCTCTTCAAAATATCTCTTTGTAATGTTCACCATTTTTGAAGCGACTTTTAACTCTGGCTTATTAAGGTCAAGTTTTTCACCCTTTTTCATCCCTATAGAAACCTTACAAATACCCTTTTTAAGGTCAAGAAGACGGATTACATCAAGACCTTGTTCTTCTAAAGTATCAAGTCCAACTACGCCAATATCTGCCGCTTGATGGTAAACATAGGTAGCTACATCTTGGTTTCTAACAAGTAAAAAAGTAAAGTTGGGTGTTTCTAAAATAAGCTTTCTATCATCAAATTTAAACTCATCACCAAATATTTTGCCAAATATTTCAAGTGTATCTTTAGCAATACGACCCTTTGGAAGTGCAACTGTTAACATGTTTGTTCCTTAATATTGTTCATATAAATATATTATTTTCGGCATTTTATCTAAATATTACTCAAAGTTTGATTTGTCTTAAATAATCATCTACTTTCTAAAATAATCTCTGTTATCTCAGAACTAGCCCCTAGTCTCATTGGTGGTCCCCAAAAACCTGTGCCTTTATTTACATATATTTGTAAGTCTTTGTTGTGTTGATGCAGTCCACTGATGTATGG
>Ga0209345_10002405_pt1 | contig 20714 bp, 20 predicted proteins | sample Cruoilmetagenom7_FD_187294 | JGI IMG/M metagenome (GOLD analysis project Ga0209345, IMG submission 187294) | Oil polluted marine microbial communities from Coal Oil Point, Santa Barbara, California, USA - Sample 7 (SPAdes) (version 2) | ecosystem: Environmental > Aquatic > Marine > Oil seeps ... | reverse complement strand
ATGCTCTTTAACTCATACGAATTCATCTTCGCATTCCTACCTCTAACATTCTTCATATACTTTTACCTAAATAGTAAAAGGCAAACAGAAGCAAGTAAAGGTTTTTTAGTATTTGCATCATTATTTTTTTACTCTTGGTGGAATATAGTATATCTCCCAATAATACTAAGTAGTATGCTTTTTAATTATGTAATAGGGAATATACTTAATGGAAATAAACAAAGAAAAAATAGTACAAAACAATTAAATAAAAAAACAATATTAACTATAGGTATTGTAGCAAACATAGCATTATTAGCATACTTTAAATATGCAGACTTTTTTATAGCAAATGTAAATTTTATAACAGATGGAAATATCCCTACATTAAATTTGGCATTGCCTCTTGCGATATCATTCTTTACTTTCCAACAAATAGCATACCTAGTAGATAGCTATAGAGCTGAGACTCAAGAATATGACTTTCTAAACTATGCACTATTTGTAACTTTTTTTCCACAACTAATAGCAGGACCAATAGTACATCATAAAGAGATGATGCCACAGTTTGCTAGTGTAAGGAATAAAGTAAAGAACTATAAAAATATAGCTTTAGGTCTATTTATATTTTCTCTAGGATTATTTAAAAAAGTAGTCATAGCAGATACTTTTGCAATATGGGCAAGTAAAGGATTTGATATTTCTCAAACTCTTACACTTTTTGAAGCATGGATAACAAGTCTTTCATATACTTTTCAATTATATTTTGACTTTTCAGGATATACGGATATGGCAATAGGTGCAGCACTATTATTTAATATAAAATTACCTATAAACTTTAATAGTCCATATAAAGCATTGGATATACAAGACTTCTGGAGAAGATGGCATATTACCTTATCAAGATTTCTTAGAGATTATATTTATATACCACTTGGAGGAAATAGAAAAGGAAGCTTTAGAACCTATAATAACCTTTTAGCAACATTTGTTATAGGTGGTCTTTGGCATGGAGCAGGGTGGACATTTGTATTTTGGGGATTTCTTCATGGTATGGCATTAGTTGTACATAGACTTTGGAAACAGCTAGGCTTTACAATGAATAAATATCTTGCATGGTTTATTACCTTTAACTTTGTAAATATAGCATGGGTATTCTTTAGAGCTAAAGAGTGGGAAGATGCTATTAAGGTACTTAAAGGTATGTTTGGGTTTAGTGGGGTTGTGTTTAGTGATAGATCTTTATATAAATTTGAATCTTTAAGACCTTTTGTTGAAGCACATGCTGAGAATTTTGGTAAGTTGATGTTTGGCAGTACCTCGGTATCTTTTATACTTGTTGGGATATTTGTAGTGCTATATTATGATAATGTTGTTCAACTGTCCCAAAAAATAAAATTTAATTATAAACTGTTATTCTTATTATTAGCTATTGTAATTGGCACACTTTTTAATATGTCAAGAGTTTCAGAATTTTTATATTTTAATTTTTAAGGGTTTTAATGAATATTAAAAAATTTGTATATATTTTTATATCAGTACTAGTAGTTTTTGTTTTATATAATTTTATAGTTTGGAATACATATACTGAAAAATTACTTGGGGGAAAAGGTTCTGGAGATTTGGTTAGAATGGGTTATATTTCTGAATTAGCAAATCCAAAAGAAAAAAAAGAAACCTTACCTATAAAACATCTTGAAGCAAGTGAATATGATGGAAGTCAGGTAGATATGATAACTATTGGGGATTCCTTTTCTAATGGTGGAGGAGGTGGACTAAATCCTTACTTTCAAGATTATATAGCCACAGCTACAGGATTTAAAGTACTAAACCTTTCCAATTACCAAGAAAAGACAAGAAGTTTTGTAGAAACAGTATATCTTCTTGGGAACAATGGCTTTTTAGAGCAAAAAAAGGTGAAATATATCCTTTTAGAATCGGTACAAAGAAAAGTGACGCAAAGATTTGTAACACAAGTTGATAAAGAAATAAATGATAAAATTGAAAATATAAATAAGTTTTATAAGTTTAATACTCACAATGATCTAACTAGAAAAAAGATAGATAAAAAAAATGTAAATAATGTACCGGTAACACCATTTATAAATAATGGAAATGTAAAGTTTGTACTTTATAATATTCTTTATAATTTTTCAGATAACGGATATATATCTCAGGTATATAAAACAAAAATCAGTAAAAATTTATTTTCTATAGGTGATAGTGATCTTATATTTTATAAGAATGATTTGGCAAGAATAGATCAAAGTAATATAAAGAATTTTGAGATTATAAATAAAAATCTTAATGAATTAGCACAATATTTAGAAAAAAAAAGTATAAAGCTAATTTTTATGCCAGCAGTTAATAAATTTGATCTCTACTCAAGTTATATAGTAAATAATAAATATCCCCATGATAAGTTTTTTGAACTTTTTGAAACGATGAAAAAAGAGTATATCTTTATAAATACAAAAAAAATATTAGCTGAAAATTTACATACAGGGGAAAAAGATGTATTCCATGTAGATGATACACATTGGTCTTATAAAGCATCTAAAGCAGTAACATCTGAGATAGTAAAACTTATCAATCAAAAGGATATTAAAAATTGAAACAATTTTTTAAACAGTATATACCATATTACAAAAACTATAAAATGATGTTCTTTTTTGCCATTATGGGTATGATAATGGTTTCAATTGGTACTAGTGGTTCAGCTTATGTAATCAAACCTGTTCTTGATGAAATATTTATCAATAAAGATACTACTATGTTACAAATATTGCCAATAGTTGTAGTGGTGTTGTACGCACTAAAAGGGTTTGGAAAATTTATACAAACTTATTATATTTCCTACATTGGGATGGACATTATACGTATAATTCGTGATAAGTTCTTATCCCATATTCTTACTCAAGATTTAAAGTTTTTCAATAGTAAACATGGTGGTGAACTTTTAAGTAGGGTAAATAATGATATAAACATGATACAGTTTGCAGTTACAAATAGCATCTCTGCATTAATCTTAGAAACTTTTACCATTTTAGCATTACTTTTTGTTGTGATATATCAAAGTCCATTATTGGCATTTTATGGTTTAGTTGTGTTACCTTTAATCCTTTATCCACTTTCATTACTAGCAAAAAGAATGAAAAAAATAGCACATCAATCACAAGAAAAAGCTTCTATTCTTATGACAATATTGGGTGAAATATTTAATAATATAGAGTTAGTTATAGCAAACAACTCTCAAAAGATGCAAGTTAAAGAGTTCACTGTACAAAATGAAAATATGTTTAAAATAGGGATGAAAGGTGTACGAACAAATGCTTTAATATCCCCATTAATGGAGGTTATTGGTGCTGTTGCCGCTGCAACTGTTATTGTAATAGGTGGTAAAGAGGTTATAGATGGAAATTTAAGTGTTGGTGCATTTTTCTCTTTTATGACAGCTTTATTTATGCTTTATACACCTATAAAAAGAATTTCTAGTATATATAATCAGTTCCAAAGTGCAATCGCTGCAAATGAGAGAATAAATGATATATTTAATCAAACTGCAGATATAAAAGAGGGTGAATTAAATTTAGATTACATTTTAGAAAAAGTAAGTTTTGAAAATATTGGATTAAAATATGATGAAAATACAATTGCATTACAAGACATAAATTTAGTAGCAAAAAAAGGTGAAAAGATAGCACTAGTTGGTGATAGTGGTGGTGGGAAAAGTTCACTTGTAAATTTAATTCTTCGATTTTATGACCCGTATCAAGGGGAGATTAAATTTGATAATAAAAATATAAAAGAGTTTACATTTAAAAGTTTACGAGATAATATAGCTATTGTAACTCAACGAGTTTATATCTTTAATGATACAATTGCTAATAATGTTGCCTTTGGTCATGATATTGATATAAAAAGGATAGAATTAGTCCTCAAGCAAGCACATGCTTTAGATTTTGTAAAAAAGTTAGAAGATGGGATAGATACGATTCTTGATGAAGCAGGTTCAAACTTGAGTGGTGGTCAGAGACAGAGAATAGCAATAGCAAGAGCTTTATACAAAAATCCGCAAATTTTAATTTTTGATGAAGCTACAAGTGCCTTAGATAATGAATCTGAATCAATTATTACTAAAGTTTTAGATGAAGTAAGTGCTAATCGTATTACATTTGTGATTGCACATAGACTAAGCACCATAAAAAATGCAGATCAAATAGTTGTTTTTAAAGATGGTAAAATAGTATGTAAAGGAAATGAGATAGAATTATTAAAAAAATGTGATGAATACAAAAGATTACATAATTTAGCTTCAATGTAAGGATAAAAATATGAAATATAGTGAATACGATTTTAATAAGAAAACAATATTAATAACAGGAGCAGCTGGATTTATTGGTTCAAATTTAGCTTTTTATTTTCAAGAAAATTATCCGAAAGCTACAATTGTAGCTTTTGATATGTTTAGAAGTGGTGAAACTTTTTCAAATGGAAATCTAAAAAGTTTTGGACACTTTAAAAATCTTCTTGGATTTAAAGGTATTGTAATAAGTGGTGATATTACAAATAGAAAAGCTTTAAAAGAGTTAGAACATAACTATAAATTTGATTTTATATTTCATCAAGCAGCTATTTCAGATACAACAGTACAAGAGCAAGATTTAATGATGAAAACAAATGTCAATGCTTATGAAGATTTATTGAAAATAGCTATCAATCATGGTGCAAATATGATTTATGCTTCTAGTGCAGCGACTTATGGAGATAGCGATAGATTTGAAGTTGGGTATGAACAACCAAATAACGCTTACGGATTTAGCAAAGTTATGATGGATAATGTAACTTCTGAGTATCTCAAAAAAAATTTAGATATCTCCATAGTTGGTTTAAAATATTTTAATGTATATGGTCCAAGAGAGTTTTTTAAAAATAAAACTTCATCAATGGTTGTTCAGTTTGGTCATCAAATTCTTAAAAGTATCACACCAAAACTTTTTGAAGGAAGTGATAAAATTTTAAGAGATTTTATCTATATAGAAGATATTATTCAGGCCAATATAAAAGCATGTAATCCTAAGAAATCAGGAGTTTATAATGTAGGAACAGGAAAAGCTCGTAGTTTTGAAGATATTGTAAATATTTTACAAAAAGAGTTAGGCGTAGATAATGGAAAAGAATATATTCCAAATCCATTTATTGGGTCATATCAGTTTTTTACACAAGCAAATATTGAAATAACTAAAGAAAATTTAGGATATGCACCACAGTATGAAATGGAAGAGGGTATAAAAGCATATATTCCTGAAATAAAAAGATTGTTTAAAGATGAAGTGAAATAATGAAAAAAATAAAAAAACCAAATATATTAGTAATAGGTGATTTAATGATAGATCACTATTTGTGGGGTAATGTAAATAGAATATCTCCAGAAGCACCTGTGCAAGTTGTAGAGGTACAAAAAGAGACAACAGTACTTGGTGGTGCTGGAAATGTAGTAAGCAATCTTGTAGCTCTTGGTGCAGATGTTATGGTAATCTCTGTTGTTGGAGAAGATAAGAATGCAGAAGAGATTACTCAAATGCTTGAAGATATAGATGCACGTCACTATTTAATTTGTGACGAAAATAGAAAAACTACTAAAAAAAGTAGAATTATAGCATCTCATCAGCAAGTAGTACGATATGACCATGAATCAAAAGAGGATATTTCAGAAGAGAGTGAAGCGCTTATAACAATAGGATTATTGAATATTATAGGACAATTTGATGTTATTTTAGTATCTGATTATGGAAAAGGTGTTATAACAGACTCTTTAATGGGAAAAATAAATTTTTGTGCTTCAGGAAATGATGTGAAGGTATTAGTTGACCCAAAAGGTGATGACTATACAAAGTATATAGGTAGTTATCTTCTTACACCTAATAAAAATGAAGCCAAACAAGCAACAAAAATAGATATAAATGATGAAGAAAGTTTAAAAAATGCATTAAAAAAACTTCATAATACTGCTTGTTTACAAGTACCAATGATAACTTTAAGTGAAGATGGTATTGCTATACTTGATGAAAATAATAATGTGATAAAAAAACCAACTGTTGCAAGAGAAATTTATGATGTAACAGGTGCTGGAGATACAGTATTAGCTAGTTTAGGGTATTGTCTAGCAAAAGGTGAAAATATTGTAAATACTATAGAGTTTGCAAATCTTGCAGCTGGTGTTGTTGTTGGTAAAATAGGAAGTGCTACAGCAACTTTAGAGGAGATTGAAGAATATAAAAGTTCATTACATAAAAGTAGTATTGAGTCTCATATTAAAACATATGAAGAGATTGGGAATAGTGTTGAAAGATTAAAAAAACAAAATAAAAAAATAGTATTTACAAATGGTTGTTTTGATATATTACACAAAGGACATGTGCAATATTTAGATAGGGCAAAGTCATTTGGGGATGTATTGATATTAGGTTTAAATTCTGATAATAGTGTTAAATCCTTAAAGGGGGATAATAGACCTATAAATACTCAAGATGATAGAGCATATATACTCGCTGCCTTAGAAAGTGTTGATTATGTAGTGGTTTTTGATGATAATACTCCTTTAAATCTTATACAAATTGTACAACCTGATATTTTAGTTAAAGGTGGTGATTATGAAGGCAAAGAAGTTGTTGGTAGTGATATAGCAAAAGAGTTAAAACTTGTACAATTTGTAGATGGTAAGAGTACAACGAAAACAATCGACACGATACTTGGAAAAGTATTTTGATTTATAGAGAATACAGTGTTGTAATAGTTGAAAAGGTCTATAAAAGTTGAACAAATTTATTGAAATAATAAATTAGAAAGTTTTATTTATAAAAAAAGAGAAAGAAAAAAATGTTATTAAAATTTAAAAAATGGTTTCCAAAAATTAAAAAGTCAGCTTGGGTAGCACCAAGTGCAGATGTAATTGGAAATGTAAAAATAGGTGCTCATAGTTCTGTATGGTTTGGAACTGTTATTCGAGGGGATGTTCATAAAATACGAATAGGAAAAAGAACTTCTATTCAAGATTTATCTATGGTACATGTTACACATTACAAACAAAAAGATATGAAAGATGGCCATCCTACAATTATAGGGGATGATGTAACTATTGGACATAAAGTTATGCTTCACGGATGTACTATAGAAGATGGTTGTCTTATTGGTATGAGTGCTACTATTTTAGATGGAGCTGTTATAGGGGAAGGAAGTATTGTGGGGGCACATTCTTTAGTAACTTCAAATAAAGTATTTCCTCCTCATAGTTTGATTATGGGAAGTCCTGCTAAAGTTGTAAAAACATTATCTGATGAAGAGGTAAAAGGACTAATTGAGCATGCTGCTCGATATGTTGAATTTAAAAAAGAATACTGTTAAACTTTAAGAAAAGGAAGAGTTTATTCTCTCCCTACTATGTAGTATACATCTTTGTTATCAACTTTTTTTAGATTTACTTCATATTTATCACTCCAGTTATGAAGAACTTCTGTAAACTCTTTTAGTATTGCATTATTTTCCATATTATCACATTTTATTTTGAAGTACGGAGCACTATTTGAAAGTGCAATATATCCATTCATATGTTTTAATTTATCATTTAAACTTATAATATGTTTTGAAAACTTATCAAAATTCTTTGTATTTTTTATAGCTGTTTTAGTTTGGTCTAAAGTGGTATCTCCATGACCTAAATCTAGTTGAGTTACAATTACCTCTGGTGTAATATCAATATGCATATATAATTTCCTTATTTTTTATTTTAAAAGTTTAGTTTAGCTAAAATTAGCAAAAAATAAAATAGGAACACTATGCAAATCATACCATTATTTCAAAAACTGTTACAGTATAAATCAATTACACCAAAAGATGCGGGTATTTATGATTTCATAGATGAGTACTTGGGAAATGAATGGAGTTGTATAAAGTTAGATATAGAAGATGTTACAAATAGATTTTATTATAAAAAGTTTTCTGAAAATTCTGAACATCTTTGTTTTGCAGGACATATAGATGTAGTTCCAGCGGGTGAAGGATGGAGTGTTGATCCTTTTCAAGCTGATGTTACAAATGGTATTATTACAGCACGTGGTGCACAAGATATGAAAAGTGGAGTAGCAAGTTTTTTATATGCATGTAAAAATACAAAAGAGTTTGATGGAACCTTATCTATACTTTTAACTAGTGATGAAGAGGGTGATGCAATAAACGGTACGGTAAAAGTTTTAGAACACTTACGAGAGATAGGGTTTTTACCAACATCAGCTGTTGTTGCAGAACCAACGTGCGAAAAAATATTTGGTGATGCTATTAAAATAGGGCGTCGAGGTAGTATCAATGGTTATCTTGAATTAAATGGAAAACAAGGACATGCCGCATACCCAGAAAAAACAATTAATCCAGTACATCAAATAGCATCAATTTTATCAAAAATAGCTGGTCATAATTTAGATGATGGAGATGAGTTTTTTACCCCTAGTCAATTAGTAATTACAGATATAAGAGCTGGCATGGAAGTAACAAATGTTACACCCAATAAACTTAATATGATGTTCAATGTAAGAAATTCAACAAAGACAACACAAGATACAATAAAAAAATTTATAGAACAAAACTTTTCTCATTTAGATTATAATTTACGTTTAACTCAAGGCTCTTATCCTTTTGTAACTGATGCAAATACGACAGTTGTACAAAATTTACAAATCAGCATAAAAAATATATGTAATATCAATACAAAACTAAGTACAGCTGGAGGAACAAGTGATGCAAGGTTTTTTGGGCAATTTAAGATACCTACAGTTGAATTTGGTGTTATAAATGATACTATTCATGCAATTGATGAGAAAACTACTATTCTAGAAGTTGAAAGATTATGTGATATTTTTATTGATTTTATAAAGAATTGGAGATAATATTGATTAAAAAGTTATTTCTTCTATGTTTTTTTGTTCTTTCCGTAATATACGCTGATTCAAAATTTTATGAAGACAATCTTAATGGTTTTGGATTTTGTGGTGCCAATTTCTTTATATTATCAAAATCACAAGATCCAGAAATAGCAAGTGCTTATAAAAAAGCTGAAGAGTTATCTTTGAAGTTTGCAAAACTATACTATAAAGAATTGCACAAAAAAGAGGCAACAAAAAGAGATATATCTAAATTAAAATTTATCTATTTATCAAGATTAGAACAAGAATATAAAAATTTTAATAATTTATCAAGTACTACTTATAATAAAATTGGGAAATGTGAAACTTTCATACAAATCATTCTTCGAAATCAAGAAAATATAGAATCTACATTTATTAAAGCACAAAGTAATGTTGTAACAAAAAGACGTTTTTTAGAAACAATAGCTTTTACAAACAATGTAGCCATGGATATTCCTAAAGAAAAAGTTTTAGAGCTTTATAAAAATTGGTTTGATAATAAACCACAAAGAAAAAAGATTACGAAAATATTGCCAAATAACTTACAGTTAATGAAGAAATAACTTATATTTGTAAGTGGTACCGCTGACCGGACTTGAACCGGTACAAGCATAGCTTACCAGATTTTGAATCTAGCGTGTCTACCATTCCACCACAGCGGCACTTTTGAATTGGAATTATAGCAAGGGGTATGTTTAATTATGCTTAAGTTTTTTTGTATTGTTGTCTTTAAGTAGTATTTTATTTGTCATATATGATTTAAGATATTTTTCTATCTCTTCTTTGACCATATAATTTTTATTTTCATCAAAGAAGTTATAAAAACCAAATTGTTCAATGATGAAATAATCAATCTCATCTAATATATTTTTACCATTTTCTTTAAACATCACAACTTTGTTTTTAAGATTTTCAATAAGTTCATTTCTTTCTTTTAGAGATTTTGTTTGTGTTTGGATAGTATTTAAAAGTAATTCTCTTTTATTGTAAAGTTCTTCTACTTTTGAAGTTTGTGGTTTCATAGTGAGTTCTATCTTTTTATTGATCATTTTATCTGCATAGTAGATAAACTTAGAATAAGTTATGTATCCTTTTTTCTTTACAATATTATCTTTATCCATGTTGATATCTTCCAAAAGATATTTGAGTTTGTCATCAGATATTTGTTCAATTCGATTTATGGTAAATTCTTTGTGAAAATCTTCATTGAAGTCCATCATTTGGTTTATAAGCATTCTATAAAACTCTTGTTGTTTTCTAGTCATTTTCTAATACCTCTGCATCTAAAATCTCTTCACTTTGATATTGTATCATATAATTTCCATCTACGCTATCTATTTTAAAAAGAAGAATCTCCTCTTTATTAAAATCAGGATGCATAACCTTTTGCCAACCTATACCAGGTATTGACTTTCCTTTCCAGTAATAATCGTCAAGCCAGTTAATCCTTTTTTCAAACTCTAACCAATCTTTGATTCTATCGCTTACATCTTTTGCTTTTCTGAAATCCCATTTATACTCTTGTTTTTCTTTTGATTTTTGTGATTGTTCACGAGGTTTAAATTGTTTATGATTGATACACCAATTTTCCCATACTTTTTCCCATGATGTTTTTAAATCTCCATTAGAAATATAATGGTTTTTAAATTTTGTAAATTCTAACTCTCTATCTTTTTTAGCAATATAATTTTGTGCTATAATTAAAAAGTTATTTTTTAATTCCAAGTTCTCATCAATGGTAGTTTTAACAAGATGATTTTTGTATTTATTTTGGTTTAGTACCCATCGTTTCCAAACAGCTTCCCAATCACTATTTATCGTACCTTTGCTTTGATAGTATAGTTTAAAATTCTCAAAAGTTTCTTCAACATTTTGTATAAACTTTGACTTTGCAAATTGTTGCATCTCATAATTTAAAGAAAAATTATTTGGTATACTTTGAGACTCATTTATTTGAGTTTTTACTCTACTTGGTTTCGTATTGTCATTTATAAGTGATTCACTAGATTTTCCAGAATCAATCCCAAACTCACCACTACAAATATTATTATTTGAAGTATTTGAAATAGGGATAGAATAATTTTCTTTTTTGATTCTAATTCTTTCAAATATTTCTTCTACGACTGAATTATATCTTATCTCAAGGGTATCAATATCTAAAGAGAAATCAAGATTTTCAATCTCATTATCAAATTTTTTTTTGATCTGTAGTTTGAATTCTTCCATCTACTATTTATTTAAAAAGATTTGTTGGACTATTTTTGAGTTTTTGAACTTCTGCACCTATATCATCTTGTCTCATAAAATGTTCACCTATTAAAAATGCATCAGCACCAGCTTCACTCAACTCTTTGATAATCTCTTGATTGCTCACACCACTTTCTGCAACTATAATTTTTCCATTTGGTATCATTGGTATAAGTTCATGGCAAAGATTCATATCCATCTCAAAAGTTTCAAGGTTTCTATGATTTATTCCAACAATATGTGCACCACAAGCCATAGCTTTCTTTAAATCTTCTTTATCATGAATCTCCACAAGAACTTCAAGTCCAAGATGTAAAGCATAGTCATAAAGCTCTTGAAGCTCTTTTTTTGTCAATGCTTTAGCAATAAGAAGTATAAAGTCAGCACCATAAACTAAAGCTTCAACAATCTGATATTTATCTACTATGAAATCTTTTCTTAGAAGTGGTGTATCAACATATCTTCGTATGCCTGTTAAATATTCTAGATTACCTTGAAAAAAGTGAGGTTCTGTTAATACAGAAATTGCATTTGCTCCATTTTTACTATATTCTTGAGCTATTGCTAATGGATCAAAATCTTCTTTTATAATCCCTTTGCTTGGACTAGCTTTTTTTACTTCAGCGATAATTCTTATTGGTTCTTCTTTTGTTGCCGTTAAATATGATTTTACATCTCTAGGAGAGTATGGATTATAAGCTAAGCTTCGTCCTAACCAATCCATACTATATTTTTCTTTTCTTATTTTTAAATCTTCTTTTGTTTTTTTGATGATATCATCTAAAATCATATTTTTATTTTTCCTTTACACATTGTTTAATTTTTTCCCAGTGATATTTTATCTCTTTATCTGAAAGTCCAGTTGCTACAACAACTTTTGACATTATTCTATATGCTTCATCACATTGTTTATTTTTGTAATATCCCCAAGCAAGTGAATCAAGGTATGCTATGTTATTAGGCGCAGTTTTTAAGGCAGCTTTTACTAAATTAATTCCTTTTTCTATATCAATATCAAAATCAATAAGTAAATATCCATAATAGTTTTGGTAACTAGCATTATTAATACCGCTACTTAATGCTAATTCAAAGTTTGCAATTACATTTTTCATCACTTTTCTTTTATCAGTTGCTAGTTCAAATCTATACATAGCAATTTTCCCTAAAAGGTCAGGTTTTCTAGTTTTTTTATAGAGTTTTTTTGTAAGTTTTAATGCTTTTGTTAGTTGTCTATCTCTATAGTAAAGATTAATAAGTTTTGTTTGATCAATTCCTGTATCTTCCAAAAATTTGATAGCTTTTTTTATATCCTTTTTTTCTAAAAGTGAGATAATGAGATTTTGGATAAAAAGAGTTGTTTTTTTAAGTTCTGGATTGTTTTTATATTTTGTATACATTCTATTTAAAATAGATATCATACCATCAATATTTCCTTGTTCTTGATAAATTAGCATAAGTTTATTACATACTTGAGGAGTACATCCTTTAGTTTGTAAATAAGTTTCAAGATATGCTAATGCTACATCTTTTTTATCAAGGTAGCTATAAAGAATATTTGTTAGTTGTATAAGTGTTTTTTGATTTTGATTTAGTGCATAGGCACTTTCATAATACTTTAGAGAATTAGCATATTCTTTAGAAGAATAGTAAATATTTGCAATTAGTTCATAACTTTGTGAGGTTTGAAATTCTTTTATAAGTTTTTTTGCTTCAGTAATTGCTTCTTTTGTTTTTCCTAGAGAGTGTAATGAAACAATAATTTGGTGCCAATAAAATTCTTTACTTTTTGGAAATTGTTTTATTGCTATTTTTGAGAGTGTATACATTTGTTCAAATTGTTCACTTCTAAAGCTATATTCAATTGATTTTTTTAGATAATTTTCTTTATTTGTAGTTTCGTAAAGTTTATTATAAAATTTGAAACTATTTTTATAATCAGAATTTTTTTCACTATCAAGAGCTAACATAATATACAAATCTTCTTCAGGACTGCTTTTTACAGTATTATTTTGATTTGCACAACCAACTGAACTTAGTAATAATATAAACAGTAGTACGATTAATCTACTATAGCTGGACATTCTTCTTTTACCTCATTTATATTCTCTTTAAAATATTCCCAAAAAGGGAATGTTTTACATTGATTAGGTCTTGCTTCATAGACACTACACTGTTTTTTTACTAAATCAAAAAAGATACAAGCATAATTATTTTGTGAAAGTTGTCGCTCTTTAATGGAATACTTATATCCTACTTTCAACAGATAGTTTATTCCAAGTTCTTCAAGTGTAATACCTAGATATTTTGCTAGTTTTTTGCACTCGTCTTTTGTTATCCAAATATATCCAGACTCACCTATACAGCAATTACCTTCGCAACTACTACACTTATTTTCATCGAATTTATAAGGGTATTCTTTATGCTCTATCACTTCAGTTCTTTTTATTAATTTTAGATTTTATTATACTAAAATATTACTTATATCTCACATTTGATACTGTGAGTATTGCATTTTTTATATATTTCATTTATCTCTTCTTGAAACTCTCCATTCTCTTTAAACATAACAAGAGGTGGAAGTATTTTGAGTTTTGATTTTGAATTTTTTCTTCCCATTATCATAACTAAACTGGCTTCTTTTTTTGAATTTGGATGCAAAAATTGAAGTGATTCTATATTGAGTTTATTTTGTTTTGATATAAGCATTATATTATCTAATTGTTTTGCATCATAACAAAAGAAAAACTTCCCTTGCGGTTTTAATAATTTTGTTGCTTTTAAGATAAGTGTTTCTAGTGGTAAACTATCACAGTATCTAGCGATTTTTAGATTTTCATTTTCACTTTTTATCACATCACTATGATAAAAAGGTGGGTTTGAAACAATATAATCAAACTCTTTGTCAAAACTACACTCAATAAAACTTTCTTTAAAAAGAGTATTATTTACCTCATTTATTTCACTGTTCTTTTGTGATAAAAATTGAAAACTATTTTGTATCTCACATTGATTTAAAAGAAGTTTTGGATAGTTCCTTGCTACAAGAAGTCCTAATATTCCACTTCCACTTCCGATATCTAAAAGTTCACCTTGTATATTTTTATAATGTGCTAGGTTAATTTGTATAAAGTTATATAAAAAATGGGTATCGCTATTGTAGCAATACCCATTTTGTGGTTGATAAAGAAGAAGCGTTTTAGTGTAACTCGTCATTAAGTTTAACTTCTCTTGTACTTCGCATAACAATGTATTGACCTGTTTGAGAATTTTGTCTAAAGTGAAGACCATTTAGTCCAGCTAAATCAGCAGCTTTCATTAGGTTTGTAAGTTTAGCTTCTGGATTAACCTCTTTTATTTTTGCAATTTGTTCATCACTTATAGCTATTTTTGTTCCTGCAAATACAGATAATCCTCCATCAATGATACAACTATCCCCTATAGGAATACCTGTAGTAGAATTCGCACCAAGAAGTGTGTTTTCTCCTATAGAAATAGGGTTTCCATCAGTTCCTGATAATACACCAAGGATTGAAGCCCCACCACCAACATCACTACCGCTTCCAACTATTGCACTTGAAGAAATTCTTCCTTCAACCATAACTGGTCCCAATGTTCCTGCGTTAAAGTTAATATAAGAAGCTCCAGGCATAACTGTTGTACCAGCTGCAAGTTGTGCACCAAATCTTACCTTTGATGTATCAAGGATTCTTGTGTTATCAGCAGGAATAATGTGACTTAAAAATCTTGGGAATTTATCTACCATATCAATACTTGGGTATTTTCCTGTTAATTTTAATGTTAGTTCATTTGCTCTTAACCAATCAAGTTCGATAGGTTTTCCATCTGACCAAGCTACATTATGAAGTAATCCAAATGCACCGTTTAAATTAGTCTTTCTAAGCTCAGCTTTTCCAGTTGATAGTGCATAAAGTTTTAAATAAGCAGACTCTACACTTTCAGGGTTTGTATCTTCAAAAATAAATACCACTTTAAAATCATCAGGTGTTAAGCCTAACTCTTTTGGTAACACAGAAAGAGTAGAGATAAGTTGTACATTTTTATGTTCCTCACCTTTTGCTTCAGGTAAATAAGGTCTAAAAGATTCTATACAATTTACAATAAAATCATCTGTAATATCTAAAACAAGTTCATTTTTTGTTGTATCTATTTCAACGCCAGAAGCTTTAAAAGCATCCATAAATATAGCAGCACTACCAAAGTTTTCATTCCAGTTTACAATAGGGTATGTTGCTTGCAATATTTTATCTTTATTTAATTGTCCTCTATCAACTCTTGCAACTCCAAAACCGATTGGATTTTTGTACCAAGAGGCAGATTGGATCTCTTCAACTTTTGTTTTAAATTCTTCTTTTGTAAAAATCATAACTTTATTCCTTGATTATATTTTTTGTGATTATATCTAATAGCAAATTAAATAACAAATTAAAACTAATTTGGTTAAAATCCATTAAAATTTTGAGGATGTATTATAATTATGGAAGAACTTATACGAGATTGGGGATATATTATACTTTTTTTATACTCTTTTGGTGGAGGATTTGTAGCATTGGTTGTTGCGGGGATTTTATCTTATAGTGGAGAGTTAAATATAGTTATTGCTATGTTAGTAGCTGGAACTGCGAATTTTATTGGAGATCAGTTTTTATTTACAGTTGCTAGAAACAATAAACATCAAGCAAAAAAAATGATGGAAAAACATAAAAGAAAAATTGCATTATCTCATCTTTTAATGAGAAAATATGGTACTTGGGGTGTTTTTCTTCAAAAATATATTTATGGTATAAAAACACTTATTCCACTTGCAATGGGACTTACAAAATATGATTATAAAAAGTTTATCTTATTTAATGCATTAGCAACAATAGTTTGGGCTTTAGTAATTGGTGGTGCTTCATATACATTAGGTGAACTAGTATATACATATATTGATGAAATTAAGGACTATGTTCCTTTTGTTGTAGGAGCTATAGTTTTAGCTGTATATTTTTTATTTAAAAAATATACTAAGTAGTTGTAATTAAATTATAGATTTGATTCTTTTTCATCATTTTTTTTAGGTTTAAATACTTTTATAATGATTGTAAAAAGGATAAATATCACAAGTAGTATAAGTGCACCATTTGAGCTTATTTGATTTAATATTAATATTATCTCTTTTAAAAAATATGTCCAAACTAATGTAGCAAGAGATGTTCCTATTAGAACAATAGAAATAGTCTGATAATGTTTTATACCTATAAGAAAACCAATAATTGAGCCAACTACTGGTCCTGTCATCCAAAAGGGGAACCAAACAAAGATAAATAATCCATATCTTCCATATTTATCAAACATATCTTGATATTTTATTTTCTGTACTTTTACTTTTGAAAATATATCTTGTAAAAATGTTATTTTTAAGGACTTGTTCCAGCTAAATACAAAAAGTGGATATATTATCATAACCAAAATAGACTCAATGATAATATTGTATATAACAATAACTAAGTCACTCAAATTTGAACTATAACCATAAGAGATACCAGCTGCTCTTCCAAAAAAAATATTAGTTGCTGTCATTGCTAAAATATTATTAGCATCTTTTATAGAAAATAGATATATACTTAAGCTACTTACTATATAACTTAAAAGTAATATTATTCCAAATATTAGTATCTTACCCTCTTGTGTGTGATATAGTTCATTTATTTTTAACATATTAAATTATTTTAACCTTATTTTTTTTTCTATTTCCATTATCACTATTAGAACAATTGCAATACAGAGTAAAATACCCCATATTTCAAAACTAACAGGTTGGATATTTAGCACAGATTGCATGAAAGGATTATACATAGATAGTATGTGTATACATTGTGCAAAGAGAACAGAAAGCCATAAGAATTTATTTTTACTATGGTCGATTTTAAAAATAGAATGATTTTCTGTTCGGGAGTTAAATACATGAATATTTTCAAATAAAACCATTAAAAGTAGAGTGATATTTCTTGCCATATCTTCACTATATCCATATTGAAGTATGGTATAAAAAACTATAAAGGCAGTTATACCTATATATAGCCCGCCAACTACAACTCTACTAATCATCGTTCTATTAAATATAGGTTCTTTAGGGTCTCTGGCTTTTCTTTTTAAGATTTCAGGTTCAGCTTTTTCAAAACCTAATGCCACATCTTGAATACCATTTGTCACTAAGTTTAACCACAATAATTGAACGGGCAAAAGTGGAATTGGAACAAATAAAAGAATAGATAATAGTATAAGTACAATTTCTGCAAATCCTGTTGATATAAGGAGATGTATAACTTTTCTTATATTATCATAAGCAACTCGTCCCTCTTCGATACCATTAACTATGGAGCTAAAAGAATCATCTACGAGTATCAAATCACTAGATTCTCTTGCTACATCAGTACCACTTTTTCCCATAGATATACCAATATTTGCATATTTTAGTGCTGGGGCATCATTAACACCATCGCCTGTTACTGCTACAAAATGACCTAAGTCTTGAAAAGTTTTTACTATTATTTGTTTTTGTTGGGGTGAGACTCTAGCAAAAACTCTTTTTTGTGCTATATATTCTTTTTGTGCTCCATTTTCATACCAATAGGAAATTTCTTCTCCATCAATTACTTCATCTTTACTCACAGCTATCCCTAGTTCCTTTGCTATGAAAAATGCTGTATTTGGATGATCTCCTGTTATCATAACCACTTCTATACCAGCTTGAGAAGTCATAGTTATAGCATCTTTGACACCATCTCTTAATGGATCAATAATAGCTACAAAACCAAGATAGTTATATTCACTTGTTGCAATATCATCTTCAAAACTTTCTTTATAGGCTAATGCAATATTTCTAAATCCCTTATCTGCCCACAAATCAACTTGTTTTATAATATCATCATATTTTTCTTTTGAAATATTACATTTAGACAATATAACTTCAGGAGAACCTTTGATGAAATGTATTTTTTTATTTTCTATGTTGTATGTCATGGCAGAGAATTTGTTTATAGGTTCATAGGGCAGTTTATCTATAGCTATGTTGTTCTTATGCAATTCAATAAGTGATTTATCAATATAAAGAGCATATTTTGCCAATGCTACATCTACTTGATCACCTAAAAATTCGAAAGAATCATTTTTCATATGAAACTTTACTTCATTACATAATATAGAGCATAAAAGCACATATTTATCTATATTTTCCTTTGAACTATATACTTTATGAGGAGTAATAAAATATTCTACTGTTAATTCATTTTGAGTCATCGTACCTGTTTTATCACTGGCTATTAATGTACAAGAACCAAGGGCCTCAATAGCAGAAAGTTTTCGTACTATTACATTTCTTTTACTCATAACAGAACTTGCAACACTTAAGGCAACTGTTATAGCGACTGGTAAACCTTCAGGAATAGTTGACACTGCAACTGCAACAGTGAGAAAAAATATCTCTTTTAGTTCCATTTCGTTGTAAATTCCAACAAAAATAATAATTATTACAACAGTGCCTATAATTTTTGCAATATTTATAGAAAATTTTTCTATTCTTACTAGAAGTGGAGGTTTAGATGTTTTTGATGAAGATAAAAGTGTGGCAATTTTCCCAACTTCTGTTTGTTGCCCTATATCTGTAACTATACCAATTGCTCGTCCTTTTGTAACTAAGGAACCTGCATATAACATATTTTCTCTGTCTCCTATAGGTATATTGATATTATCAGATATATAGTTTGCATCTTTATTTGTTTCAATAGACTCTCCAGTAAGTAGTGATTCATTTACTTGTAAATCAATAGTTTCAATAAGTCTGATATCTGCTGGTACTTTTACACCTGATTCAAAGAATACAATATCACCTATTGTTAAATCTTGGCTAAGGATCTTGATATGTTTATTGTCTCTTAATACAACAACATAAGTTTTAAGAACTTTTTTAAGTGTATCAGCTTTCATACCTGCATTATATTCTTGATAAGTTCCTATCAATGCGTTTATAAGTAAAACAGACATAATAAAGCTGGCATCAGTAAACTCTTTTATAGAAAAAGAGATAATTGCAGCAATAAGTAAGATATATATAATTGGGCTTTTGAATTGTTCAAGAAAAATATCGAATATAGTATCTTTTTTTGCAGTTGGAAGTACATTTAAGCCATAGCGTATATTTCTTTGATGAGCTTCACTAATAGTGAGTCCATCTAATGTACAATCCAAGTCAGCTATCGTATCTTTGACACTTTTTGTATAAAACATAAATCAACACCTCTGAAGTAATTATACCAAAACTTAAAAAAAATAGATAATTTCTTCTTCTTGTGTCTTTTTAGTATTGTTAATATTCTTTTATACTGTTTTCCATAAATTGGATTGATGATTTTAAATTAGAAGTATTAATCATAATATTTGGTATTGTTTCCTCTCCTAGTATTTGTTATATCAGCGTCTTTCTTTCCAGTAATTTGGTTTTCTATTAAGTTGCATTACTGCTAAAATAATTATTTCATTATCTCTTTGATAATAAATTATTCCAAATGGAAATCTATTTGTTAAACATCTTCTTATATCATTATCTAAAGGTTGCCAAGCATTTGGAAAGTCTAATATTCTTTGGATAGTTTTATAAACTTCATTGGCAAATTCTAAACCGAGATTTTGTTTACATTCTTCATAATAATCTATTGAGATATTAAATTCGATTTCAGCATCAGGATGAAATGAATATGTCATTTATGAATTTAGTCTTTGAGCTATTTTTTTAAAAACTTTATCACCGTCAATAAGTTTGACAGTTCCAGATTCAATTTCATTTTTCCGTTTATTAACTTCTTGTATCCATAAGTCATCAATAGACTTATTTATAGGACTAATACTATTCAATATTTTATCAACAATTTTAGTTTTTAAGTCTATTGGCAAAATATCTATTTCGTCAAAAAGTTGTTGTTGCTGTAAAGCTATCATAATAAACTCCTAGATTTAAATATAAAGTATTTTAACAAAACTTAAGTGAATTTCACTTAAGTTTTATTTTTTATTTAAACCAAACTCTAAATAAGTCAAGATAGCCAAGGGAACAAAAACAACTAAATATACCAATATAAAAACAGTTGATGCACTCCAAACAAGTATTTTTTGTTTTTATATAATATCCTCATTTATGTATGTAGTGCTAATGCATGAGTTGAAGACAAGGTATTAGAACGTCTTGACTATTAGCTATTTAATATATCTTAATACGACACATAAAAACTAGATATTTTCGCATTAAAGTAAAAATTGAGCTATCAAAATCTCTCAATATCAAAATGTATTCTTTTGAATATGATTTATTTTTGTGTAAAACTTAAATTGGACTAAAATAGGTGTTATATTAGCTTCATCCACTAAAAACTCTTAATTAAGTATATAGTATTTTTTAGCTATAATATTTATAAAAAAAGAGGATATTATGGCAAATAGGTTTAGAGAAAAATTAGCAGAAAAAAGATCAAAAAAAGG
>Ga0209345_10002404_pt1 | contig 20723 bp, 21 predicted proteins | sample Cruoilmetagenom7_FD_187294 | JGI IMG/M metagenome (GOLD analysis project Ga0209345, IMG submission 187294) | Oil polluted marine microbial communities from Coal Oil Point, Santa Barbara, California, USA - Sample 7 (SPAdes) (version 2) | ecosystem: Environmental > Aquatic > Marine > Oil seeps ... | reverse complement strand
CATTGCCATGTTGTTTGGAGCCGTGTCGACTCCGAGAACATGAAAGCCATTCCGATGGATTATTCCAAACGGCGCTTAAATGAACTCGCCAAGGAACTCTATCTTGAACACGAATGGGATATGCCCAAGGGCTTTATTAGCCCGCGCTTCCGTGACCCTAAAAACTTCACCTTAGATCAATGGCAACAAGCAAAGCGTCATGGACAAGACCCCCGCGAGATCAAAGCAATCTTTCAAGATTGCTGGAAACGCTCGGATAGCAAAAAGGCCTTTGAAGCCTCGCTTAAACTGCATGGCTATTATATCGCCCGTGGTGATCGGCGCGGCTATGTCGCCACAGATATGAAGGGTGAAGTTTATTCCATCCCTAAATGGACAAACCTTAAAACCAAAGAAGTCAAAGCTAAGCTTGGCGATAGAGAAACCCTACCATCTCTTGAAGAGGCCAAACAAAATATTGCCAACACGCTTGCGCCAACTGTTGACCGTCTTGCGCAAGAGCAAAAGATTAAACTGGAGGCTCTTGAAAAAGAGAAAGAGGCAAAGGCCAAAGCTTTGGCCGATAAGCACGTCATACAACGCTCGCTACAAAAATCGCTTCAAGAGCAACGTGCCGCCAAAGAAGAGCAAATCCGAAACGAGCGGTTTAACAAAGGTCTGCATGGCCTGCTTGACCGTGTGACGGGTGAACATTCACGCACCAAGACACAAAATAAGGTGGAAGCCTTTGAAGCCGCAAAACGTGACCAAACCCAACGTGATGAACTCATCCTGCGCCGACTGCAAAACCAACGTGAGCTTGCCAAGAGGCATGAGCAAGCTAAGGCGAAGCCGCAGGCTATTCGCGACCAATTGCGCACGGATTTAGAACGCTTGGAAGCCCTTAGAAACCGCAACCGCGAACCTAAGAATGATGGGCGAGACCGCGAACCATAAAGACAGACAAACCCAAGCGGAAGAATTTACTTGTGAACTATAGTACACGCATGATACAATGAAGGAAGGTAAACATGGCTAATATAGCCAAAAAACGAGAGGTCTTATTTTACCAAGACGCAAATGGCAAAGAGTCGTTTACCGATTGGCTAGAGAATCTGAGAGACATAAAGGCGCGAAGACGCATCTTGAAAAGATTGCGTCTGGTTGAGCAAGGTCACTTCGGTGACTGTAAGCCAGTCGGCGAAGGTGTGACGGAACTCCGCTTTTTCTTCGGCTCAGGCTATCGGGTCTATTTGGGAGAATTATCGGGCGACACAGTCCTGCTTTTAACGGGCGGCGATAAAAGCTCTCAAACAAAAGATATTAAGAAGGCAAAAGCCTATTGGAAGGCATATAACAATGACTAAGAAAAACCTTAGAAACTTAGACGCGGTGGAAGAAGATTATTTCCGCAAACATCCCGAAGAGATTGACTATTATATCCAAGAGATATTCGCGGACTACGCTCAAGATCGCAATGCCCCCGCATTGCTTGCCTCTTTGCGCGTTATCGCCAAAGTCAAAGGGATGAGTAATATTGCGAAGGAAATCGGACTTACGCGGCGCGGTCTATACAAAGCCCTCTCCGCTCAAGGCAATCCGCGTTTTGATAACATCAACGCACTTATGCATTCTTTTGGGTATCAGTTGATGCCAGAGAAAATGTAAAAGGCTGAATGTTTACGAAGATAGCTCACCCTCGGTCAAAGTTAAGCCAAAATAAATTCTCTCTATCAACCTCTTTGATATCGTAGATTTCTCTAGCCATTTTTACCGTACTAGCATTTCGGTATAATGGCCTCTGCGTTGTGATGATAGGGTAATCCCAAGACATCCACATTTTCAAATTAGGCGCTTGGTAGTAAACAAACGGCCTGTCATCAGACGCCATTACAATCCCCGCAATGCCAAATTCATAACGAAGGATAATTCTGAGTTCCATATCACTCATGATTATCCCGCGTCTCAACTTCCAGCGCTTCTTTGCTCCAGATGAGTTTGTGACAGCGCGGATAAAACCATTTCTCTTATGGGTAGGGCTTAAAAGTTTCATATCAATGGCTCCAAAATATATGTACTTCATGGAACGCTGTTTCAATGGCGAGAATATCATTGATTTCAAGGTCACGCGCCATATGGTCATAGTCGATATAGAAACGTAGGCTTTCTGGAATATCGGATGTTTCTTGGGTGATATCCTCGGCAAAGTCTGCAACGGTTTTATATTCACCTGCGTAATGATCCTCTAGGGCAGTTTTGGCAGATTCTAAATCACCGTAATATTCAAGAACTTTGCCGCCTAATACTCCATGCTCTGCAATAAAAGCGGCAATCTCTGCCACAGATTCAAAGCCCTCATATTCAGAAATATTTACACCCTCAAAACCCTCATAATCATGGATAGCCCATTCCTCGGCATCTTCTTGTGGTGAGCTTTTAAGCATTGCTTTTACATCTGTCCAAATACCATCTTCGCCCTGCGTGGCATCAATCCAAGCACCGTGTAAAATCCCGTTATTGTAACTGGCAAGACACGCCACATAAATTTTGATTTCTCCAATATTTCCCATTTTGACTTTCTCCGTAGGTTTTGGGTTCGACATGAACCCTTGGCCTTTGCCGAAAACGGGGGTGTGCAAATGGAGGGTAAAATCGGCATGGTCTTGGTGCGGGCGCAACGAAGTGAGCCACGGCCTTGCTTATTTTACTTGAAATGCGCTGAGGGGTAGCACCCCTAAGAATTTGCATCATAACTAATGATGCAATATAAAAAACTTGACAAACTCTTTTTTCTCGTGTATATTATGCATCATGAACGATGAGAATATATTTTATAAACTTGGCGACTGCGCTGAAATTGGCGCTGGCTACCCATTACGGGGCGCTGCGTCGAAGCTCGACGACGGCGAATCGGGGCTAATTCGATTGCAAAACGTCTCGGATGGCACTCGAATTCAGTTTGATGAAGTTGAGCGAGTCACTCTTCCCAAGAACCGTAAGTCAGACTTTCTCTCGGCTGGTGATATTATATTCGCTGCGCGCGGTACACAAAACTTTGCTTATCATATACCTGAAATGGACTTTCCTGCGGTTTGCGCCCCTCAATTCTTCGTAATCAAAGCCAGCCAGCCAAAGGTAACCCTTCCGAAATACCTAACTTGGTATCTAAATAACTCCCCCGCTCAACATTACTTTGACTCCGTCGCCGTTGGCACAGCCATGAAGAATATTCGCAGAACTGCTGTGGAAAACTTAGAAGTCCCTGTTCCATCATTGCCCAAGCAACACGCTATAGTGAATTTGTGGGAAACGGCGATAGCGGAAGAGAAAACGCTTCAATCACTCATTCAAAACCGCAAAAACCTACTAGCAGGATTGGCTCAAGGCTTATCCAGAAAAGGACAATAACTATGACCGATCAAATCAAACAAGACGAAGTTAACAAAGCCGTTTGGGCGGTCTGTAATACGTTTCGTGGCACTGTCGATGCCTCAAGCTATAAAGACTATGTCCTGACAATGCTTTTCATCAAATATATTAGTGATGTGTGGCAGGATCACATGGAAGCCTATCAAGAGGAGTATGGCGACGAGCCAGAACTCATTGACGAGCTTATGAAGAATGAGCGCTTTGTACTTCCCGAAAAAGCAAACTTCTACACGCTCTACGCTAAGCGCAATGAAGCAGGAAATGGCGAGCGAATTGATAAGGCACTGGCTGCAATTGAAGACGCGAATATCTCAAAATTGCGCGATGTCTTCCAAGACATCAATTTTAATTCAAACAAGCTCGGCGAAGAAGCGCAAAAGAACGAACTGCTAAAAGACCTTCTCGAAGACTTCGCGAAAGAGACCTTGAACTTACGCCCGTCTCGCATCGGCAATCTCGATATTATTGGTAACGCCTATGAATTCCTTATCAAGAATTTCGCGGCGAACTCTGGGCGTAGCGCGGGCGAGTTTTATACCCCGCCCGAAGTTTCACAGCTTATGGCGACACTCATGGCGGCGCAAGAAGGAGACGAGATTTGCGACCCTGCTTGTGGCTCTGGTTCACTCCTCATGAAGTGCGGTCGATACGTTCAAAAACACAATGACGGCTCGAAGAAATATGCGCTTTACGGACAAGAAGCCATCGGCAGTACATGGGCGCTGGCAAAAATGAATATGTTTCTGCACGGCGAGGATAATCACAAGATTGAGTGGGGTGATACAATCCGCAACCCGAAACTCTTGAATGATAAAGCGGGATTGAAGCATTACGATATTGTTGTCGCCAACCCGCCGTTCAGCCTCGATAAATGGGGACACGGCACTGCCGAGGACGATAAGCACTCTCGCTTTAAACGCGGCATTCCGCCAAAGACCAAAGGTGATTATGCCTTCATCCTTCACATGATTGAAACCATGAAACCCAAATCGGGACGCATGGCTGTCGTCGTACCGCATGGGGTATTGTTTCGCGGATCAAGCGAAGGCCGCATTCGTCAGAAGCTGGTTGATGAGAATTTGCTCGATACGGTTATCGGGCTACCCGAAAAGCTATTTTATGGCACAGGTATCCCCGCCTCTATTTTGATTTTCAAGAAAGATAAAAGCGACGATAAAGTTCTGTTCATCGATGCCAGCCGTGAATTTGAATCAGGCAAAAATCAAAATCAGCTCTCGCAGGCGAACCTAGATAAAGTAATTGAAACCTTCCGCACTCGCGACCCTGATGGAGTAGATAAATACTCTTATCTCGCGACTCGCGAAGAGATTGCCGAAAATGACTATAACCTCAACATTCCGCGTTATGTGGATACATTTGAGGAAGAGGCTGAGATTGACCTCATGGCAGTTCGCGAAGAACGCTTAGCGCTCAAAACCGAATTGGCCGACCTTGAAACGAAAATGGAAGGCTATTTAGAGGAGCTTGGTTATGGTTCCTGATGGTTGGAAAGAAGCCCAATTAGGTGAGTTCATGTCATTCAAGAACGGTGTAAATGCCTCCAAGGATGCATATGGTTCTGGCACTAAATTCGTCAACGTGATGGATGTTTTTGGCACAGACCGATTGTCTGAGAGGCAAATCATTGGTGAAATGGTTGTAACAGACAAGCAGCTGCAAGATTACTCTGTCCTTTACGGTGACGTGTTGTTTAACCGCACGTCTGAAACTCAACATGAAATCGCCCTTACAACTGTTTACGTAGATGAAGAGCCAGTCGTATTCGGTGGTTTTGTAATACGCGGACGACAAACAGAGGAACGACTTCTCCCTGAGTTCTCTATTTATGCATTCCAATCTGAAAGTATTAGACGTGAAATGATTAGACGTGGTCAAGGTGCGGTACGCGCAAATATCGGACAAAAAGACTTAATCAAAGTTCCCATGCTAATTCCGCCCAAAGTCGAGCAAAGAAAACTTGCAGAAATATTGACGAATATGGATCAGGTGATTGAGATCACAAAGTGCCTGATTTCCAATAGCGAGCGCCAAAAAACAGCCCTCATGCAGCAGCTTCTCACAGGAAAAAAACGTCTAAAAGGATTCAGTGAGGAATGGGACTCATACAAGCTCTCAAAATTAGAAAAGCTTGACTGGATTGAACTTGGACGTGGGAAAATAATTTCAAAAATCGACATAGCTAATAATCCAGGACCATACCCAATTTATTCGTCTTCCATAAAAAATAGAGGAATCTTTGGCTACTATGGTGACTTTCTCTTTGATGAAGAATTGATATCTTGGTCTGTTGATGGCGGGGGGCATTTCTTTCATCGGGCTAAACATCGTTTTAGCGTAACAAATGTAAGCGGATGGTTGAGAATAAAAACACAAAAATTGAATTACGGGTTTCTTGCACACCAACTTCAAATGCTTCACTCACAAATACACTTTGACTATCAATCCAAAGCACATCCAAGTGTTATTCGCGAACTCTACACCATTAAGGTGCCACCTATCGAAGAGCAAATGGCGATCGCTCTTGTACTGAAATCATGTTCTGAAACGATCTTGGGCTACCAACAAAATTTAGCAAACCTAAATCAAGAAAAAGCTGCGCTGGTGCAACAACTCCTGACAGGCAAACGCCGCGTGAAAATTGATGGGGAGATTGCCGCATGAGTAAATCACGTTCATTTTCAATCTATTTGCTTAAAGACGGGTTTGACCACACCAATACCCTCAAGGACGATCACGCATTAGCGGAAACAGCGGCAGCCGATAATTTACCAGAAGGGGCAACTTTATTCATCTTAGATAACCAGCCCAATCCGCCTTGGTGGAAAGGGTATTTTGGAATCACACAGAACCTTCAACAAACTCTCAAAGGCGCGATTATATTTCTGCCTGTTGGGGATAGAGTTTGCGCTATTACCTTTGGTCACGTCTATCACAATTTGCAAAGCGAAGCGTATGAGTATGATTTCGGCATTCGCATTACACTGAATAGCCTTGATCCGACTAAGCTCAAGAGCTTGGATTCACTCATCCCCGAAAACGCACGTCGTCAACGCACTCAATTACCTGTTGGCTCTGACCTGACCTATTTCGACTTTGATCGCGACAGCACAATTTTGAAAGGTCTGACAGGATCAGTGAAAGAAGAATATAAACAGTATTTCCGCCACGCGACAGGCGCGAGCAATATCCGTATCAGCTCTGACGTAGGTGCTGATGGACTTGCAGCACTATGTGCGACGCTCCTAGAAATTTACGCTAAAGAAGACTATAAGACGGCGTTTCCTGATATTCAAAACGTCACCCCTGTCCGTGACCCCGTCAAAGTAGATGCATTGAACGCGAAGTTAGTAACCGCGTTTAGAGCTAAAGATGCAAACCTGACACTGACGGTACCTGAAATCGTAAATTACAATGACGAGAACTACGTTATGTTCTCTGGCGAGGGACAAAGCCTAATCTACGACGATGTTTTCATTGATTTGTATTATGAGTATCTAACCTCAAAAAGTTTCGACCTTGCTGCGGCAACGTTTGAGAACCTTAAGAAACACAGCCTTGTCCTCACAAATGAAACGGGACAACCTCGTGGTGATAAACCCAGCATTTTGAAATGTCTTATCTTTGACACAACGCTTGATGGAGGCACCGAAACTTATCATCTGTGTGAAGGTAATTGGTATCTGGTTGATGCGGACTACGTGAAAGGTCTTTCAGACTACCTCGACCCGCTTTGCCACGATACAACGCTTCCAATTTTCAATCATGAAAATGAAGCAGCCTTCAATGAAGCCTGCGTGTCTGGGTTTGAAGCGTCGCGCTTATGCATGGATAAAAAAAACATCTCCTCGAAAGGCCAGAGTCAGGTCGAACCCTGTGATGTCTTTGAACGGGATGGTAACAAATCGGTTCTTCACCACGTCAAAATTTCTACGGTATCCAATCAACTGAGTCACTTGTTCAACCAAGGACTAAATTCGGTCATCTTGCTTCGTGAAGAAGAAAAGTCGTTCGAAAAGTTGAAGAGCGTTGCAGAAACATTGTCCGATGCCGCTCACAACGACAATTTTCAAGCTCTTATTGACCAGAAGAATTTCAAGGTCATCTACCAGATTGTTACGCACAAAGACAAAAACAGTAAGTCGAAAAACCTTCCTTTATTTTCTCGCATTAGCCTAAAGCGGACAATGAAAGAACTGAAACGCATGGGCATTGAGGCTGAATATTGCTTTGTAAAAAATGAGAAAGAAAAGGCTGACGGTAAAAAGAAAAAGCGAGCAAAGAAGGCGAAGCCTGTCGATGAGCCTGCTCAGGAGGCTGCCGCATGAGTCAATCTCCTAACATAGACGAACTTTCGACATCCCAAATTCCAGCGTTATCCACGCTCATGGCTCTGGGTTGGACTTACATGCCGCCTGCGGCGTGTATGGAACTGCGCGAGGGGAATTCCAATGTTGTTATCAAGAGCCAACTGATTGAGGCTTTGAAAGCTAAACGGTTTGAGTATCGTGGAAAAATGTACCCATTGTCCGCCAACTCCATCGATCAAATTGTGCGCGACCTGACAGCGCCATCAATGGGCATGGGGCTTTTGAAAGCCAATGAGGCTGTTTACAACCAACTTACGCTTGGCATCACGGTCACTGAATTCATCAATGGCAAAAAACACTCGCCAACGGTCAAGATCATTGACTGGGATAATCCTGACAATAACAGTTACACATTCACCGAAGAGTTTGAAGTTCTCAATACTGCGGGGACAAATACGCGCCGTCCCGACATCGTATGTTTTGTAAATGGCTTGCCTTTGGTTGTGATTGAGGCGAAACGCGCGGCCTCAGGTAATCCGAACAAATCCATGATTGCGGAAGGGATAAGCCAAAGCATCCGCAATCAAAGACAAGACGAAATTCCGCAGCTCTTTGCATACTCGCAACTTCTCATGTCGATTAACGGCTCAGAGGGACGTTATGGCACAACGAAGACAAGCGGGAAATTTTGGTCAAACTGGCAAGAAGAAGAAATTCCTGAATCCGAGTTTACAAGGCTCAAAAATTTAGAGCTAACAGCAGATCAAAAAAGTGAGCTTTTATATGCTCGCCCGAAATTCATTTCCGACTTCTGTCATAAGCTCTGGGCGGAGAAACAAGCGGTAACGGATCAAGACCGACTGCTCATTAGCCTCTTGTCCAAAGACCGTCTTTTGGAGTTCATTCGCTACTTCATCTTGTTTGACCGTAAAAACGGAAAAATAGCAGCGCGGTATCAACAGGTCTTTGGTATCAAAAACTTAATCGCACAAATCACACAAAAAAATCCTGATGGGTCTAGAATGGGTGGCGTGATTTGGCACACAACGGGATCAGGTAAAAGTTTCACTATGGTCTTCTTGTGTAAGGCTATGTTGATCCATCCTGATTTGGCACAATGCAGGATTATCGCGGTTACAGACAGACTAGATTTAGAAAAGCAGCTAGCGAAGACCTTCTTATCGGGCGGCGCGTTTGGTGCGGCAAAGTTTGGAAGGAAAGATATTTCATCCAAATATAAAGCCTCGACGGGCAAAGATCTTGCACACCGTATTTCAAAGGGTAATGAGCGCATAATCTTTTCTATCATTAACAAGTTCGGGACTGCGGCAAAACTCCCAGAGTGTCACAACCCAAGCGCAGATATTATTGTTTTGGTCGATGAAGGCCATAGAAGCCAAGGCGGTGAGAACCATCAGCGTATGAAAAAGGCTTTACCAAATGCCGCCTTTATCGCGTTCACTGGCACACCTCTTCTGAAAGATGACAAAACCACAAATAAGTTTGGACCGATTGTCCATGCTTACACGATGCAGCGAGCCGTCGATGATAAGACAGTTGCACCGCTTGTTTATGAGGAACGAAAACCTGTCTTAGATATTAACGATAAGGCCATAGACAACTGGTTTGAGAAAATCACCGTTGGCTTATCCGACAAGCAAAAAAGCGACCTGAAAGCGAAGTACGGCAAGAAAGGCCAAATTTATAAATCAGCAAGTCGTGTAGAGCTGATCGCTTGGGACATAGCCATTCATTTTGATGAGAACTTCAAAAAGCTTGGGACTGGTTTGAAAGGACAACTTGCCTGTCAGGATCGAAAAACTGCCGTTCGCTATAAAAAGGCGCTTGATGCAACAGGATTAGTTTCAAGCGCGATAATCATGTCGCCTCCCGATACCCGTGAAGGACATGACGATGTCGATGCCTCCAAAATTCCAGAAGTACAGGAATGGTGGAAGCAAAATGTTACGGTTGATTCCGAGGAATATGAACGGCAAGTCCTCGAAGATTTTTCAGAGCCAGGGAAGCCAGATATTTTAATCGTAGTATCCAAACTTCTCACAGGCTTTGACGAACCACGAAACGGCGTTCTTTACATTGATAAAAAAATGGAGAGCCACAACCTCATTCAAGCTATTGCGCGCGTGAACCGTCTCCACGAAGCAAAAAAATACGGCCTTCTCATCGACTATCGTGGCATACTCAAAGAACTCGACACCGCTATCACGGATTACCAAGACTTGGCTGAACGAACGCAAGGCGGCTTTGATCTGGATGACATCAAGGGACTATATTCTGATGTTTCAACGGAATATAAAAAGCTTCCCGATCTGCATTGTAAACTTTGGGGCATCTTCGCCGATGTAAAAAATAAGCTCGATAGAGAGCAGTTTAGACAAATTCTTATACCCAAATACAAAGATGCAGAAGACGGCGTTTCCATTGATATGCGCCAAAAGGTTCGCGAGGACTTTTATCAAGCCCTAAGTGAATTCGGTTTATGTTTAAAAATAGCGCTCGGCTCACAATCTTTCTTTGAAGACAGCGGCGTTTCCGAAAAGCAAATCGCAACTTACAAAAAAGACCTCAAGTTTTTCACCGAACTTCGTTCGGAAGCTAAACGGGACGCACAGGAAACTGTTGATTTCAATTTGTATGAAGATCAAATCAGGCGGCTCGTTGATAAGCACGTCGTCGGCGAAGAAGTACGTGAACCTCAAGGCGCATTTTTGGTCAACAAATTGGGCAAAAAAGATGTGTCAGAATGGTCAGAAGATAAGCTCAGAAATGAAACTGACATAATAAAATCAAGGCTAAAAAAGACTATCGAGCAAGAATTGGGAGATGACCCTTACGCGCAAAAACATTTCTCGGAGTTACTCAAAGACGCTATCGAAGAAGCAGCCGCAATGTTTGAACACCCATTCAAGCAATACGCTCTATTTGAAGATTTAGCGGAAAAAGTTGCAAACAGAGAAGTCGATGAAATCCCAGACGCACTTAAAGACTCGCCTCATCAGGCCGCATATTTCGGAATACTCAAATTGAATGCCAAAAATGATACCCGTGATTTCGATGCCGACGGAAATGTTTCTGTAGCCTTGAAAATTGATGAGGTTGTTTCGAATGCTGTCGCAGAACACTCACTGAATCCAAAAATCATCGAAACAGAAATACGAAAAGGACTACTACCCGTATTGTTCAAAAAAATAGGGTTAGACAACGCCAAAGACGTTATTGAAGAGATCATTCGTGTGACTCGAATTGGGCTATCTTGATGCCTAAGCTGGGCACTGAATCTATTGAATATGGAGGCGAACAAATCTGTTATAAGGTTGTTTCAAATCCCGATTTGCAATCAAAAATAAAGATACACGTTCATCCTAATGCGAGTGTAGAGGTGGAAGCACCTACACAGGAAAATCCATCGAGCATAAAGAGTGCAGTACTGAAACGGGCAAGGTGGATCAACACGCAAGTAGAGCAAGCCAAACGGAAGAATGAGTACGTTTTACCGCGAGAATACAATAGCGGCGAAAGCCATTTTTATCTTGGACGCCGCCACAAGCTAAAGATAGATATTGAGAACGAAAACCCTACAAGCGTGAAGCTATATCGCGGTCTGATTAACATCAATGTCCGCGTCAATGACAAGGCCGCTATCAAACGTAGGCTGGAAGATTGGTATTTTGAGAAAGCCAACCAATACATACGGCATCGTCTAAGCCTTGTTATTGATGACACCGATTGGGTTGAAGATGTGCCGCCATTGAAACTTGTTGCCATGAAAAAACAGTGGGGAAGCCTCTCGCCGCAAGGTATTGTTCATATCAATCCTTGGCTCATCAAAGCGCCTGTTGACTGCATCGACTACGTATTGTGCCATGAACTTTGTCACCTCGTTGAACGCAACCACAGTAAAAAATTCTATCGGTTGCTGAAATCTAGATTGCCTGATTGGGAGCATCGCAAAACGCGGTTAGACGGGATGGCTGAACTAATACTGGTTAGGTAAGGGCAGGAAGGCTCTTAACTTTGCATGAAATACGAGTGGGTTCAAAGGCGGCGCGATAGCCCCTTTGTCGGCTCCAGTGGCGAAAACATTGGCGGCATTCAATCGGCGCACGGTTGGCTTCAATAGCATTGTCGCGCTGAAAGCGTCTCCATGAATATGGTCTGGGTTCTTAGGGGCAGGAACGCCCTTATGTCCCGCTGATGCGTCTCAATGAAATTGTCGATGGGATTGCATAAGGGAGCGCGAAGGCTCTCTTTGTTCTGCATGAAATGCGAGTGGTGAAGCGGCGATACGTTTGAGTGGCACAAGAACGCCCTGCTCATCTGGCTTGCCAGTCTGTAGCATGGGTCTGAATTTTGCCAAAAGCTGGGTATTCAACAGGGGCGCAGCAGCCCTTTGACAAGAAAAGCCTGTATGACAGGCTACATCTTGCGGAACGCAATATTACACTATCCTGCAAATTCAAGGTTCATATAACCTTTCAAAATAGCCTCATGTATTCTTTGCTATTATATAATGTCAGCTACCCCATGAGCAGGGCGTTTACCAGTGCTTAAAACATACGGCAGCAATACCTCATTCATCTCATGGGAAATATATTCGTTACGAATATGAGTTTCTGATTTCCAAGCCGCAATAAAAATGTTCAAAAATGCACTGAATGTATCGATATTTACCTTTTTTTTATTATAAATCAGAGACCTCTTTGAGAAGTACAAACCATTACTGACCTGCACGACTACGCCAGCAGACTTTAGATCAGCCACAAGTGTTGTCCAAGCTAACACAGCCTCCCCTTTAGTCAGGTTTTTTGCTTTATTCCTTAGGCTTTGTATAGAAGGAAGTGGTTTGACGCATTCAAACCCAATATCCATATTACTTCGAGAAAGATACGCCTCGTGAGCCGAGGTCCCCTCTACGTAGTATAACGTAGAAATTTCCTCTAGCATGGTTTGGGAGTTTGCTAATAAAACTGTTTCATCACTATGAATTGGTAATACGTACGAATAATTCTTGAGCTTGTTTCTTTTATTCCGCGCAAAAAAACTTGCATCTGCTATAATCGCAAATTCTGGGCGCCCATGAGCGGCTATATCGTTAACAAGTTCAATGCAGTGGCTTTTTTCGAATTGAAGATCAATATCGATTCCCATGGTTCCCAAAACCTTTTGTACCCTTTTTAAAACTGTGATTACACCGACATCAGAACCCATGACAACAATTTGAATAGGACTGGCCGCATACATGGTAGCGAAATATCGTTTGTTTAGTTCTCCGCGCCACGTTTCACTATCAATTAATGAATAAAGCTTCTTAGAGCTAATATCAATTTTACTAGGGTCGAAATCATAGAGTAAAAAGGCTTTACGGATAACTTTTTCTCTTTCACCTTCGGACTGCGTCTTAGACTTCAAACAACTCAGATTTAAATCGGTAGAATATTTTTTCAAACAAAGCGTTTGAAATTCCCTTCTTGCACGTCTGTTCAAGTCGCCGAAAGTTGGTATTTTTGATGGAGCCTTGAGGCTATCAAAAGTCTCTTGCAAGCCTGAAATTAGTTTATGGGCTAAGATGCCGCTCCCCAAAACAGCGCTAGAACCTAGAAGCATACCGCTGAAACTATCCACGCCCTGTTTGCCTGTCCACCTAATGGAAAACGAGTATGAGTCCTTAATGCAAATTTGCAATTTCATAGTGTAGTTTGCTAATATGTCTTTGATGCCACAAAAAATAAAGACACCGCAACGGGCGCACGATATTATCCAATACATTTTAAACGTAAATGAAGTGGGCATTCGCAATGCACTAGCAGAAGACCCGAATTGTATAAATGCGGTTCATATTCAAAGCGGAATGAATGCTGCCATGCTTTGCGTAATTGGGCGGTTGCCACATTTTTTTAATATCCTAATCAATACGAGCGGCTCATTTCTTGATTTTTCTTATGAGGATTTGGATGGGGACGATTTACAAGAGCTAGCCTTTTCCACATTAAACAGAGGTATTATTGATTCTGTTCAAGATGCGTATGAACGATATGCACCGCATGTAATTAACAACTGGCCTTCTCCATAACACGGACGGTTTAGCCATTTCCAGAAACGTACATGCTATACGTTTCATTCCCATGTATTTTCATTTTGTCGACTTAACTTTAATGAGAAATCCTAGGCTCTTTCATAATCGAAGGATTAAGAAAATGAAACAACTATGTAAAAAATGCCTGCTCGCAGAAACTTGTCTCAGTATCGCTATATATGAGGTTGTACCTGATGAAGTGACAAAGAACCCCCAGCTTGTTCGGGTTGTTCGTACACTAGCATATAAACAGTCAATTAGCTATTCGTCATGGCCTCACTATGCCGTTGACTTGGCGCATAAGGCCAAACGCCCGTTGATGAACCGTAAGCACAAAACTGTTAACCCGAAGTTGGAAGTATTTCTGCCGACCGATTGGGAAATCGATGCAGGGTTTGCAGATGATGATAAATTTTATCATAGGATGGAAGAATGGTTTCGGCATGTGTGCTGTATTCCGTTACCTGACCATGTAACCCCATATGTTACAGAAGTGGGCATGGCACGCTTCTGCGTCTTAGCAAATCTGTTACTTGCAGCCTTTCCCGAAGAAACTGCTAATTGGCCTCGGCGCGGTATCGCGGCAAATGATAATGCCAAGCCGCCATGTCAGGCGGCAAATGATAACGATCTAATCCGTTAGACCTACAGTATAGAAACCCGTCTTCTTGGCGGGTTTCTCTTTGCGTATCCCCCAAACCCATAAAATTCCTCCCGTAAAATCCACCCATGCAAAGGCAATCAAGCTCTTGCTGTATTGAGGAAAAATTTATGGGAGTACCACGCAAAAACGGCGGTCAGCATAATGCGTCAATGACAATGGAAAATCTTGTTGCTTACGGCGCAGGGATCATGATGGTCATTCTCGCGCTTGCGCCTTTATTCCAGCTTTTACGACATCCGTTTGTGGATTTCGTAACAGGAAATTACGGGCAGGCTTTTAGCGGCATTGCAGCAGTGTTTTTATTCTGTCTGTTGGCTGTGCTGATTTTCAGCTTTTCCACCATCGTCATCCATACATTGAGCGGCATTTTAAGGACGAGGATGCACCTGTTTGGCTCACTGTTTAAATTTAAATAAGAAGGGAAACCGTATGTTTACCAAAGAAGAAAAAGTCGGTGAAGGCCGTTACGAAGTGACCAAAACAGTTTTAGATTGGGATACCATCTGGGGCTGGGTGTTCTTTATCGGAATTGCCATCGTAATTCTAAAATCCTGCAATTAAACACAATCCTAAAACCAACCTAAGGGGCGCATTTTTGCGCCCCTTTTTCTTTGCCTAAAATTTGGAGAATATATTATGAGAGACAGAAATCAAAACTATCGCTATGGCTCAGCACGTTGGGCTGATGAAGATGACATTGCCCGTGCGGGGTTGTTTGATGGTAAGGGGTTGCCATTTGGATATTTCAACAACCGACTCTTGTGGTTTGACAGTGACGCACCCCGCATAGTTTTTGGCGGATCTGGCTGTGGGAAATCAACAAACTTATTAATTCCAATACTCATTCATCCTAATCCGATGCCAATGGCAGTTTTAGACCCTAGGGGTGAGCTGTGGGCAGTCTCGATTTACACGCTCGCGGCGCAAGGTATTTACGCCTATAACTGGAATCCGTTTAGACAAAACGGGCAACCAAGCCACAGTATAAACCCGCTTGAACATTTAAAGCCAAATAGCCCCACATTATTTGCAGAAATCCAAAGGCTTGTCCGTGCCCTTATCCAACTTTCGGGAAGCGGTAGTGGTAAATTCTTCGAGCTAACCGCGCAAAACGTTCTTTCCGCTCTTATTCTTGATGATGTTAACTCCAATGGCTGGACAAGTTTTCCGAGGCTTTATGAGCGCATCAATATGATTGAAGGTGATCTTGGTGCATGGGCAGACGTATTAGAGAATATGCAAAAGTCTCCTGACCCGTATTTGCGCACGGCAGCAAATGCGATGATGAGCCGTCAAATCGATGATGTAAAACTCTTCAGTTCCATAATGGCAGAAATTTACGCCTACACTGTATGGCTCAATGACCCCATGATACGTGAATCCTTGAAAGGCGGTGATGCGTCCCTCTCTGAAATGGTAGACGGTAAATGCCCTGTACGGTTTTACTTTAACGTACCGGGCGATTTACTGGAATTTTGCAGCCCAATCTTGCGCGTGTTCTTTGATAGCATCATGGCTTTAAAAAGCCGCAAGCCTCAGGCCAAGCCCATTTTATTGCTGATAGATGAAGCGGCCATGCTGGGTAAATTTGATGCCTTGAAAACGGCTTTCACGTTCGGGCGCGGCGCAGGAATTGTAACTTGGGCTGTGTTTCAGGATTTGGGACAACTATCAGCATACGGCAATTCTGGGGTTCAAACCTTTCTCGGTAGTTCTGCCTTGCGTATTTTCATGGGTACGCGAGAACATACGACTGCAAATATCGTTTCCCAAATGTGCGGCGATGAAACGTTAGAGTATGGAGATGAAACGCGAATTGCCAATGCGCATTATCAAAAACAGGCGCAAATAGAAGCCCTAATGTCTGGTGCTGACCCTGTACAGGCAGTGCAGGCATATGCACATTTTGATGATGCCTCGCGGCGACTTAGCAAAATGCAACGTAGACTGATTAAACCGAGTGAAGTTACGGACTTACCAGAAGACGAAATGATTGCCTTTATATCAGGCAAGGGTTTACCGCCAATCCTGTGTAACAAGTATCCTTACTTCACCCGCCGCGAAATGGCAGGGCGGTATTTGCCCAATCCGTACCACCCGCCAACTGACCGCGTAAAGGTACGCGGCATGTTCGGTGATAAATGGCTCAAAGTGCGCGAAATCCGCGTACCAGAAAAATACGCCCATTTCCCCCAATACTGCCTTGGAACGGCTTTAGAGATAGAGAGCTACCCCCTCTAATGAAAGGAAATGATTATGAGTGAAGAGCAAAACAAGTCCCAGCAGCAAGGCCAAAGTCAAGAACAAGCACCTGTTCAAAAGCAAGGTGATAAAAAGCGCGAATATACACCGCCAACTATTCACGCCGTAGATATTCGTAAAGATCGTAACGGCATTGATTACGCCGTTACACTTGGCACGGCACACCCTGATAAGCGCGGTTACGGCGATTTGATGAAAATGCGCAGCAATACGGTTTCTGGCTTTCACAATGTCATGACCGATAAAGGGTTGCGGGAGTTTCGTGCCAAGACCCAGCAAGAACGGTTTGAGCATCGCAATAGCGACCGCTCAAGGTCTGAATAACCGTGGCCGTGAATAAGGACTTTGGCGGGGCGGCATTACCGTCGCCCCAGATTGCCACTGCCGCAGAACGCGACAGGCTCGTAAAATACCGCGCTCGCCCTGAACCTGTTTTAGCTCCTGCGCCTAAAGGCATAATAAGAGCTGACCTTAAAAGATTAGGAGAAAGAACCCGCGAGAACCAAATTCGTCAACTGAACCAAAGTCTATACCTCGCATCGGGCGTAATGCACCGTGACCGCCTACGTGCTGTCAATAAAGGCCGTGCCAAGGTTGGGTTTAACACTAAAGCGAAAGGTCACATGGATAGTCGTGAGCGTTAGTCATAGCACTACCCATGGTAGATAAATTTGAAACGATACAACTTATTATGTTAAACTGGAATTATAACGATAACTCACCCTTTAGAGGTGAGAGAATGGGGGGACTATGAGGGATGGACAAGACCTTCACGCAGCATTCTCAGGCACTGAGACTGCTTTGACGCAAGCGGATGCACCGCAAGCGCAAGACTATTTCGATTGCTTGAAAGGCGAAGACTATGACTGCCTTTCAGATTCTGAGAAGATTGAACTTTTAGAGTCACTTTTCATCATCATGAAAAGCTTCGTTAATTTAGGCTACGGCCTTGACCCTGTGAATAAATTGATCGAAGAATTTGAAACCTCAAGCGAAGCGCCTATCGGTATGATAGTGTTGGAGGATGCAACAGATGATGAAAGATAACAGCTTTAAACCTGCCGTGGCCTATGCGCGTGTGTCGAGTTCGAAACAGGTCAAAGAGGGTTCGGGTTTAGACAGCCAAGCTTCCCGTTTGAAACTTTTCGCGCAAGCTAGAGGCTATACAGTTGTTGCGACATTCACGGACGATATGACAGGCAGCAAAGTGCGCCGCCCAGGTATGGATGCAATGCTTGCCTATCTAAAACAAAACAAAGCCGATCCTCATTACGTTTTGATTGACGACATCTCTAGACTCGCAAGGGGTCTAGATGCTCACTGGAAACTACGAGAGTCTATTGCCAAAGCAGGCGGCATTCTTGAAAGCCCGTCTGTGCATTTTGCCGAAGACTCAGATTCTCAACTGGTTGAGAATATGCTCGCGAGTACGTCACAACACTTTCGACAAAAGAACCGTGAGCAAACTATATCGCGTATGAAACAGCGATTGCGTAATGGCTATTACGTTCAAGCAAGGCCTGTTGCAGGATATAAATACGTTAAAGGCAATGGCAAAGAGATTGTGCGAAATGAACCTATCGCGTCTATTGTCCAAGAAGCTTTAGAGGGCTTCAATGCAGGACGCTTTGGCTCTGCGGGTGAAGTCCGTCAATTCCTGCAAGATCAACCTGAGTTTCCGAAGCCTAAGAGCGGTACGGTCACGCATGAACGGGCGTTCGTTCTCCTGCGCAATTATACGTACGCAGGTATGTTGGATGGACGAAGTTGGGGCATGGGCATCCTCAAAGGTAATCATGAGCCTATCATTTCTTATGAGGCGTTCTTGAAAAACCAAGACCTTCTCGCAAATAAAAGGCGTGTATCAAACCGTGTTAATGTTGGACAAGACTTTGTCCTACGCGGCGCTGTCGCCTGTGGTGATTGCGGACATGCTCTCACGGCGTGTTGGAGCACCAGTAAGTCGGGTAAGAAACATCCTTATTACCTCTGCCACAAAAAGGGTTGTGCAAGCTATAGAAAGTCCATTAGGCGCGATAAGATTGAAGGTGAGTTTGTAGACCTGCTTAAATCCTTACAGCCAACCCGACAACTCTTTGATATTGCGGGCAAGATGTTCAAAGACTTATGGGATTTTCAAAGCCTATCTAATGCTGAGCGCATTAAGCGCCTTAAATTGCAGATGACAAAAATTGACACCGATATGTCCAAACTGGTCGATAAACTTATTGAGACTGAGAACACACTTGTTGCTCAAAAGATTGAAGATAAGTTGGAAGGCATGGAGCAAAACAAGCTCGCAATCGTCCAAAAATGTGAGAATTTGAGCAAATCAAAGCGAGGCTATAGCGAAATGTTCGAACACGCCCTGAGATTCCTCTCAAACCCTTGGAATATATGGGAAAATGGGTCGTTCCTAGACCGCCGTAATGTCTTGAAATTGGCCTTTACAGGCCAGATACCCTATACCCGTAAAAATGGGTTTTCGAACACTAAAATATCGTTACCTTTCAAGGTCTTAGGTGATATTTTAAGCACTGAAAAAGTAATGGCGCACTGGGGAGGATTCGAACCCCCGACCCCCTGATTCGTAGTCAGGTACTCTATCCAACTGAGCTACCAGTGCCAATTAAGCAAAAATGCCTAAAGTCGAGAAGCGGGTTAAACCCTATTCGCGCCTACTTTGCAAGTGCCTTTTACGGTTAACATGAGAATTTTTATAGGCGTGTATTACGTCTATAGATTTTTGTCTTGTTTAGAATTAATGGCAAATTGCAACAGCACACACACATTGACCGCATTTATGTTTCTAAGGTATCATATGCGCTGTAATTACAGTAATGGAAATGCAAATGCGTATTTTGTGGTTTATGATGGTTCTATTTTCCCTTGGGGTACAAGCCTGTTCAAAATCATCAAATTCGTCCTCTACCGTAAATGCGGACAGCCAACAAATAACATTGATAGAGCAAGACATTGCAGCGGGTGCCCTACATGGTCTTCATATAAATGCGGGAGAAAACTCCCCAATTGCGCTTATTGTTCCGGGTTCCGGGCCTACGGACAGGGACGGCAATAGTGGCGCAGGGCTGCGCTCTAATGCCTATAAACATTTAGCCCATCAGCTCGCGGCAAAGGGTGTTTCTACTGTGCGCGTGGATAAAAGAGGGCTACATTCTAGTGCCAAAGCGGGTGATGCGAATGCCGTCACTATCGAAATTTATGCACAAGACTACCGCAATTGGATTGACGTTGTAAAACAAGAGACAGGTGCGAAATGTGTCTATTTACTTGGACATTCCGAAGGTGGGCTCATGGTCTCTGCTACTGCAATTGGGCGCACAGATGTTTGCGGGCTGATATTGGTCTCTGCCGCAGGTCGGCAGATGGGCACGGTTTTGCGCGAACAGTTAAAATCAAACCCTGCCAATCTCCTAATTTTAAAACAGGCATTTGCCGCAATAACCAAATTAGAAGCGGGCGAGACAGTGGACACCGAAAACATGCATCCGGCGTTAATGGGATTGTTTCGCGATTCCGTGCAAGATTATTGGATCTCGCTCATGGCAGTTAATCCCGCACAAGTGGCCGCGCAGGCAAAACAGAAGACATTAATAATTCAAGGCGGGAATGACATTCAGGTTTCAGTAAAAGATGCCGGATTATTAGCAGAAGCCACGGGGGGTGAATTGATAATTTTGGGTAAGGTCAATCATATTTTGAAAAACGCGCCAAGGAACCGACGCGACAACATGAAAACCTATAGCAATCCAGATTTACCTGTAGCGGACGGGGTTGTCGATGCCATTGCCAAATTTATGCTGGAATAGCCTTATTATTTAGACGCCAAATATACCCCGCGAGACAGAGCCCGGGCTACGCATCTTGCGGCGGCTGCGCCTAGCTCTGATAATGCCACAACGCGCGAGCCATCAATGGCTGCGGTTTCGGTGCTGATCGCAAAGAG
>Ga0209345_10002403_pt1 | contig 20728 bp, 20 predicted proteins | sample Cruoilmetagenom7_FD_187294 | JGI IMG/M metagenome (GOLD analysis project Ga0209345, IMG submission 187294) | Oil polluted marine microbial communities from Coal Oil Point, Santa Barbara, California, USA - Sample 7 (SPAdes) (version 2) | ecosystem: Environmental > Aquatic > Marine > Oil seeps ... | reverse complement strand
CCGAAGCCGAAATGCTACGCACACCAAACTTTGGCCGCAAATCTTTGAACGAGATCAAAGAAGTGCTGTCGGGCATGGGTCTGCATCTGGGCATGGACGTCGAAGATTGGCCACCAGAGAACATCGAGGATCTGGCCAAGAAATTCGAAGACCAGTTTTAAGAAATTTGGGGCGGGTCTATGATTCGCCCCACAAAATGCCCGCTTTAGGCGGGGACAACCGGGCAATACCGCCCCAAGGAGAGCAGCCCACGCATGGGCAGCCAGACAAAGTATAAACCTGAAGAAGGATTGAGAAAATGCGCCACGCAAGAGGCTACCGCCGTCTGAACCGCACCCATGAACACCGTAAGGCATTGTTTGCCAACATGGCCGGCTCATTGATCGAACACGAGCAAATCAAAACCACGCTGCCCAAGGCCAAAGAACTGCGCCGGATCGTGGAAAAGCTGATCACGCTAGGCAAACGCGGTGATCTGCACGCTCGCCGCCAGGCCAGAGCGCGTCTGAAAGAAGACCAATATGTTGCCAAACTGTTTGAAGTGCTTGGCCCACGCTATAAAGACCGCAACGGTGGTTATGTGCGCGTTCTGAAGGCAGGCTACCGCTACGGCGATATGGCTCCTATGGCGATTATCGAATTCGTTGACCGTGATCCAGCCGCCAAAGGCGCTGCTGACAAAGCCCGCGTCATCGCCGAAGAGGCCACTGCGGACGAATAGATTTCGACGCGCTGAATGTCACATAAACCTCGCCCTTGGGCGGGGTTTTTTATTGGCTCTGAAAGGAATTTCAATACCTTATCGATTTGTAATTGCTGTTTGAATCACAATTTAGGGTTGACGTTAATTCAAACAAACTGTCTAAAAAGGTATGTTTGAAAAGACCGTGCTTGATCGTGAACTTGTTAAATTAGGTGAGTTAGCTCCAAAAGGCTATTTTGTAGCTCTGCATATCCGATTCACATCGCCACTGATGTCTTTCCAGACGTATGATCCAAAATGGACGGATCATTATACCGAGAATGGCTATGTTTTACGTGATCCAATGACGGCGTGGGGCTTTTGCACAACGGGTTGGACACGGTGGAGCAATAGAATCATTCCAGACCCTTTCGGCATCTTCAAAGAAGCCGCAAGCTATGGGCTGACTTACGGGGCAACGATCTCCTGTGGGCCAATACGTTCTCGGACAATTGTAAGTGTGGCCCGTGCGGATCGGGAATTTGATGATAGCGAAATTAACATGGCGCAAGCCATAGCTAATCAGCTACATGATATGTCCGAACCGCCACACAGACTTACAAAAGCGCAGGCTGAGGCACTTAAGATGATTGCGGATGGGTATAGGCACGCAGCAGCTGCTGCAACAATAGGAATTTCGGAAAGTGCCCTAAAAGCTCGACTGACGGCTGCTCGTGAAAAACTTATGGCGCGCACCACTGCCGAAGCCATCCAACGGGCCAAGGACTACGGCTTGCTTTGAATGTTACTGCCCGCCGCAGGGCTTACTACACTACTAACCTCCTGGAGGATGCTATGCAAACAACTACACTTTCTTTCGAGAATATCCACAACTATGGTGAACTGTTCGCCAACATGTTTCGTGCACGCCGCGAGCTGTTTATCGTTCAAAACAAATGGAAATTACCCGAGGCTTTGGGTATGGAATTCGATCAGTACGACACACCGGCCAGCCGCTGGGTCGTGGTCCACGACGAACTGGGTCACGTATTGGCTGGCAACCGGCTGACTCCGACAACGGCCCATTGCGGTATCTATAGCTATATGATCCGCGATGCTCAAAACGGGCTGTTGGATACGATTCCATCCAACCTGCTCTATGAAAAGGCGCCTGTCGGTGAAACGATATGGGAAAGCTCGCGCTTGTTTGTATCGCACGATGTGCCCGCCCGATTGCGTCGCCGTGTGCATGCCCAATTGGTTATGGAGCTAGCAAAAGCCGCGCGGGATTTGGGTGCGACCCAATGCCTGACATTGCTAAACGCCAATTGGCCACGTTGGGCCAAACGTGTCGGCGTTGATATGTCGGCGATGGGCCCAGTGTTGGAAATTGACGGGATCAAAAATCAGGTGATCTCAATGAACTTTGCGACTACCTTGCACTAGGAACGGGCCTTCTGGTACTTTGGAAGGCCCATTCCGCTTTTCTCTTTGGGCGTTGGCGCGTAGATTTGTCGCATGACAGATTTATTTGATACCACGCCCGAGCCTCCATTAGGGGGTGCACCGCGCCCTCTGGCTGATCGGTTGAGGCCAACGGTGTTGGCCGAGGTGATTGGCCAGGAACAGGTGATCGGCCCTGACGCCCCGCTTGGCACCATGTTGGCTGCAGGCAGTCTGTCGTCTCTTATTCTTTGGGGGCCACCCGGGGTGGGCAAAACCACCATAGCGAGGCTTTTGGCAGATGAAACCGAGCTGACCTTTGTGCAAATCAGCGCGATCTTTACCGGTATTGCCGATTTAAAAAAAGTATTTCAAGCCGCCAAGATACGCCGCCAAAACGGTCGCGGCACCTTGTTGTTCGTTGACGAAATCCACCGTTTCAATAAAGCACAACAAGACGGGTTTTTGCCGTATATGGAGGATGGTACTATCATATTGGTGGGGGCCACCACTGAAAATCCGTCGTTCGAGCTGAACTCGGCTGTGTTGTCACGCAGTCAGGTTCTGGTGCTGAATCGTCTAGCGTTGTCCGATCTGGAGCGGCTTGCGCAGCGGGCTGAAAAAGAGTTGAGCCACGCGCTCCCCTTAACCGGTGAGGCCCGCGAAGCGCTGCTGGAAATGGCCGATGGTGACGGGCGTGCGCTGCTGAACTTGATCGAGCAGGTGATTTCGTGGAAGGGCGACAAGAAGCTTGATGTTGACGCGCTGGCCAAACGCTTAATGCGCCGCGCTGCGATCTACGACAAAAGCGGCGACGAGCATTTCAATCTGATTTCTGCCCTGCACAAATCCGTGCGTGGCTCGGATCCTGATGCAGCGCTTTACTGGATGGCACGAATGCTGACCGGCGGTGAAGATCCGCGCTATCTGGCGCGCCGCATCACCCGCATGGCAGTAGAGGACATCGGGCTGGCCGACCCGCAAGCCCATGCTGTGTGTCTGCACGCGTGGGAAACCTATGAACGGTTGGGTAGCCCCGAAGGCGAGTTGGCGCTGGCCCAGGCGGTGACTTATCTGGCGCTGGCCCCAAAATCCAACGCGGCCTATATGGCGTTCAAAATGGCGATGGCAGCGGCTAAGAAAACCGGCTCCGAACCGCCGCCAAAACACATCCTGAACGCACCCACCTCGATGATGAAAGATCAGGGCTATGGCGATGGATACGCCTATGACCACGATGCAGAGGATGGGTTTTCTGGTCAGAACTATTTTCCGGACGTAATGAAGCACGGCGTTTATTACCAGCCGGTTGAACGCGGATTTGAGCGCGAGTTGAAAAAACGCACGGATTACTTTGCCAAGCTGCGCGCCAAGCGGCAGAAGAGTTGACATTGCGGCGCAGGCGCGAAAGAGAGGCGCTATGATAACAAGTATAATTCAAGTTGCCATCGGGGGTGCCATTGGCGCCGTTGGCCGTTACCTGACGGGCGTTGCTGCGGTGCGCGTGATGGGGCATGGCTATCCGTGGGGCACGCTGACGGTAAACATCGTCGGGTCGTTCCTGATGGGCGTGTTGATCGTGGTCTTGATGACCAAAGATGGCGGATTGCGCATCGCACCTTTGTTGATGACGGGCATGCTGGGCGGGTTCACCACATTTTCAGCGTTTTCACTGGATGCGTTGACAATATTCGAACGCGGGCAGGTGGGTCAGGCAGCGCTTTATGTGATCGCATCAGTGGTGCTATCGCTGCTGGCAATATTTTTAGGCGTGATGATCGCGCGGGGGATCTGGGCATGAGTGGCGTTCAAAAAATAGAAGTATCTGATGATGACGGTGACCAACGGCTGGACCGCTGGTTTCGCCGCTTGTTTCCGCATATCGCGCAGGGGCGGATTGAAAAGATGTGCCGCAAGGGTGACATCCGTGTGGATGGGGGGCGTGTTAAGGCGTCGACCCGTGTGCAGGCCGGTCAGCTTGTGCGGGTTCCGCCGCTGCCTGAAGCGCACGAAATTACCGCGCGGGCGAAAACATACGATATGATCACCAACGACGATATGAAGATGATGCAAAATTCGGTGCTATACCGTGACGATGATATCATTGCGATCAACAAACCGGCTGGCCTGCCGACCCAAGGCGGCAGTAAACAGACCCGCCATGTGGATATGTTGGCCGATGCTTTGCGCTTTGGCTATGATCAAAAACCGCGGCTGGTGCATCGACTGGATAAGGACACCTCGGGTATCCTGCTGCTGGCCCGCACACGGCAAGTGGCATCGCGCCTGACCGAGGCATTTCGTGACCGCGAGACCCGCAAGATTTATTGGGCCGCGGTTGGTGGTTGTCCGTCGCCAAAGATGGGCACCATCAAATACGGATTGGTGAAGTCCGGCGGGCAGGGCCATGAAAAAATGGTCTGCATCCACCCCGAAGAGGTGCAGCATACCGAGGGCGCCAAGCGCTCGACCACCGATTATATGGTGCTGTCGGCCGCTGCCAAACGCTGTGCATGGGTGGCGCTGGTGCCTGTTACCGGTCGCACCCACCAGTTGCGCGCGCACATGGCCGAAATGGGCCATCCGATTATTGGTGATGGTAAATACGGTGGCTCTGGTCAGGAAAATCAGGGTGATGGCTGGGGCGCGCAATTGGGCGGTGATATCAGCCGCAAAATGCACCTGCACGCCCGTTACATCAGCCTGCCGCACCCCGTTACAGGCAAGCCGCTGAAAATCGTCGCACCGATGCCTGAACACATGCGGCGCACGTGGGATACTTTTGGTTGGGACGAACGCGATGTGGCGGATGATCCGTTCGAGGAATATCTATGAACCGACCGTTGCGTTTGGCGGTCTTTGATGTGGACGGCACGCTGGTTGATAGCCAGAACCACATTAATGCAGCGATGCAACTGGCTTACGGGGCCTTGGGGTTGGTGTGCCCGCCGCTGGAACAGGTGCGCGGCATCATTGGTTTGTCGCTGCCGCAGGCAATGCGTCAACTGTCGCCCGACCTGACGGGCGCACAATATGAGGCGTTGGTCGAGGCCTATAAGGCTTCTTTCAAAACCAACCGCGAGGCGGGCGAATGCGCGCCACTTTATGATGGTATCACCGACATGTTGGACGAGTTGGCGCACGATGACCACCTGTTGTTGGGGCTTGCTACCGGAAAATCGCGCCGAGGGTTAGATGCGGTAATAGGCGGTTACGGGTTGGCGTCACAGTTTGTCACATCGCAGGTCGCAGACAACCACCCCTCCAAACCGCACCCGTCAATGTTATTGGCGGCACTGTCGGAGACCGGGGTTGAGCCGTCAAATGCTGTGATGATCGGTGACACCACTTTCGATATGGAAATGGGCAAGGCGGCTGGAATGCATTGCATTGGTGTTTCGTGGGGGTATCACACGGTTAAGCACTTGCGCGAGGCAGGGACGGCATGGATTGTGGATGATGTAGCAGAACTGACAGCGCTGCTGGATGGATTTTGGGGATAACGATGGCTGAGTGGACGGCAAAACGATTTTGGAAAGATACAAACGTTGTCGAGGCAGGTGACGGATTTACTGTGCTGCTGGACGGGCGCAAATTGCGCACACCGGTGAAGTCGGAACTGATTGTGCCAACCCGCAAGATGGCCGAGGCAATCGCGGTGGAATGGGACGCGCAGGGTGAAAAGGTCGACCCGCTGACCATGCCCGTGACCCGCTCGGCCAATGCCGCAATTGACAAGGTCGCGCCAATGCACGCCGAAGTGTCGGAACTGGTGGCAGCCTATGGCGACACCGACTTGCTGTGCTACCGCGCCGATTCTCCCATTGAGTTGGTCGAACGCCAGAATGTAGCATGGGATCCGTTGCTGGAATGGGCGGCAGATACGTTGTCGGCCCCGCTGAAAACCGGCATAGGCATTGTGCATGTTCAGCAGGATGCAAAGGTGCTGGCCTTGCTTGCCAAACGAGTGACTGAAATGGACGCGTTTCAGCTGGCCGCATTCCACGATCTGGTTGGCATGTCCGGTTCGTTGATTATCGGATTTGCCACTACCTACAAGCTGTTACCAGTGGCCGATTTGTGGCGCTGTTCCAGAGTCGACGAGGACTGGCAGATCGAGAAATGGGGCGAGGACGATGAGGAAGTTGCCACCTCTAAGGGTAAGAGAATGGGCTTTGAGCACGCGGCCCGATTCTATTTCATGGCCAATTAGGATGTAATATCCGCGATTTTTCTCTTGTGTTTCTGATTAGTGTTCGAAACGAGCGAAAACTAGGTCCGATATAGGCCTAATTCCGAAACATCCCTTGACGTTTTCTCAATATTTGGCCCAAACTAGCGCACGCTTGGGAGGGCGTAGCTTTCCCATGATATCGCCATTGGTCCAAATGGGCCGAATAAACCGCCCCTTAAAGGCGGACTATCAGGAAGAGGTAAAAATGAAAAAATCCGTATTTCTAGGTGCACTGACAGTTGCCAGCTTGGGCGCTGGAATCGCTGCTGCCGGCACGCTTGACGATGTGAAAGCACGCGGCAAACTGAACTGTGGTGTGTCCACAGGCCTAGTTGGCTTTGCATCACCAGATGCAAACGGCAAATGGGAAGGTTACGACGTTGCGATCTGTCGTGCCGTTGCTGCCGCCGTTCTTGGCGACAACACAGCTGTTGAGTTCGTTCCACTCAGCACCAAAACGCGTTTCACTGCGTTGGCTTCTGGCGAAGTTGACCTGCTGGCCCGTAACACCACATGGACACTGTCACGCGACGTTGACCTGAAAATGGAATTCGTTGGTATTAACTACTATGATGGCCAAGGTTTCATGGCGCCAAAAGCATTGGGCGTGACATCGGCCAAAGAGCTGGACGGCGCGACTGTATGTATCCAAACCGGTACAACAACCGAGCTGAACTTGTCTGATTTCTTCCGTGCAAACGGAATTTCATACGAGCCAGTGCCTATCGAAACAAACGCTGAAGGCCAAGCACAATACCTAGCTGGCGCTTGCGACGTTTACACAACTGACGCGTCCGGTCTTGCTGCGACACGTGCTGCGTTTGAAAACCCAGCCGATCACGTGATTCTACCAGAAATCGTTTCCAAAGAGCCTCTGGGCCCATTGGTACGTCACGGCGACAACGAGTGGGGCGACATCGTTCGCTGGACTCTGAACGCTCTGATCTCTGCAGAAGAGTTCGGCATCACGTCGGCAAATATCGAAGAGCTGTCAAAAGGCACTGAAAACCCAGAAATCAACCGTATCCTTGGTACAGAAGGCAACATGGGCGAAATGCTCGGACTTGACGCTGACTGGGCGAAACGTGCGATTGCTTCCGGTGGTAACTTTGGTGAAATCTTTGAGGCTAACGTTGGTGAGAAGACACCAGTTGGTCTGGCGCGTGGTCTGAACGCGTTGTGGACAGATGGCGGTCTGATTTACTCGCCTCCTTTCCGCTAGGATAACAATTGATTTGGGCGCGGTTCATCCCGCGCCCTTTTCACATCTACTAACGAATAAACCACCTGAGCTGGGGCAGCGGAAAATTCGCGCCAAAAAAATAGGCCAGGGAACACAGGGAAGTCTATCATGACAACACTGACCGACCCTCCAAAGGCGTCGTTCCGCCTCTCTATGCTGCTCTATGACACCCGCTATCGTTCGACGACCATTCAGGTTGTCGCGTTATTGGGGTTCATGTTGGGTGCTGCATGGCTGATCAACAACGTTGCTGTTAATCTGGCTGCCGCCGGGAAACCCTTTACGTTTGGGTTTCTGAGCGATGCCTCTGGTTACGACATCAACCAAAAATTGATTGAATATAATTCACAGTCATCGCATTTGCGTGCGGCGGTTGTCGGCTTGATGAACACGCTGTTGGTGGCCGTGATGGGCTGCATACTGGCGACGTTTCTAGGTGTGTTTATCGGCGTGTTACGCCTGTCAACCAACTGGGTGATCTCGCGTTTGGCTGCGGTTTATGTCGAAGGGTTCCGGAACGTCCCTGTTTTGCTGTGGATCGTGCTGATTATGGCGGCTATGTCGCACTCGGCGCCACAGCCCAGAGATTTTAGAGGCGAAAACGCAACCGCCCACATGCAGCTATTTGATAGTGTCGCGATCACCAACCGCGGTATCTATTTCCCTGAGCCGCTTTTTTCCAACGGATTGGGCGATGTGGCTATGTTTCCTGATACGGGAACAGAGGCATGTGATGCCTATGCAGCAAATAGTAACGATGCCAAGGTCATTAAACTGGCCAAATCATGCGGGTCGTTTCAGATCAGCCTTGATTTGATCGCGATTGGGTCTGTGCTGATTGCCGGCCTGATGATCAGCAAACTGATCGCCCTTCGCGCCACCCAAATTCAAGCGGATACAGGGGTGCGTCCGACGACCTGGTATTACCGACTTGGTGTTGTTGTTATCCCGACCGTGATTACCTTGTGGATTTTGGGCTTTTATCTCGGTTATCCAGAACTCAAAGGTTTTAACTTCAAAGGCGGCATTCATTTGCGCAGTTCTTTATTGGCCTTGTGGCTTGCCTTGTCGCTCTATACGGCCGCATTTATCGCCGAAATCGTGCGCGCAGGTATCGTTGCCATTTCCAAAGGCCAATCCGAGGCCGCGGCGGCACTTGGCATACGTCCCGGTCGCGCCATGAAGCTGGTGATCCTACCCCAAGCGATGCGGGTTATCTTTCCGCCGCTGATCTCGCAATACCTGAACCTGACCAAAAACTCGTCCCTGGCGATTGCGGTTGGCTATATGGATGTGACCGGCACACTGGGCGGGATTACCCTGAACCAGACTGGCCGCGAGATGGAAACCATCCTGTTGTTGATGGCGTGTTATCTGATCATCTCGTTGACCGTTTCCACGGTTATGAATGCCTATAACGAACGCACTAAGTTGAGGGAGCGCTGATATGACTGCAACAAGTGACCAAAGCTATGTGCGCACAGAAATGCTGACGGAAAAATCTCCGCCAGCAACCAATATCGGCATCGTCGGCTGGATGCGCACCAATCTGTTTTCCAGTTGGCTAAACGTTATCCTTAGCGTGATCGCGATCTATGCGGTATTTACGGCGCTTTCCGGATTGCTGCCGTGGGTATTTGGCGGAATATGGAATTCCAGTTCGCTGAATGAATGTCGTGCAAAACTGCTCGAGATCCATGGCGAATCAACAAATCGCGCCTGCTGGGGCGTGATCCGTGAACGGTTCTGGCAGTTGATGTACGGGTTCTATCCTGAGCATCTGTATTGGCGGCCAAATCTGGCGTTGATCATGCTGTTTGCTGCGATTGCTCCGGTGTTGTTCAATGGTTTGCCAAAGAAAATGCTGCTAATCTCGGTAGCCTTCCCATTCGTAGCCCCTTGGCTGCTGTGGGGCGGATCCATTTGGGTGCCTGTTCTGGCATTCATGGGCTTTGTTGTCGGTTTTTTGGTGAACAAATATGTGGCCAAAGCGACGAGTTCCCTGCTGGGAATTATTCTTGGTGTTGTAGCGGCAATTGTCTGGTGGTTGTTCATCATGGGCCCACTTGGAAACGCATTGGCAAGCATCTTGCCTTTGGGTATCGAAATTGTAGAAAGCCGCAAATTCGGTGGCTTTATGTTGGCGATCCTGCTTGGGATTACCGGCATTGGCCTGTCATTCCCGTTGGGCGTCGTATTGGCGCTGGGACGGTTGTCGGACCTCGTGATCGTAAAAGCACTGTGTGTTGGTTTCATCGAATTTATTCGCGGTGTGCCATTGATCACCTTGCTGTTCGTGGCGTCAGTGTTGTTGAACTACTTCCTGCCCAAGGGCACCGAGTTTGACATCATCCTGCGGGTGATGATTATGATCACCCTGTTCGCTGCTGCCTATATGGCCGAGGTGATCCGTGGGGGTCTGGCCGCATTGCCGAAGGGCCAGTACGAGGCAGCCGATGCGCTGGGTCTTGATTACTGGCAGGCACAGCGTCTGATCATCATGCCGCAAGCGTTGAAGATTTCGATCCCCGGAATCGTTTCAACCTTTATCGGGTTGTTCAAGGATACCACGCTGGTGTCGATCATCGCTTTGCTTGACCCACTTGGTTGGTCGAAATTGATTCAGGCCAACGCCGAATGGAATGGGATTATTTGGGAGTTGTATGGCTTTATCGCCTTCGTCTTCTTCATCTTCTGCTTCTCCATGTCCCGCTATTCCATGTATCTGGAGCGTAAGCTTCAGACTGGTCATTAACTTAAAGGAGTGACGTAAATGTCTGATTCCGCAACAGCTCGCAAACAGATGTCCGTATCGGACGAAGTGGCGATTGAAATTATCAACATGAACAAATGGTATGGTGCCTTTCACGTTTTGAAGGACATCAACATGACCGTAAACCGCGGTGAACGCATTGTGGTTTGTGGCCCGTCAGGGTCGGGTAAATCGACCCTGATTCGTTGCATGAACCGTCTTGAGGTTCACCAACAAGGGCAGATCATTGTGGATGGCACCGAGCTGTCTTCTGATCTGAAAAACATCGACAAAATCCGGTCCGAGGTTGGCATGTGTTTTCAGCACTTCAACCTGTTTCCACATCTGACCATTCTGGAAAACTGTACGCTGGCTCCGATCTGGGTTCGTAAAACACCCCAGAAAGAGGCCGAAGACACGGCGATGCATTTCCTTGAAAAAGTGAAGATCCCCGAGCAGGCCGACAAATACCCAGGCCAGCTGTCCGGTGGTCAACAACAGCGTGTGGCGATTGCGCGGTCCTTGTGCATGAAACCACGGATCATGCTGTTTGATGAGCCAACATCGGCGCTTGACCCCGAAATGATCAAAGAGGTTCTGGACACAATGATCGAACTTGCCGAAGAAGGCATGACGATGATTTGTGTGACCCACGAGATGGGTTTTGCCCGTCAGGTGGCGAACCGCGTGATCTTTATGGACCAAGGCCAGATCGTTGAGCAAAACGAGCCGGAAGAGTTCTTTAACAATCCGAAATCTGAGCGGACGCAATTGTTCCTGAGCCAAATTTTAGGTCACTAAAAACCCGTGCCAAAATTGAAAAAGCCCCGTGCAAAATGCGCGGGGCTTTTTCGTGTTTTCGACGATATGAAAACCATATGACCCGTGTCGGGCTGCTATTTCAGCCCATCCAGTGTCTTTTTCAGCTTTTCCATCATCTCGTCGATATGGGATTTCTCGGAAATGAACATCGGTGACAGAATGCCGGTGTTGCCGGTGAATTTCACATGCATCCCGTTCCAGAACAGATCGATCTGTGCTTGGCCGCCTTTGTCGATCAGCTCGACCCCGGCCGCCATACCGATGCCGCGGATGTCTTTGACCATCGGATGATCCTTGAGCTGGAAAACCGAGTTCAAGAAATAGGGCGACATTTCAGCCGCGCGACCATACAGCCCCTCGTCCTCGTAAATCGACAACGCCGCCAGACCGGCCGCACAGGCCGCAGGGTGGCCCGAATAGGTGTAGCCGTGGAAAAACTCGATCGCGCCAGGTGCGGCCTTGTCCGAGATCACATCATGCACGTGGTCCGAGGTCGCGACAGCGCCCATCGGGATCGCCCCGTTGGTCAGCGCCTTGGCCATCGTCATGATGTCGGGTGTGACACCAAACGCATCCGCAGCAAAGGTGCCGCCAATGCGGCCAAAGCCAGTGATCACTTCGTCAAACACCAGCAGAATTCCGTTTTCATCACAGATTTCGCGCAGCCGCTCAAGGTATCCAACGGGCGGGGCAAGGATGCCGGTGGAGCCCGCAACTGGCTCCACAAAACAAGCGGCAATGGTTTCGCCTCCATAAGTGTCGCACATGCGTTGCAGATCTTCCGCCAATTCAACCCCGCGGGTTGGCTGACCCCGCACCATCAATTCATCCGCGTCCCACGTGTGGCGCATCATGGCGATGTTGGGCATTACAGACTGAAAGGTTTTGCGATTATTCACAAGACCCGCCAATGACACGCCGCCGATGTTCACACCGTGATAGGCCCGTTCGCGCGAGATAAAGCGAGAGCGGTTTTGACCCAGCGCCGAATGATAGGCCATGACCATTTTTAGGGCTGTATCAATCGCCTCCGAGCCGGAATTGACGAAAAACACATGGTTGAATTCCTCGGGCAACAGCCGTGAAACCTGTTCGGCCAAAGCGAACGACAGCGGGTGGGCCGACCCGAACGGCGCAACATAGGTCATCTCTTGCATCACCTGATGCACGGATTCGATGATCTTTGGATGGCAATGCCCGGCAGGGCTGCAAAACAGGCCGGAAGAGCCGTCAATCACCGTGCCGCCCTTGTGGTCGGTCATGTAGACGCCACTGGCTTTGGTGATGATGCGCGGGTCTTCTTTGAAGCCCTTGTTGTCAGTGAACGGCAGCCAGTATTGTTCGAGCGAATTTGTTTTCACGTCAAAAGCCATGATGCATTTCCTTTGCAAATTATGATGGGGTTTGGCGCGCTTTGCGGCCGAATTCTAATTTGACATTAGGGCTGGGATGTGAATTCCATAGGGCCAGTTTTACACACAATGTATATCCAGATCAGGACGCTATGCCGTTAGTCGAAGACACATTTTTCCTTGATCCCAATTTTCAAGGCAGTCTGCAAAGCCAGATTCAGCAGATCGTGGCCTCGGCTATTCTGGCGGGGCGTTTGCAGGTTGGAGAGAAGTTACCATCGTCGCGAAAACTGGCTGAACATCTGGGTATTTCGCGGATCACGGTGACACTGGCCTACCATGAACTGGTCGCGGATGATTACATCACTTCGGCCAATCGATCCGGCTATTTTGTGTCCGAGACCGCCCCTATGGTGCCACTGCCGCCGATCAGTGGTGAAATGGAAAAGGACACGGTGGATTGGGACAGCGCTATCCAGCGAAATTTTGCTGGTGGTAAAACAGTCAAGAAAAACTACAATTGGCGCAGTTACCCTTACCCTTTCATGTATGGCCAACCGGACCCCAATTTATTCAATCAAGCGAGCTGGCGATTGTGCGCGATGCAGGCGTTGGGTAAGAAAGAATTTGACAGCCTGACATCGGATTATGCCGAACAGGACGACCCTGAGTTAATCAATTTCATCGTGCGCCACACCTTGCCCCGCCGCGGAATTCTGGCCCGTCCGGAACAGGTTCTGGTGACGGTTGGTGCGCAGAATGCACTGTGGATGGCGGCGCAAATTTTGCTGAACGGTGATCGCTCGGCCGCCTTTGAAAACCCGGGATATCACGGCATCAATGAAATTTTGCGCCACACGGGGTGTAGGCAATATCCTGTGAACATCGACGAAAACGGGTTGCCTCCAAACATGCTGCCCAAGGAATTTGACGCGCTGTTTGTCACGCCCAGTCACCAATGCCCCACGACGGTGACGATGCCAATGTCGCGTCGGCACGAGTTACTGCGGTTGGCCAAGGAACGGAATTTCCTGATCGTTGAAGATGACTATGAATTCGAGATGAGCTTTATCAAAGCGCCGTCTCCTGCGCTAAAATCGTTGGATAAAGACGGGCGTGTCATTTACGTCGGCAGTTTTTCCAAGTCTCTGTTTCCGGGCTTGCGGTTAGGGTATCTGGTGGGGGCTGAACCGTTCATCAGGCAAGCACGCGCATTGCGTCTTGCCAGCCTGCGTCACCCCCCCGGATACATGCAGCGCACGACAGCGTATTTTTTGGGGCTTGGGCATTATGATGCGATGATCAAGAAGATGCGCACGGTATATCACAAACGTCGTCAGGTGACGGCAGAGGCACTGGCAGAGACAGAAATGAAAGTGGCAGGCAGCGCTAATTTTGGCGGGTCCGGATTCTGGGTGGAAGCACCGACAGGAATCGATACCGAGGTTTTGCGCCACAGATTGGTTGATAACGGGGTTTTGATCGAAGCAGGAAACCCATTTTTTGCCGGAGAAGACGCCCCCAGGAATTTTTTCAGGCTGGCCTATTCGTCAATCTCGTCGGACAGGATACCCGAAGGGGTCCGGCGAATATCCCAAGCTATTAAAGACTATTAGACAATTGGGCCATGAAAAGGGATTTTAAAGGACCGATATAGGCGCTTGGTATACGCGCGCGGAAAAGCCTTATCGACAAACTGGATATACTGCGGAATTAATCTGGACATATACGAGGAACACATTATTGCTAAACTACTTTTGTTTAGCGCGACGTTTTTGCCTTTTGCCGTCGCGCCGTCATAAAAATGAGACGAGAAGTCCATAAAGCAAATGGTGTGTAAGTTTGTTAACCGAGGTGCCGCATGAAAATGGGCCCGAAATTCTCCGGGAGGGAGAAGCTACATGACGAAATCCAACTCGACTTTTAACCGCCGTTCATTCCTGAAATCAGGTACGGCTGTCGGCGCTGCGGCGCTGGCCACACCTGCGCTGGTATCCAAGGCATTGGCCTCATCTGGTGAAATGACACTTATGGATTGGTCCGATTACTGGCCCGAGGATATGCTGGCGAAATTCACTGCCGAAACCGGCATTAAAGTGAACTACGTCGGTATCGGTTCCAACGAGGAGCTGATCAACAAAATGAAAGCCTCGAACGGGGCCGGCGCTGATTTGATCGGCCCAACCAACAACCGGTCCTTGCAATGGGGCCCGCTGGAACTGTTGCAGCCTTTTGATATGAGCCGCATCAACATCGAAGCTGCCAACCCTGCGATGGCCAAAATCGGCCCGGACGCATGGGACTTTGGCGGTGCAGGCAACACATGGATCCCGCATATCTGGGGCACAGAAGGCATGGCGTGGCGTGTAGACAAGTTTACACCGAAAGATGCTTCCGGCGTGCCATCCTACGGTGAAATCTGGTCCGAGGAAAATGCTGGTAAAACCATGATCCGTGCGCACTCCGGTATGCTATGTGCAGGTCTGTACATGGAAGCCTCTGGCGACATGGATCCTGGCTCGGTTTGGGCGGCGTATGAATCTGAAGAGAACATGCGCAAAACTTGGGCGATGATTACCGAGTGGTGCATTGCACGTAAATCCAATCTGAAACTGATCTGGAATGACGCCGACAGCCAGAAAAATGGCCTGTTGAACGATGGTGTTATTGTTGGTCAAACTTGGGATGGCCCACCGCTGGCGTTGAAAACTGCTGGCGAACCAGTGACATACCAAGCACCGGCCGAAGGTGCGATGGCATGGGTTGACGGGTTGGCAATGCCCAAAGGTGCCAAAAACATCGACCAAGTATACGAGCTGATCAAATTTGCTTACGATCCGATGAATGCGGGCGTGGCGATTGACCAACACGGCTACAACTCGCCGATCCTGACAGCGGATACAAATGCTGGCGAAAATTACGCCAAAAACTTTGCCGAAGCCTATCCGGGTGACGCGCTTGCCAATCTGAATGCTTGGCCCGCCGAGGCACCTTGGTATGCCGACATTCGCACAGAGTATGTGAACAAGTTCCAAAGCTCTTAAGCGATGCAATAATTTGTCCGGCCGCTACCCTTGCGGCCGGACATTTTTCGGGCGGATGCGCCCAACCCAAGTGCCCGCAAGAGGCGCTTTTATAAACAATAGGGAATATCACATGAGTTCTGGTGTTGCGGTTGATCTGGAGAATGTCTGGATCAAATTCGGAGATTTTGTCGCTGTAAGAGAGGCAAATGTGAGCATCAACGGGGGAGATTTTTTCTCGTTCCTCGGCCCATCAGGCTGCGGGAAAACCACGATTTTGCGTGCTGTTTCAGGATTTCTGGAGCCAAGCGACGGACGGGTTCTGATTGGTGGCAATGATATGTCGGGCATCGGCCCAAACAAACGCCCCACCGCGCTGATTTTCCAAAATCTGGCGCTGTTTCCGCTGATGAAGGTCTGGGAAAACATCGCCTTTTCCATGGAGGTCACGGGTGCCAGTGCTGGCGAGCGGCGCAAGCGGGCGGACGAGTTGCTGGACATGATCGCGCTGGACGGGCAGGGTGACAAGCTGCCAAGCGAGCTGTCGGGGGGCCAGAAACAGCGGGTGGCAATCGCGCGGGCACTATGTGCGAATCCGGATGTTTTGTTGCTGGATGAGCCGCTTTCGGCGCTGGATTTGAAACTGCGCCAACATATGCGCACCGAGCTGCGTGAAATCCAGCAACGGGTTGGCATTACATTCATCTACATCACCCACGACCAAGGTGAAGCCCTGACCATGTCGGACAATGTGGCGGTGATGAAGGCCGGCGTGATCGACCAGATCGACACGGGTCACAATATTTACGATCACCCCTCTACCCCGTTTGTGGCGTCTTTTGTCGGTGAAAACAACGTGTTCCGTGGTAAAGTCAAATCCGTCAATGGCAATGAGGCGCTGATCAGCACCAACCGCTCAGGCGATTTGCTGGCCCAGATCACCCCGACCCAAGTGGGCAAACTGGGCATTGGTGATGACGCGATGATGTTCATCCGCCCCGAAGCGTTGGAGTTGGGAGGGGCAAATCCCGAACAAAAATCCACTATTTCGGCCAATGTGATAAACGAAGAATTCGAGGGAAATTCGTTCAGTGTGTTCCTTGAGGGGGATGGTGGTAAATCAATAAAAATGTCCGTGCCCAACCTTGGACAAGACCATATTTCCGCCAGAGGCGAGAACCTGTCCCTGCATTACGATGCGAGCAATGCCGTGGTTATGCCTGCTGGCGAACTGGCGTCGGAATAGGGGCGCGACATGAAAAAGCAAATGATTTTCTCCGAGTTCTTTAGGAACAACGGCCTGTTGATGGGCAGCCTATTGATCGGGTTGGTTGGGTTCTGGGTGGTTATTCTGGTCATTCTGCCCCAGCTTTCGATGCTGGATTATTCGTTCCGGTATAACCTGCCGCCCGCCGAGTTGGGTGGGCCAAAGGATGTCTACACGCTGCATAATTACAAACACTTATTGTACGGCGCAGAAGGCTCCGAGGGCACCTATAACACCGTTGATCTGATGGTGTTCGTGCGCACGATAATCGCCGCGATACTGGTAACGATTGCCAATATCCTGATGTGTTATCCGCTGGCCTATTATTTAGGGCAGTCCAAAGGATCAGGATTTGTGCGATTGCTGGTTGTGCTTCTGATCATCCCCTACTGGATCAACGAAATTCTGCGGGCGTTTGCCTTGAAAATCATTTTCGGCGATAGCGGGTTGATTAACGAAGTGCTGATGCTGATGCATCTGACCAGCGAGCCGATTGATTTCATCCGTCAAGATATCGCGCTCTATGCCGGTCTTGGGTATGCCTATATCCTGCTGATGCTGTTCCCGATGTATAATGTAATCGAAAGCCTTGATCGCAACCAGATCGAGGCGGCCCGCGATATGGGGGCCTCTTGGGCGCGCATTCACCGGCGCATCGTTATTCCACACGCCAAGCCGGGTATCGCTTCGGGGGCAACGATGGTGTTCATGTTGTCTGCTGGTGCCTTGGCGGCGCCACAGGTATTGGGCGGACCAAGCAGCCTGTGGTTTACGCAACTGGTTTACCAATGGTTTAACGATTCACTAAACTGGCAGCAGGGGGCCGCCTACGCGATGGTTCTGCTGGTGTCGACCATCCTGATTGTTCTGACCCTGATGCGAGTCTTCAAGGTTAACATGGGGGACATCGGCAAATGAGCAGTAAATTACTCTCCCGCTTTGCGCTGGGTGCCTATCTGATCATCTTCTTCAGCTATCTGTTGGGGCCACTTTTGGTGATGAGCCTTACGGCGTTCAATTCCTCGGGCTTCCCGTCGGTATCGCCATGGGCCTGTTTCACATTTGAATGGTTCACGGTCCTTTATAATGATGAACGCATTCTGGGCAGCATCGTGAACAGCCTGAAAATTGGCTTAGGCACGGTCATTTTGTCGGTGTCGATGGGCCTTGCGGCGTCATTGGTGCTGACACAGGTTTGGCCAAAGCTACGCACAACCTATTACACGCTGATCATCGCGCCGATCCTTGTCCCCGGAGTGGTGTTGGGGATTTCGACAGTGGTGTTCTGGGACAAGGTTGGCCGGATGTTTGGCCCCTCAACCGAGGCGTTTTTCCACAACGGGCTGTTGCTAACCATTTTGGGCCAGTCGACGTTCATCGCCTCCTATTGTATGTTGGTGTTCGTCGCCCGCCTACAGCGGTTCGACCCCGGCCTGACCGAGGCAGCGCTTGATCTTGGGGCGACCCACACGCAGGCCTTTCGCAAAATCCTGCTGCCGTTTATGCGCCCTGCAATTGCAAGCGCCGCGGTGCTTGCATTTTTGGCAAGCTTTGAGAACTACAACACCACCACGTTCACCTTCGGGAATTACCCAACCTTGACGATAGAGTTGGCGCAAAAGGTGCGTTACGGGATCAACCCGTCCATTTCGTCCCTTGCGTTTATTATCATAGTAATAACCATTTTCGGGGCTTTGGCCGTTGAAGCCCTAAGCCGCAACAAAGCGCGCAAAGAAGCGATCAGGGAAGGCAGAGCCGTTGTAAAGTCCGGCAATATGCTACCGGGGTTTTTGCGCGGCAATCCGGCTGCATTTGGCTTTGTCGCCTTGGCGATAGTTGCGATCGTGATGATTGGAACTGCCCAGAGCCATGATCCGCAAGAGTGTAAAATTCAGGTGCGCGAAGCAAAGCAGATCGAAATCCAGAAACGCATCGACGAATTGCGCCAGCAGCGTTTGATCAAGGATCAATCCGAAGCCCGCCAAGGGCCGGATATTTTTGGCACACCGGATGCCGGAGCGGATGATGTCGTCAAGCCAAGCGGGAGCGGAGCATTCGGGGGCGTGTTTGCGCCGACAAACCTGGGCGATTGAGACAGTGAATAGGATAGGGGGCCGCTGTAATGGTGGCCCCATCAGCCCAAAGGTACGACATGTTAATTGCGCAAATCAGTGATACGCATATTGCGGGGCCGGATCAGAAAACCTATGGCATTGCGCCGATGGCCGAAAATTTGGCGCGCTGTATCCAGAATATCAACAACCTGACGATTATGCCTGATCTGGTGCTGCTATCGGGGGATGTGGCTAACGATGCGCGCCATGACGAGACGCGGCGCGCAGCCGATATTCTGGCGGCACTGGACTGCCCCTATTATCTGGTTCCGGGCAATCATGACGACCGTGATGTTCTGTGGGATGTGTTTGGCGGCACTGCGTGCCCGACGCGGGCAGATGGATTTATCAACTATGTGGTTGAGGGCGGAACCATTCGGATCATTGCGCTGGACAGTCTGAATGCTGGCGAAAGTGGCGGGGAGATATGCGATATCCGTGCCGCGTGGCTGCGCAAGGCCCTTGCGAAGGGGGGCACACAGCCGACGGTCATTTTTCTGCATCACCCGCCGATGGAATGCGGTGTGCCCGAATCTGATCTGGATGGGTTCAAGGGCGCAGATGTTCTGGGCGAAATCGTATCAGGATACCCTAATATTGAGCGCATCCTGTGTGGCCATATCCACCTGCTGACCCACGCGCGTTGGTGCGGCACGGTTGTTACCACGGCACCCAGTATGGGGATGCAACTAAATCTGGATCTAAGCCAGTCCAGCCCGTCAAAATTTTTGCTGTCTGATCCGGCTTACCTGTTGCATCACTGGGTCCCCGAGGGGCGCTTAATCACGCACAGCATTCAGGTGAATGACAACCGTGGTCCCTTTGATTTCGTGGATCACTAGAGCAAATCGCGCGGCACGACGAAGGCCTCGACATGGCCGGTGTGGGGGGCGACATCGGCCCAGCTCTCGGCCTCGAAATCGATCACCGTGGTGGCGGCCGATGGGTATTGGTCAAATTTCGGATGGATAGGCGGGGTTTCTACCAAAGCGGTGGCCAGCATTGCAGTTCCCGGATTGTGCCCCAACAGCATCACTGAATCGTGTCGACTGCCTTGTAAAATGGTGAACATCCGGTCTGGCGAGGCCAGATACAGGGCCGATGTGAATTGCACATCATTGGCGCGATGGCAGTTTTGGGCGATATGTGCCCATGTTTCGGAGGTGCGCCGCGCGGTTGACGAATAAACGGCTTGGGGACAATAATTGTTTTTCTCCAACCACTTACCAATCGCCCTAGAGGCGTTATGACCGCGCGTATTCAAGGCACGGTCATGGTCATCCAAAGTCGGGTTGTCCCAGCTGGATTTAGCGTGGCGTGTCAGGATCAAACGTAGGGTCATCGGGATTAAAGGCTGCCATATGAAATGCGGATTGTTGGGGTAATCTGCCATAATACGCCCCTGCAGGGCAAGCTTTTCGGACTAAACAGCCTGTTTCCATGCAGGTTTTACCAGCGGGGGTATCCAAGTGAGATTTGCAGCCCGCCACATCATAGTTGCCCGCCATGGCACCAACGGGGCATGCAGTTTGGCAGGGTTTATCACAGGCGGTGCAGGGGAACGGGCCTGTCACCGGAAGGTTAATATGCACCGGCAGCGCAACCGCCGCCCGAAAAGATACGAACAATCCGGCCACGTCATGGACCAACAGGCCAACCGGCGAGACCCACGCCCGCCGACTGTGTTTTGCCCACCGGATAAAGGACGGGTAGGGCGGGCCGTCTGACGGGAACAAGGGCACCGCATTCTGCTGTTCGGCCCACGGAGTGACCACGCGTTTTGACCAGCGATCCAG